>OLSB01000871.1_pt1 | contig 33182 bp, 25 predicted proteins | sample 1672071 | NCBI WGS metagenome assembly OLSB01 (sample SAMEA3136642, study PRJEB25190) | human gut metagenome | biome: human gut; feature: human-associated habitat; material: faeces | place: Austria | collected 2013 | reverse complement strand
CTCCGTTTCCCTGTATCCTACTCGTTCTCAATAATCATCGGCGGCGGCGCGGCGCGCTTCACGGTGAAACAGAACTCGCTGCCCTCGCCCACCTTGCTGGTCACCCAGATTTTTTCTCCCATCTGTTCGAGCATCTCCCGCGCAATGGACAGCCCAAGGCCGGAGCCCATGCCGCTGTGCGCCTTGTCTACCTTATAGAAGCGCTCAAAGATATGGTCGATATGCTCCGGCGCGATGCCAAGGCCGGTATCCTTCACGCGCAGCGTCGCGCGCTCGTCGTCCCATTCACCGCCCAGCTCGATGTGCCCGCCCGACGGCGTATACTTGATCGCGTTATCCAGAAGGATTACCAGAAGCTGCTCCACGCGGTCGGGATTCGAGAACAGAAGCGGGAACTTCTCGAAGTCCGCCGTCAGCGCAAGCGTAAGTCCGTGCTCCTCGCAGGTCGTCCGATAGCGCTCGTACAGATCGTACGCAATCTCGGCAATCTCGAAATTCTCCGGCTCGATGGCCAGCGTGCCGCTTTGCAGGCGGGAAAGCTCCATCAGGTCGTTGATCAATCGCGAAAGCCTTAAAATCTCGCGCAGGATAATGTCGTAGTACCGCTTGCGCGCGTTTTCGTCCTTCACCATGCCGTCGCGCAGCGGCTCGATCAGCCCGCGCATGGCCGTAAGCGGCGTGCGCATCTCGTGGGAAACGTTGGCCACGTATTCGCGCCGCGTGTTCTCCAGACGCACCTCGCTGGTAATATCGCGGAACAGTCCCACCGCGCCCGCAATGCCACCCTTGTCATCGTGCACGGGTGAAATGGCGCAGCTGATGTTTCGCTCGCCCTCGCTGAGCGTGAAATGCGCGCCCTCGCCGCTGTTGATCGCCTGATCGAACGCCGCCCAAACCTCCTCGCGCGGAATCACGTTCATGCGCGGATTCTCCGGACAGCCGCCTGCCTGAAACAGATGCTCCAACGCGTGGTTGATGTGCGTGATGTTGCCTATGCGGTCGACGGCCGCAATGCCCTCGGAAAGGCCGTTCAGAATCTGCACCAGACGGTTGCGTTCAAACGTCAGCTCGCTGATGTTGTGCTTCAGCGCCTTCGAAAGCCGGTTCAGCGACGAACCCAGCTGGCCGACCTCGCCGTTTACCGATTCGTCGGCGCGCGTGTCGAACGAGCCGTCCGCCATGCGCAGCGCCACGTCCCGCATCTGCCGAAGCGGCGCGATCATCTGATACACCAGCGCGTAAATCAGAAGGAACACAATCGGCACCACGATGCCCATCGCCATCGCCAGCGCGCCGGCCAGCGCGCTGCGCGCCGCCAGCGTCTCATACTGCGGAACATACAGAAGCAGCGCTCCGGAAATCGCCCCGCCGTCGTCATACACTGGCACGCCCAGCGTCACAATGTCCACGCCGCCGATCGATTTCAGCACCGATACCACCGTGCGCCCGCTCAATATCTCGGAAATCTGATTTTCCAGCTTCTGCGGGTCGAGCGTCTGTTTTTCGTCACTCACGAGGGAAATCGTCCCCTCCCTGTCCGCGACGATCAGATAGGCGTTCATGATGCTCGTGTCCTTTTCGTTCACGTCCACCAGCCGGAGCAGCAGGTTTTCGTCAAACCGCCCCTCCATGTAGGCGTTTACGATGGCGGACAGCGAACGTGCGCGCGGCAGCATTTCGTTCGCGCGGATGTTGACAAACAGCGAGCGCGACATCAGCATGAAAAGCAGCCATGTGCAGCCCGCCGTGACCACCAGCGCAAGCAGGATCACGGCATAAATGCGGCGCAGAAGCGCACTTCGAATCATCAGGCACGCACCTCAAAGCGATAGCCCACGCCGTACACCGTGCGCAGCGCCCACTTCACGCCCTCGGCAGGCAGCTTCTGACGGATGCGCTTGATATGCGCGTCCACCGTGCGCGTGTCGCCGAAATAATCGTAGCCCCACACGCGGGACAGAATCTGCTCGCGTGAGAACACCTGCCCGGGCGCAGAGGTGAGCATGTACAGAATCTCGACCTCCTTGGGCGTGCAGGGAACCACCTGCCCCATGATCTTCACCTGATAATTATCCAGGCTGACCTCCAGCTGCGGCAGACGCACCACGCTCTTGTCCGGCGCTTCCGTCTTTTCCTCAAAACGGCGCAGCACCGCCTTGATGCGCGCAAGCACCTCGCGCGGGCTGAACGGCTTCACGATGTAGTCGTCCGCGCCCAGCTCCAGACCCAGAATGCGGTCGATCTCCTCGCCCTTCGCCGTGAGCATGATGATCGGCACGCGGTCGGTCTGCCGAATCGTACGGCACACGTCGATGCCGCTCATGCCGGGCATCATCAGATCGAGCACGATCAGATCGGGCTTCTCCGTCTTTTTCATTTCCAGCGCCTGCGTGCCGTCATACGCGGAACGGTGCGCATAGCCCTCGGAATCCAGATAAATACCAAGCGACTCGTGAACCACGGGATCGTCGTCGCAAATCAGAACCAGCGGACAGTTGACCATAGCTTCCACCTCAATACGGATTCATTTTCTACCTATATTATATACGCGAACCTCCCCGCCGTAAAGGTGGTTTTCAATCAAACCCAGATTTATTCATAATTCGCATGAAAAAGGACGCCGCTTTGGCGCCCTTTTCCCGCGTTTCTCAGAAGTGGAACAGATGCTTTTTCTCGTAAGGCTCCGACGAGACGCCGGTCAGGTTGTAGCCCGTCTTTCCAATGACCTCCTGAAGCTTCGCTTCGTCCAGCGGCTGCTCGCTGATGACTTCAGTCTGTCCCTTTTTATGCGAAGAGGAGACCTTCTTCACGCTGAAATTCGCGCGAATCGCGTCGTTCACATGCGCCTCGCACATGCCGCAGGCCATTCCCTCTATCGAAAGCACGGTTTTCGTCATGATCGTTTTCCTCCTTTTTGTCCTTCACGCGGTATCATACCACAAAAACGTGAAAACGGCGCGCCATGCGCGGAATTTTATCGAATTTCAACGTTTTTGCCTGCGCTAACCACAGATTTTGCGCATTCCTTGCTTGCGCACGGGGAAAAAGAAGAGTATAATACCGCCGAAATTCGGTTCGAAAGGAAGCCATTGTATGCTTTATCTGGTCGACAGCGCAAACTGCGAAGCGATCGCGAAAATTTTAGAGGATTTCCCCATTTCCGGCGTAACGACAAACCCCAGCATCGTCTGCCGCGAGCACGGCGACTATGCCAAAATTCTGAAGGACGTTCGCGCCCTGATCGGCCCCGAGCGCATGCTTCACGCGCAGACCCTGCAGAAGGACGCGGACGGCATGGTGCGCGAGGCGCGCGCAATCCGCGATCTGATCGGCGGCGAATTCTATGTGAAGCTGCCCATCTGCCCGGAAGCGCTGAAAGCGACGCGCATCCTGAAGAGCGAGGGCGTGGGCGTAACGATGACGGCCATCTTCTCCGCCCAGCAGGCGCTCGTGGCGGCCTGCGCCGGCGCGGACTTCGTCGCGCCCTACGTGAACAAGATGGACGACGTGGGCAACGGCTGCGAGCTGGTAAAGCACATTCTGGAAATCTATAACCACTACCAGCTGAAAACGCGCGTGCTGGCGGCCAGCTTCCGCAACGTGGAGCAGGTGACCGCCGTGTCCCAGTACGGCGCGCATTCCGCCACCCTGCCGCCGGCCCTCTACGAAAAGCTCATCTGGCACCCCATGACCGACCTGGCCGTTCAGGGCTTCGACCGCGACTGGCAGGCCGAGTACGGCGATAAAAAGCCCCTCGACCTGATCGGCTGATGCGCTTCGGCACGAGCACAATCCTCTTTGAGGAATGTTGCCTGTACCGGACTGCCGCATACCTTGGACAATGATCATAGCACTCCCGACTGGCTGACCTCGGCGCGAGCGCTCTCCTCTCAGAGGAACACACTCAATTATCGCCGACTGCCACAGGAATCATTCAACTATATAGCATCAGGAGGAATCACCATGAACGCATCCGTTGTCCGCCCCGCGGACGCAGTCCTGCGCGACCTCGGCGGCGGCGTCTCCCGCCGCGTCCTCGCCCATACCGACGACATCATGATCGTCGAGGTGCACTTCGAAGCCGGCAGCGTCGGCGCCCCCCATACGCACCCGCACGCCCAGGCCACGCGCGTCCTCTCCGGTGAATTCGTCTTCACCGTGGACGGCAAGGACGTCACCGTCCGCGAAGGTGATACCCTCGCCTTCCCCTCAAATATCCTCCACGGCACGCGCTGCGTCAAGCCCGGCGTTCTCCTCGACATCTTCTCCCCCATGCGCACCGATTTCCTTTGATTGTCTCACGGAGAAAACTCCTTGTAAATCTATCCGCACGAAGCGATAGAACGGGCGATCACGTCAAGCGTGGGGCTTGATGTTCTTTGGATTCGTCGCAGCGGAAATGGCACAGGGTTGAAAAGAAGCAGGCTCGTCTGCTCAAGGCGGTTTTCCATATCGTTATCGGCCGCTATGAACAGCTTCATAGTAACACGCCCCAGAGGAGTTTTATACTTCTCTGGGGCGGCATACATTAGCCTTTTTCTGTTTACATGCGATGCAGGTAGCCGGAGACGTTTGATTCCTTCAGGGCGATATATTCGTTGTGAGCAGCTTCCGAAAGCGTGGTCTGAATGTTTTTCAGATAGCCGTTTGCTTCTCTCATGCTCGCCTGATAGCGTTCGTTCGCACTGGCCTGTTCATCATAAATAAGTCTCTGCAGACCGCCGATTCCAGACTCTATGGCTGTGCGCATGCCTCTAATGGCACTGTTTGTTTTCATCAGTTCCGCCATAACGCCTGCCATCGTCTGCATCATATTTTCAAAGCCTTTCTCGACGGATTTTCGCAGTTCCTCAATGGATGCACAGATTCGATTTGCTCTTACATCCTGCATATACAATGCGTATGCGCCATTCGCCCCTTCCAATTCATTGCAGATGCCCATCTCCAAATAGTCTCGAATCTGGTTTACTGCTATCATATTCCGAAACGCGACATGCAGAACATTCATGTCATACAATCGGCTTCGTTGTTTCTTCATCTCTTTGCATTTCTCCGTAAGCTCATTGATTACCGTAAGGGTTTCTTTCTTTGCCTTGGCTTCGAGCCTGCATGCTTCTTCATAACACTTCTTTCTTCGATCGTTTCCTTCTTCCCACTCGCGTAGCATCTCACGGTTTTGCTTTCTCACATTTCCAAAATCGAATATACTTCCCAAAAAACCGTCTACGAGAACAAGGCCGACAAGCTCGAGCACACAACCTGCAATGAATCCAGCCAGCAAGAGCAATGGAATGCCGAAAAGCGACATACCCAGCCGGTAGCCCCAATTATCATTAGACATTGATTTGAGAAATCCTACGATGACAACCACATCTGCAATTCCGGCGATCCAAAACCCAGCAAAATATTTGCTGAATGGCCCTTTTCGTTCCAACGGCTTCGGTTTCACTGCGTCCGCGGGGCGCTGGACGGGCTCGAGCATGCTCAGCTTTTGCCGCAGCAGGCCGATTGATTCTTCGTAATAGTAAACCGCCGCCTCCGCATCGCTTGCCGCATTCAGATACTGAATCAATTTCTGCTTCGTCATTGCGTTTTCGCTCCCTCAGGTTTACCAATATTTAGTATACAAATCATACATCAGCGTTCGGCAACGCGTCGCGCGCTGTTCTGATAAGACCCGCAAAAAAAAAAAAAAAAAAAAAAAAAAAAAAAACAATGTACAAATCGAAATTCATACATTGATATTAAGTAATTAATAATCGTCTTGAAAAGGTGATCAGGTCGGCGAAGCCGATGTCTCTATGGTCTTTAGGGCTGACGTAGCTACAGTTTGTGGCCGGTTCTCGCAAAGGACGGAGGCAACGCCCTTCTCATCAGCCGGTATGCGTTGAACTGTCAGCCGTATCACAGCGAATACGTACATATCTCCTGGTCAGGGAGCGGCTGTGTTCTTTTACGAAAACCGAATGAATTTCAGCGTTATCCGACCACGACGAAGGTATCGCCTTCGGGCCAGACCTGGACAGCCTGGCGGCCGCGCATGCCGGTGGCGTGGGTCAGGTAGTACATACAGCGTTTACGGGCGTACAGGAAGGCTTCGTTCAGCGTGACCTGACGGTTATTGTCCAGGTCGGCGCGGATGGAGATGGTTTTATCCTTCATCAGATCCCATCCCAGCGCCTCGGTGAGCGCGCGGGCGAACACGGTGGAGACGGTGTTTTCCGTGACGCTTGTGCCGGAGGCGATGCGGTAGCTCTTCTGGTCGTAGGACGAGGAAACCAGCACCTTATACTTGGAGGACGCGAAGGCGTTGAGCTTTCCGGCGGTTGAGAACGCGTTTACGACGCCGCGCACGAAGTCATCCGCTGCGTCGGCCTTGCCGATGAACGCGCCGCTGTTGCAGCAGTCCAGAATCAGCACGACGCGCCCGGGCACGCGGCGCAGCGCGCTTTCGAGCTGTCGGGCGGGAATGCGCACGCCGTCGCGCATCTCAATCCACGGGATTCCGGCCGTCACGCCGCCGTGGCAGTTGATATACAGGAGCGCGACGTCGTTTTTGTTTCCTGCGCCCAGCACCTCGTCGATGGCCGCGAACAGCTCGGATACGGTCAGGTCAAGGCGCATGTCTGTGATGTAGCGGGTCATATCATAGCGCGTCTGCGTAAGCGCATCCGAAACGCCCTGCGTGGTGTTGACCGCGCCCTGTCGGGAACGGCCGTCCTCCGCGTAGTTGGCAATACCCACGAGCAGCGCGCGATACACGGGGTCGGGCTTACGCACAGTCACGAGCAATCGCGCCTGAAAGCCGCCCTCGTCGGTGGTGACGGTGATCGTGGCTTCGCCCTCGGAAATCGCCCGCAGGTAGCCGTTCGACTGCACGGTGGCCACACTTTCGTCGGAGGACGAAAAGCGCACGCCGCGATTGGCCGCGTAGGATGGAAGCACGTTCCAGCTCAGATAGGTCGAATCGCCGCTGGCGATGGACAGCGTATCCGTGTCGAACGTCACGCCGCGCACGAAGGCGCGGGAGACCGTTATGGAAACCGTCGCCGACGCGCCGTTCGCGCCAAGGCAGGTGATTTCGCACGTGCCCTCGCCCACGGCAGCGACCACGCCCTCTCCGCTGACGGTCGCGACGCTTTCATCGTCGGACGACCACAGAAACAGCTTCGGCTCCACGTCCGTCTGCGGCTTCAGGCGCTGCCACTGGCCGGTCTGAAGGGCATGGGAATCCTGCGAGAACGTGACTTCCGCAGGAATGTCCTCCGAAAACAGACGGGCGAACAACGAATATTTGCCGGTGCTCTCACCGTCCGCCGCCACGCGAATCAGACAGCTTTCGCCCTTCGAAAGCGTCACAAACGCGCCCTCAGAATCCTCCGCGCGCACGGTTTCGGCGAGCACGGCGCCGTTTTCGTCAAACACGTTCAAGTGCACGTCCACGCCGCCGTTCACGCCGCGCACGGTTTTGAACAGATGCGTACCCGCGGTTTCTGCCGTGAAGCGGAACCAGTGCACGTCGCGCGCGCGGGTGAGACTGCGGTTCGTGCGCTCCGCCGAAACGGCGAGCGGGTTGAACGCGCTGCGTCCCAGTGAGGAGCGCATGATCTCGAAGTTGAACGCGTCCGAAGCCTTCAACCGCAGCTCGGCTTCCACCTCCGCGTTCAGCCGCACGGTCAGCGGCAGCGCGCCGGACGCGACGGTCTCGCCCGCCTGCACGACCTCGGCCTCGACGGTTCCGTCCGAGAACGACGCGAGCACGTATTCCCCGGTCAGGTCGGGCAGGAAGGACAGGCTCAGCTCGCCCGCGGCCCCGCTCAGCCGCTGATTGATGAAAAACTGCGCGCCGGAAGCCGCTTTTGACACGCAAAAGCCCGCCCCCGCCCATATGGACAGGAGCAGGCCGAGCATGATGCAGATCCGCTTCAACCAGCGCGACTGGGGACGCATTTTTCCCCTCCGTTACTCTTTTCTGATGTAGTCTCCCTTGACATAGCCCGAAAGCTCCACGGTTCGAATCTCATACCAGCCGTCGCCCGCGTCGCGAACCACGATCACGAGGTCGCCCTTCGACAGCGTGCCCAGAATGCGCGCCGTCGTTCCCGGCTGCTCGCGCACGTTCAGGGACGAGGATGCCGTTTCCAGATTGACCCTCGCGTACCACTCGCCGCTCTTCAGCGCGGGCAGCGGCGCCTGCGTAGGCTTCGGGGTCGGCTTGGCGCGGGCGTGCCCCACGCTTTCCGGCAGCGCCTCGATCCTCGTGAGCGCCTTTTCCTGCCAGTCGATGCGATAAAGCGCCATGCCGGGATAGTAGAACGTAAGAATGTCCTCGGCGGTCTTTTCATACGCGCCCGCCATCGTCTGCGCGCCGCGCTGGCTCATGCCAACGCCGTGACCAAAGCGGCGGGAGCAGATGGTGAAGCCGGTGTCGTCCGCTTCCACGGAGAAGATTTCCACGTCGGTCCTGTTGATGGACAGGTTCAGCATGGTTTCGAGCACGCCGTAGGTGCGAATCTTCACCGTGATCTCGTCCGTCAGCGCTTCGAACTCGCCCAGCACCGGTGCGGGTCTGGTCGGCTGCGGAGAGGCCGTCGGCGCGGCGGGCGCGTCCCACGCGATGGACGTGGCCGTCGGCGCGGCGGTCGGCGTCGCTTGCGCAGAAGTCGCGTCCGTCGGCGTCGCTTGCGAAACCTCCTGCCAGCGGCGCCCGGAGAGCTTCATTTTAAATTCCATCGCAGAGAACATCCGGCTGCCCTCGCAGTCCGGGTCTACGGGCGTGATGGACGTAATTTCATCGATGCGGATGTCGCCGTAGTCGTCGCTCAGACCCATCGTGGCCAGCTGCTCGCTCGCAGCCTCCGCCAGCGCGCGGGTCAGGTCGCCGTTCGCCGCGGGCTTGCGCTCCACGCGGGCGCGCTTGACCACGCTGGACGGGTTCTCAAGGTCGTACGGATCGTCCTTCATCTCGATATATTCCGCGCCGCTGCCGCCCCAGATCTGCTTGGCGGAGGCAACCTGACCGCCGTTGGACGCGGTGTAATAGCAGCCCGCGAACGTGCCGTTCGCCATGCCCACGATGCCGCGCGTCTCGTTCACCGCCTGAATCACGCGCGTGTAGATCGGGTCGTAGCCCTTGTACACCTGATCGGCGGTCGTGTCGACCACGTCGTACTCGCGGCTTCCGGCGTTCCATTTCGCACGCATCGCGTAGGTGCGCGCCGCCACGGCCTGCGCCTTCAGCGCTTCCAATGGGAACGAATCGCTCATTTCATAGGCGACGACGCCGTACAGATAGTCCTCCATCGAAATGGTCAGATACGCGTCGATGCCCTGCCCGGTGTTCACAAGCCTCAGGTCGCCCGCGTACAGCGCGTCCCGCTCGCTTTCGTGAATATACAGGCCGTTGGTGTTATTGCCGTCCTCGGCCGCGTGACGGGTAAGGGTGAAGCTGGGCCCCATGTCGATCGTCAGACCGCCGGCGGACAGCAGAAGATTGTTCCTGTTCACGGCCACGGTCAGCTCGGTGCCGCGCGCGAAGCGGAAGCCCGCGTCGCTCTCGACGGTGTATATGCCGTCCAGCGTCAGCCCCAGCGCGTCCGGCCGCGCCAGCGATTTCAGATATACGCGCAGCGAACCGTCGTCGCGAATGTCGGACGGCAGCGCGTCCAGCGGATCCGCGCGGTTCACGCGCCCGGCGATAGTCATGCCGGTCAGAACCGCGATTACGGCGACGAGCGCCGTGAGCACGACGGCATAGCGCTTCATGGCGCGCCGCTGCTTCTGGCTTCTTTTGCGCTTCTTTTTCGTTTCTGGCATGACATCAGCCCCCTTTTGCGCTTTCTATTGGACGGCGGACGGCGCGGGATGGTTCCCGCCCGACCGCCTACCGTCCATCTTGCGCCGAAAGACGGCAGCTTATGCCGCTTCCGTATAATTTTTCCGTTTTTCCACAACGCGTACAGTCAACGCGAACGGGGAAATACTCCGCGCGCACCATTCTTCCGCGACGAACCGCCGCGCGAACAGACAGGCTCGCTCCGCGGAAACGCCTTTCCTCTGCGACGAACTGCGCGAACGGACAGGCGCATTCTGCGGGAACGCCATTCTTCCGCGACGAACCGCCGCGCAATCAGACAGGCACGCTCCGCGGAAACGCCCTTCTTTCGCACGCAGCGAACCGCCGCGCAGGGAGATTGGGCTTACGCGCCGAACTCCGCCGCCGCGGCGGACAGCGCCGAAACGCTCTTCTGCGCCGCAGACTCGGTTTCCTCGCGCACGCCGGCGTAAATCTTCAGCTTCGGCTCCGTGCCGCTGGGACGCACGCATACCCATGCGTCGCCCTCCAGCTTGTACAGAAGCACGTCCGACTTGGGCAGACCCTGGACGCCCTGCTTGAAGTCCAGCGCTTCCAGCACGCGGCGGCCGCCGATTTCCGCGGGCGGGCAGGCGCGCAGGTCGGCGGTCGCCTTCTCGCGCTTCTCCATGCCGTCCACGCCGGGCATGACCACAGACACGGTCTTTTCGGCATAATAGCCGTATACCTTGTACATGTCTTCCAGCGCGTCAAACAGACTCATGCCGCGGCTCTTGTAGTACGCGGCCATCTCGCAGGCCAGCAGCGTCGCGATGACCGCGTCCTTATCGCGGATGTAGCCGCCGGTCAGGTAGCCGTAGCTTTCCTCAAAGCCCAACAGGAAGTGATGGTTCCCGGCGTGCTCCTTCCTGTCGATCGTCTCGCCGATGAACTTGAAGCCGGTCAGCACGCGCACAACCTCGATGCCGTAGCGCTTCGCGATCGCGTCCACCATGCGGGTGGAAACCACGGTCGTCACCATATACGCGTCCGGCGCGGGCTTCTTCGCGCGCAGAATGTATTCCAGCATCAGGCAGCCCGCCTGATTGCCGGTCACGGGCGTCCAGCGGCCGCCGCGGCGAATCATCATGCCCATGCGGTCGCTGTCCGGGTCGGTGCCGATGATCACGTCCGCGCCAACCCTGTCGGCGTAGCCGATGGCGAGCGTGAACGCCTCCGGGTTCTCCGGGTTCGGGGACTTCACCGTCGGGAAGCGGCCGTCCGGCATCTCCTGCTCCTTTACGACGGTCACGTCCTCATAGCCCGCGCGCGCGAGCGCCGCGCGAACCAGCCTGTTGCCCGCGCCGTGCAGCGGCGTGTACACGATTTTCAGCTTCACGCCGGTGCGCGAAAGCAGCTCGGGATCGGGCCGCAGGGACAGCACATGGCTGATGTACGCGTCGTCCACCTCGCCGCCGATGATGCTCACCAGTCCCTTTTCCTTCGCCTCGCCCGCGTCCATCATCTCCACGCCCAGCGGGTCGATTTCGCTCATGCGGCGCAGCACCGCGTCCGCCGTGGCGGGCGTGATCTGGCCGCCGTCCGCGCCGTAGGCCTTGAAGCCGTTGTATTCCGCCGGGTTGTGGCTCGCGGTCACCACGATGCCCGCGGCGCAGCCCAGATGCTTGATGGTGAAGCTCAGCTCCGGCGTGGGGCGCAGCGAATCGAACAGATACACGCGAATGCCCTTCTTCGCCAGCACGCGCGCGGAATCCTCGGCGAACTCCCGCGAGAAGCGGCGGCTGTCGTGCGCGATGGCCACGCCCTTCTGGCACGCGTCCGCGCCCTCCGCGATCAGCTGGTCGCCCAGACCCGCCGCCGCGCGGCGCACGGTGTATACGTTCATGCGGTTCGTGCCCGCGCCCAGAATGCCGCGCAGGCCGCCCGTGCCGAATTCGAGATCCTTGTAAAAACGATCCTCAATCTGCTTCTCATCGCCCGCAATCGCCGTAAGCTCCTGCCGCGACTCCTCGTCCAGCCTTGCGTCGTTTACCCATAGATTGTATCTTTCCTTCGCGTTCATACGCGTCACCTCCTGCAAAGAACTTTCCAGTATCAATGATACCACAGAACATGCAAAAAATCAATCGCGGACGCCATTCGCAAAAAATGACAAAACGGGCGAAAGAACGATATGCATCAATAATCACTCGCTTTTTTTCGGATCAATTAAGTATCGCTATCGTTCTTTTCCCCTCCAATGAGGTCTTTCATCCCTTCAGCAGTCATTTTTCCGGACAAATACAACAATGTAATATTCAAGTTCTCGACAATCTGTTCATCTGTCGCTTCAGAAAACAATACCCATCCCGGGTTCAAGGGAGAATTGAAGGCCGCAATGCTGGCATCTTTTCTTTTCAGTCGATTAATGATTTCTATGGCCTTTTGCCTGTCAATTATTTGTCCCTGATTATAGTCGCCGATGATCTTCTGGATTTCAGCAATCTCACGCGCATTGTCTGCCAAACGGCACGCCTTATCCGCTATGTCAAATGTAGCCATTCTATATCCCCCAATCATTCATTACTTTCATCAGATCATTGCGATCATCGTTCATGCCAAAGAACGACATATAATTCTCCGAGTCTATGAAACAGCCCAAAATACCGCAAAGATATTTTGGACTGTCTTCAGTTATTCCTCCACCAGCTTCGCCGGAAATGCGGCGAGCGATCAATACAGCTTCGCGCCGGCGGGGATATGGGGATCGACCATCAGCAGGTGCAGCTTTTCTTCGCCGTTTTCATGGTGGACGGCGGAAATCAGCATGCCGCAGGAGTCAATGCCCATCATCGCTCTGGGCGGCAGGTTGGTGATGGCGATGCAGGTCTTGCCGACCAGCTCCTCCGGCTCGTAATACTCGTGGATTCCGCTCAGAATGACTCGATCCGTGCCCGAGCCGTCGTCCAGAACGAACTTCAGGAGCTTCTTGGACTTCTTCACGGTTTCGCATTCCTTGACCTTTACGGCGCGGAAATCGGACTTCGAGAAGGTTTCAAAATCAATCGTATCCTGAAACAGCGGTTCGATCTGCACGTTGGAGAAATCGATCGTTTCCTCGGCTTCGGGCGCTGCCTGCGTCTCTTCCGCGGGAGCCGCAGCTTCCTTGGGTGCCTTCTTGTCGGCGTCCAGCGACTTCATCGTCGGGAACAGCAGCACGTCGCGGATGCTGCCGGAGTCGGTCAGCAGCATGACCAGACGATCCACGCCGAAGCCGAGGCCACCGGTCGGGGGCATGCCGTATTCCAGCGCGTTGATGAAGTCGTAGTCCACCTGCGCGCGGGTATCGGGCTCCTGCGCGCGGCGCTCGGCCACCTGACGCTCGAAGCGGCCGCGCTGGTCGATGGGATCGTTCAGCTCGGAGAACGCATTGCCGAACTCGGTAGCGTTGATGAAGTACTCAAAGCGCTCGGTGAACGCGGGATCGTCGGGCTTTCTCTTGGCCAACGGGCTGATTTCCACGGGGTAATCGTAGATGAAGGTGGGCTGAATCAGCTTTTCTTCCACAAACGCGTCGAAGAACTCGGCCAGAATCGCGCCCTTCGTGGGCACCTCGGGCAGCTCCACGTTGTGCGCCCTGGCGCAGGCAATCGCGTCCTCGTCGCTCTTCCAGTCGTAGTAGTCCACGCCGGAATACTTCTTCACGGCCTCGACCATCGTCAGGCGCTGCCAGTTTCCGAGGTCGATCTGGTGACCCTGATAGGGAATCACCAGCGAGCCGCACACCTTCTGGGCGACGGTCTTCATCATGTCCTCCACCAGCTCCATCATGCCGTGGAAGTCGGTGTAGGCCTGATACAGCTCGATGGTGGTGAACTCGGGGTTGTGCTTGGTGTCCATGCCCTCGTTGCGGAAGATGCGGCCGACCTCGTACACGCGATCCATGCCGCCCACGATCAGGCGCTTCAGATACAGTTCGGTTTCGATGCGCAGCACCATGTCCATGTCCAGCGCGTTGTGGTGCGTGTAGAACGGACGGGCGGACGCGCCGATTTCAAACGGCGTGAGGATGGGCGTGTCCACCTCGAGGAAGCCGCGGCCATCGAGGAATGCGCGCAGCTCGCGCAGAATCTGACTGCGCTTCACAAACGTGTCCTTCACCTCGGGGTTGACGATCAGATCCAGATAGCGCTGGCGATAGCGCGTGTCGGTGTTGGTCAGGCCGTGGAACTTCTCCGGCAGCGGATGGAGGGACTTGGTGAGCAGCGTGAGCTCCTTCGCGTGCACGGAAATCTCGCCCGTCTTCGTCTTGAACACAAAGCCCTTCACGCCGAGCATATCGCCGATGTCCCAGTCCTTGAAATCCTTATACACGTCCTCGCCCACGTCGTCGCGCTTGACGTAAATCTGAATTTCGCCCGCGCAGTCGAGAAGGTGCGCGAACGACGCCTTGCCCATCACGCGGCGGCTCATCAGGCGGCCGGCGATGGTGACCTCGGTGTTCTCAAGCGCGTCATAGTCGCGAACGATCGCGTCCGACGCGTGCGTCACCTCAAAATGGGTGATGGCATAGGGATTGCGGCCCGCTTCCTGCAGCGCGCGCAGCTTGTTCAGTCTGATTTCCGTCTGCTCGGACATATTTTCCGGGGTCATGGTGCCAACGGTGTCTTCCGCCATAGGTACTCTCCTCTCCGATTCCGGTAGAAAAAATGGCCTGCCGAATAGGCAGGCCGATGCAAAAACAGCCTGCTTGCTTATCTGCGTTTGATCTCGCGAATGACCAGCCGGATGACGCCGCCGGGCGTGTGCGCCTCCGCGACCTCGCCCACATGCTTGCCGACCAGCGCCGCGCCGATGGGCGATTCCGCCGAAATAAACAGCTTCGCCGGGTCCGCCTCGGTGTAGCCGACGATGGTGTATTCATCTTCCTCGTCGTACTCCTCGTCGAACACCTTCACGATCGTGCCAACGGAAACGGCGTCCGTGCTCACGCCCGTCTCGTCGACGATGATCGCCTTCGCCAGCAGCTCTTCCAGCTGCGCGATGCGGCCGTTGACGCGGGCTTCCTCGTTTTTCGCTTCGTCGTACTCGGCGTTCTCGCTCAGATCGCCGTGCGCACGCGCTTCCGCGATGTCCTTGACGACCTGCGCGCGCTTGACAACCTTCAGTTCGTTCAGCTCGTCTTCAAGCTTGCGTTTTCCGTCAGGGGTAAGAACGACGCCGTCCTGCATGTTCTCAGACATAATATCTCTCCTCCGGTGCCCCGGCGGGCACAAATATGCAAAATCGTTCGGCATGCAAGAGCAGGAACACCGCCTCTGCGATGTTCCCGACTGCCCGAACGCGCTCATTATACCGCGGCAGCTGGAAATTGTCAAGGTTAAAACCTTCAATGAACGATTATTAACGCATACCCGTTCGAACCCGGGTAAAACGGCGGGCATACATTGAAACGGTGAAGCGCGGCTTTGCCGAATTCAGCCCCCGGAGGGATTGCATGAGCTGTAAAAATTGCAGGCGCGGAATTCGTTCCGCGATTCTTGATATTGACACCGATCTGCGCGACGAACGGCTGGAGGAAACCGAAAGTCGGTATCGCCCTAACTGCAACACGTGCAGAACCACCTGCGGATACTGGCCCTACCCGCCCTGTACCGGCCCGACCGGCCCCACCGGCCCCCGCGGCGCGACCGGAGCCACGGGGGCCACGGGCGCAACCGGCCCTACCGGAGCGACCGGTGCCACAGGCGCGACGGGCGCAACAGGTGCGACCGGCCCCACCGGCCCGACTGGTGCCACCGGCGCAACCGGTGCCACGGGTGCCACAGGCGCGACGGGCGAAACCGGCCCGACCGGCCCTGCCGGTGCCGTCGGCGCGACGGGCGCTACGGGTGCCACAGGTGAAACCGGCCCCACCGGCCCGACTGGCCCCGCCGGTGCCGTCGGCGCAACCGGCGCAACCGGCGCGACGGGCGAAACTGGCCCCACCGGCCCGACAGGCCCTGCCGGTGCCGTCGGCGCAGCCGGCGCGACGGGTGCCACGGGTGAAACCGGCCCGACTGGCCCCACTGGAGCCACCGGCGCTATCGGCCTTACGGGCGAAACCGGCCCTACCGGCCCGACCGGCCCCGCGGGTGCCGTCGTCCGCGCCGCGGTAACGGCGCGAAAGGCCTCAGACGACACCGTGCACAACGACGGCGACGTTCTCTCCACGCAAATGTTCTCCGCGCCCGTCGGCACGGGCGTGGAATACGACTCGGATACCGGCGTAGTCACCATTCGAACCGACGGCCTGTATCTGTTCAACTGGTCGCTGCTCCTTCGCAACGACAACGAAGCCGACACCAACGTCGTCGTCGCGCTGGAGGACAGCGCGGGAACCAACCAGTACGCGCTTTCCGGCGCGCACACCGTGGCCGGGAATCCCGACGCGGTCATCGTCGGCACGGCGCTTCTGGACGCGCGCGCGGGCGACACCTTCGTTCTGCGCAACCGCTCCGGCCACGCCGTCCGCTTCAATGCCGCCAGCGGCGCGTCCGCGGGCATTGCCGGCAACCTGACGGCCATGCGCGTATCGTAAGCGGGACTTTCTTCCTATAAAATACGAAACCGCCGGGCGGGAGCGCGTCTCCCGCCCGTTTGAAGGGGAGGAAAACGGCGGTATGAAAATCTGCGTATACGCGATCTGTAAAAACGAGCGGCAATTCGTCGAGCGCTGGGTGCGTTCGATGCGCGAGGCGGACGATGTGGTCGCACTCGATACCGGCTCTACCGACGGAACTGTCGAGGCGCTGCGGGCGCAGGGCGTTTCCGTCTCGGAAAAGGTGATTTCGCCGTGGCGCTTCGACGCGGCGCGAAATGAATCGATGAAGTTGATTCCGGCGGACGCGGACGTTTGCGTCTGCACGGATCTGGATGAGGAATTCGCTCCCGGCTGGCGCGCGGCGCTGGAAGCGCAATGGCGACCCGGCGCGCAGCGGGGACGCTACCGCTACACATGGAGCTTCAACCCCGACGGCAGCGAGGGCACCGTGCTGTGGCCGGACAAAATTCACGCCCGAAGCGGATACAAATGGGTCTACCCCGTGCACGAGGTGCTCGCGCGCGAGGACGGCCGAAGCGAAACGGCGGCCGAGGTCGTTGTGCTTCAGGGCGTGCAGCTGAACCATCACCCCGACCCCACGAAATCACGGGCACAGTACCTGCCGCTTCTGGAGCTTTCCGTGCTGGAAAACCCGGACGACGCGCGCACCGTGCACTATCTGGGGCGGGAATATATGTTCCACCGCCAGTGGCGCAAGTGCATTGAAATGCTCACGCTGCACCTGAACATGCCCGGCGCGACGTGGCGCGAGGAGCGCTGCGCGTCCTGCCGCTTTATCGCGCGCGCCCATGTCAATCTGGGCGAACGAGGGGACGCGCGCGCGGCGCTGTTCCGCGCCATTGCCGAAGCGCCGTGGCTGCGGGAGCCGTATTTTGAAATGGCGCGCCTGCTTTTGAATGACGGTGAATTTGCCGGAGCCGCCTTCATGGCGCGGCAGGCGCTCGCCATACAGACGCGCCCGGAGGTCTACATCAGCGAGGACGCGGCATGGGGCGACGAACTGCCGCGCCTGCTCGAGCGCGCGCAGACAGAGCTGAAACGAACGCTTCTTATAAAATAAAAATGGCGTGCCCGCTTCCTTTTCCGAAACGGGCGCGCCCCTTCTGTTTTGTCAGTTCATTTCCTCGATATGCGATATGTACTCCAGCGACTTCAGCGCCTCGATGATCTCGGCGTGGCTGCGGTACTTTTTCAGCGTCTCATTGTTGATGGACAGCGAAATGGAGTACACGCTCAGGCCGGAGTTCGCGTAAGCGGGGTTCAGCTCGATGTCGTCGATGCGAATGTCCAGCTTGCGGACGGTGGTCACGAAGTCCTGCAGGTTCGCGCGGTTCTTGAGCTCAAGGTGCACCTCGAAATGGTTGGAATGATCCTTCAGATACTTTTCCAGCGACGGGAACAGCGAGATGATGCACAGAAGCGACAGGAACGACACGACCGTGAGCGTGTAATAGCCCGCGCCGGCGGCAAGGCCGATCAGGCCGCTCGCCCACAGACCGGCGGACGTGGTAAGCCCGCGAATCTGGCTTTTGGAGTTGAACAGGATGGAGTTGCCGCTGATCATCGCGCCGCCCACGACGGTGGCCGCGGAGATGGCGGCGAAGCTCAGCTTGTTGGCGCTCATCAGGCTCAGGTCGATCAGCATGGCGACGGTGGAGGCAAGCGACACGAGGATGAACGTCCGAAGACCCGCGGAGTGGCGCTTGCTGGAGCGCTCCCAGCCGATGATCGCTGCGAAAAGCACCGAAATCAGCACGCGGAACAGGATGGAATACGCGTTTACGGTGATCGACCATTCGCCCAGCAGGCGGGCGATTGCGTCGGTATATACGTTTGTCATGGAATCAGAACCTCCTTCCGAATCTGTGTCGGCGATTGATGTTGCCAATGGCGTCGTACTGTTCCTCCGCCGCCTCGGTAAACGCGGCCTCCTCCTCGCTCGGCGGGGACACGCGCGGCGGCAGCGAGGCCTGAATCTGCTGAATTTCCCGAATCAGCCGGTCGACCGGCGAAAGCGCGAGCTCCTCCGGCGCGGGCGCTTCGTCCGCCGTCTGACCGTCGGGGGAATACGAGTGGGACAGGTACAATGACAGCTTGGCGCAGGCCGGGCCGATCAGCTCGTAAAGAACGCTGGACGCGAGGATGATCGTTTCCAGCGCCTCGCCCTCCTGTCCGCCCAGCGTGCGCGCGCCCAGCGCCGCAAGGCCGATGGCCACGCCCGCCTGCGGAATCAGCGCCAGACCCAGATAGTTGCGCACCCGCTTATCCTTCTTCACCGCCCAGCAGCCGAGGAACGCGCCCGCGTATTTGCCCATGATACGCACAAAGAAGTAGCACACGCCCACGACGATCAGCGGCGACCGTCCCACCACGCCGGAGGCGGACACCAGCGAATCCAGCCGGAACGAAAGGCCGGAGCGCACGAAGAACAACAGCAGGATGGGCGGGCTGAAGTAATTCAGCTGCTTAAACAGCTTGTCGTCTCCACTGATGTTCGCGTACACCGTGCCCATCGCCATGCAGCCCAGCAGCGGCGAAACGTCCACCAGCGCGCACAGTCCGCAGAAGGTAAACAGCAGCGCGATGGAAATGATCAGCCGGTTGTCGGTGGAGCGCTTGCGGGTGATGAACATTTTCAAAACCCCGCCGAACACGCCGCCCAGCACCAGCGCCGCCAGATTGAGTGCGATGGGTCTGGCGATATGCCCGACGCTCATGCTGCCCATCGCCGAAGCCAGCGCCACGGCAATGGCGATCGAATACGCGATCAGCCCCACCACGTCGTCCAGCGCGACCACCTGCAAAAGCGTGTCGACAAAATCGCCCTTCGCGCCGGTCTGGCGGATGGTCATCATCGTAGACGCGGGCGCGGTGGCCGAAGCCAGCGCCGCCAGCACGATGGAAAACGCCAGATCGATGCCCAGAACAAAGTAGGCCATAATAAATACGAACACGGAGGCCATCAGCGCCTCCGCGACCGTGACCAGCACGACCTTCATGCCGTTTCGCTTCAGCGTTTCCAGCTTGAAAAACTCGCCCGTCGAAAACGCGATAAACGCCAGCGCAATATCGGAAAGGAAATCCATTCCCTCAATCACGTTGTCGGGCACGAGATGCAGGCAGAACGGCCCCAGCAGAATGCCCGCCACGATGTACGCCGTCACGTTCGGCAGGTGCAGAAGGTTGGTGATGCGCGTCATGGCAAAGCCCGCAAACAACATCACCGCCACGGAAATAATCACCGCCGCGACCGGCGACGCGTTCTGATAAATTCCCGACAGGTCCATAAATCGATCCTCCTTTCAAAAAGAAACTTCGCAGGGAGCCCCACGTGCCCCTTGCGGATAAGTGTATAATATGATATACTGATTTGAAATAAAATCAAATTATTTTATTTTTGCCATCGATAAATCCTGCTTATGGAGGGCCTATGCTGGACGCAAAGCTGGAAACGCTGCTGGCCGTTTCGGAATATCAGAATTTCACCCGCGCCGCCGAGGCGCTGTCGCTGACGCAGCCCGCCGTCAGCCACCATATCGCCCTGCTTGAGCAGCAGCTGGGCGTGACACTGTTTGTGCGCGGCAGGGGCGCGCTAAAGCTCACGCCGGAGGGCGAAATCGCCGTGCGCTACGCCCGCCGCTTCAAGGCGCTGAGCGCGAAGCTGCGCGAGGAGCTGGCCGGGGCGGACAGGCGCGCCACCCGTCTGCGCATCGGCATTACGCACACGTCCGAGAGCAACCTGACCACCGAAGCGCTGGCCAAATGCTCCGGCACGGATAATCGCCTTACCATGACAATTCTCACGGATACGATAAAAAATCTTTATGACATGCTGGACAGCTACGAGATCGATCTGGCCATCGTGGAGGGCGGGCAGCACCGGGAGGGCATGCGCTCGCTGATGCTGGACACCGACTATCTGGTGTGCGCCATGTCCAACGAGAACCCGCTTTCCAGAAACGCGATGGTCACGCTGAACGAGCTCAAGCGCGAGCGCATGATCCTGCGCCTGCCCTCGTCCGCCACGCGCGCGCTGTTCGAAAGCACGCTGCAAAGCCTTGGCGACAGCATCGACAATTTCGACGTGACGCTGGAGGTGGACAACATCGCCACCATCAAGGATCTGGTGCGCAAGAACTTAGGCGTGTCAATCCTGCCCCGAAGCGCGTGCATGGACGAGCTGCGCAAGGGCAAGATTGCCGCACTGCCGATTGAAAACCTGAGCATGGTGCGCGAAACGCGGCTGATCTACAAGGACGATTTCACGCACATGGATATTCTGCAGGAAATCACGAAAACCTATCAGGAAACCGCGAAGGCCTATCACTGAGCGCTTGCGCAATGGGTCCGATTTTGCTATAATAAATGGAAGGTTTATTCCCTGAAACCGCCGAAAGGACTTTCTTACGCGATGATACTTTTAACGCTTTCCAATATTTCCAAATCCTTTGTCATGAACCGCGTGCTGACGGACGTCAGTCTCACGCTGCCGCAATACGCGCGCATGGGCATCGTGGGCGTGAACGGCTGCGGAAAGAGCACGATGTTCCAGATCATCACCGGCCGTCTGCAGCCGGACGAGGGCTCGGTGTCGCTGATGAAGGGCACGACGGTGGGCTTTCTGACCCAGCACGCCGACATCGAGAGCGACCTGACCGTGACGGAGGAGCTTTCGCGCGTGTTTGACGACGTGAAGCGCATGGAAGCCCGTCTGCGCGAGCTGGAAGCGGAAATGGCCGAAAAGCACGCCGACGCGCAGGAAATGAAGCGCCTGAGCGACGCCTACGCCCGCCTGACCGCGCGCTTTGAGGACGCGGGCGGCTATGAGTGGCCCAGCCGCGTGCAGGGCGTGCTGGCCGGTCTCGGCTTCTCGGAGGAGCGGCGGCAGCAGAAGGCGAGCCTGCTCTCCGGCGGCGAAAAGACGCGGCTGTGTCTGGCGCGCCTTCTGCTGCGCCAGCCCGACCTGCTTCTGCTGGACGAGCCGACGAACCACCTCGACCTTCCGTCCATCGGCTGGCTGGAGGACACGCTCAAAAAGTACAAGGGCACGGTCATGGTGATTTCGCACGACCGCTATTTCCTGAACGCCGTGTGCGACCACATGGCCGAGCTTCGGCAGACGCATCTGACCCAGTACACCGGCAACTACGATCAGTTCGCCGTGAAGCGCGAGGCCGACCTCGAGCGGCAGTTGAAGGAATACAACATGCAGCAGGCGGAGATCGAGCGGCAGGAGGCCATCATTCGCCGCTACCGCATGTACAACCGCGAAAAGTCAATCAAGCTGGCGGAGAGCCGCGAGAAGCGGCTGGAAAAAATGGAGCGGCTGGAAAAGCCGGTGGACGACCAGAAGGTGCGCTTCCATTTTGAAGCGCGCCGGCGCAGCGGCGACGACGTGCTGATCGCCAAGGACGTGAGCAAATCGTTCGGCTCGCGCACGCTGTTCCGCAATTTCGCCATTCATCTGCGCGCCGGAGACCGCGTGGCGCTGATCGGCCCCAACGGCGTAGGCAAGACCACGCTTCTGAACATCATCACCGGCAGCGAGCGCGCCGACACCGGCTCGTTCCGCTACGGCACAAACGTGGACATCGGCTACTACGACCAGCAGCAGGCCTCCCTGCACCCGGAGAAGGACGTGATGAGCGAGGTCTGGGACGACTTCCCGACCATGGAGCCCGACCGCGTGCGCGGCACGCTGGCGCTGTTCCTGATCACCGGCGAAGACGTGTTCCGCCCGATCGCCACGCTGTCCGGCGGCGAGCGCGGGCGCGTGGCGCTGGCCAAGCTGATGCTGCGCAAGGACAACTTCCTGATTCTGGACGAGCCGACGAACCATCTGGACATGGACAGCCGCGAGGTACTGGAATGCGCGCTGGACGATTTCGACGGCACGATTCTCACCGTGTCGCATGACCGCTACTTCATCAACCGCGTAGCGAACCGCATCATTGAGATGACGGACGAGGGCGTGACCGAGTACACCGGCAACTACGACGACTACCTTGAAAAGAAGCGCCAGCTGGCCGAAAACCAGCTTGTGATCGACGCCGCAGGCAAAACGCGCACGCAGATCGACAAGGAAAAGCGCGCGGAACGCCTGTCGCGCGAGAGCGCCAGGGCGCTGAAGCTGCGCTTCCAGCAGACGGAAAAGGACATTGCCGCCATCGAGCAGCGCCTGACCGAGATCGAAGCGGAAATGGGCCGCCCGGAAACATGGCAGGATCGCGCCGCCGCGCAGAAGCTGGAGGACGAGCGGCAGGAAAAGACCGAAACGCTCGCGCGCCTGTATGAGGACTGGGAAACCCTCGCCGAGCAGATGACGGAATAACCGCCCCGCCGCGCGGCTGTACAGAACGCGGAGTCGCGTGATGAAAAACGTTCGCCGGACCCAACTGAAGCGCGGTAACATGCCTCTTGGAAATCAGCGGCAGCCCGGCTTCCCCATTTTGCGGCGCTTGCCCGTCCGTATGAGCAACGGGAATCTTTCACCGAACCGACGGCGGCGCGCTTTTCTCCGCGCAGGTCTCTCCGGGGCACAAACGAACGCGGGCAGGTTTCAGTCGATCATTCGGCCTTGAAAATCCTTCGCCGAACCGACGGCGGCGCGCTTTTCTCCGCGCAGGTCTCTCCGGGGCGCAAACGAACGCGGGCAGGTTTCAGTCGATCATTCGGCCTTGAAAATCCTTCGCCGAACCGACGGCGGCGCGCTTTTCTCCGCGCAGGCCTCCCCGCGGCGCGAACGAACGTGGGCGCTTGCGCGTCTTAAAATAGAAAGATATCGAGTGGACGATAGTAAAATTTCGACGGTAGCGTCGCGCCGCGAACAGACGGGCGCGCGGATCGAAAGGGTGACGGAGGAATGAAAATGACGCTTGTTCCGCGGCTGCGGCCGCCGCGCCGGGAGCAGCTGCCGGAATGGTTTGCCTGCGCGTTTGCCGCGGGCGTGGCGCTTCTGCACCCGCTGATTTTCGACGACTTCTTTTTCAACATCAACCGCTTCAAATTCGGCGTGTTCGCTGTCAGCGCCTACGCGGGGCTGATCGTGTTTCTGCTGCTGTGCGCGGCGCGCAGGCGCGCGCTGGCCGGTGAGATTCGCCAGCCGTTTTCCCTTTCAGCGGCGGACTGGGGCATGGGCGCGTTCGCGGTGCTCGCGGCCGCGTCCACCATCCTGTCGGACGACGCGTTTTCCGCGCTCACCGGCGACGAAGGCCGCCTGTGCGGGCTGGTGTTCATTCTGGCGCTCGCGGCCATGCACGTGATCGTGTCCCGCGCGCAGAATGCCGACGCATGGGCGGTGGGCGGGCTGCTGATTTCCGGCTCGCTGTGCGCCCTGCTGGGCGTCCTGAATTTCTTCAAAATCGACCCGTTCGGGTTTTATCCGCGGTTGAACCAGAAGAGCGTCGACGGCTTTATCTCGACCATCGGCAACGTGGATTTCTTCTCGGCGTTCCTCTGCCTGTTCCTCCCCGCGGCGGTGGCGGCGTTCATGCGCGGCGGGCGCTGGGTACGCCGTCTGTCGGTCTTTCCCATCCTGCTGGGTACGGGCGCGGTCATCGCGGCGCGCGCCGACGGAGCCCTGATCGCGTTGGCCTCCGCCATCCTGACGGCACTGTGTCTGGGCGCGCTCCCCCTGCCTGCCCCCTCCGAAAGCAGGCAGCGTTCCGACAGCGCGGCGCCGCGTTTGGAAGCAAACCTCGCTGAATCCGCCCCCTGTTCAGAGGAAAACGACGTGCCCTCCCGGTTCAGGCGAACGCTCTCCTCTCTCGCCGCGTCGCTGCACGGAAAAGCTGCCGACGCGGACGAGGAAAAGAAGCCGCGTCTCCAGCAGGAAGCCCGAGCGCGCAAGCATCCAGCGCTGGCCGGTTCCTCCGAGGATGGCGCGCCCTCCCGGTTCAGGCGAACGCTCTCCTCTCTCGCCGCGTCACTGCATGGGAAAGCAACCGGCGCGAACGAGGAAAAGAAGCCGCGTTCCCAGCGAGAAGCCCGGGCGCGCAAGCATCTGGCGCTGGCCGGTTCCTGCGAGGATGGCGCGCCCTCCCGGTTCAGGCGAACGCTCTCCTCTCTCGCCGCGTCGCTGCACGGAAAAGCTGCCGACGCGGACGAGGAAAAGAAGCCGCGTCTCCAGCAGGAAGCCCGAGCGCGCAAGCATCCAGCGCTGGCCGGTTCCTCCGAGGATGGCGCGCCCTCCCGGTTCAGGCGAACGCTCTCCTCTCTCGCCGCGTCACTGCATGGGAAAGCAACCGGCGCGAACGAGGAAAAGAAGCCGCGTTCCCAGCGAGAAGCCCGGGCGCGCAAGCATCTGGCGCTGGCCGGTTCCTGCGAGGATGGCGCGCCCTCCCGGTTCAGACGAACGCTCTCCTCTCTCGCCGCGTCGCTGCATGGGAAAGCAACCGGCGCGGACGAGGAAAAGAAGCTGCATCCCCAGCGGGAAGCCCGGACGCGCATGTGTCTGGCGCTGGCCTGTCTGATGGCGGGGCTGTTTCTCGTGGGCGCGGCCACGCGGCTGTGGCCGGACGCGACGCTTTCGCTGAAGGATCACGCGTGCGCCAGGCTGGCCGCGCATCCGCTGCTGTTCGCCGCGCTGAGCCTGCTTCTGACCGCCGCAGCCTACGGCCTTCTGCACACGCGCCGCGAAAAGCCCGTATTTCCCGCGCCGCGCGCGTTCCTGCTGACGCTGCTCGCCTGCGCGATCGTGGCGCTCGCGGCGGCGGCGGCGCTGTTCCTGTTCTACACCTATGTGGACACGGACACGAAGCTGACGGGCATGCTGAAGCTGTTCCGCTTCCGCGACAAGTGGGGCACGAACCGCGGCGGCGTGTGGGTTCGCTGCATGAAGCTGTTCGCCCAGTCCGACTGGCGCGTGAAGCTGTTCGGCTTCGGCCCCGACCTTCTGAAAAAGCCGCTGGCCGACGCGTACGGCGCGGAAATCGCGGCCTATTGCAACCTGTCGTTCAACAACGCGCATAACGAGTATATCCAGTACCTGCTCACGCACGGCGCGCTGGGGCTGACAGCCTACCTGACGTTCGCCGTCGGCGCGTGCGCATCGCTCTTCCGCCGCGCGCGCAAAAGCGCCGCCGCCGCGGGCCTGCTGGCCGGCGCTCTCGCCTACCTCCTGCACGCCGCCGTAAACGTCAACCAGCCGATCACCACCCCGCTTCTGTTCCTCTTCCTCTCCGCGTCCGTCTCGGTTCCCACGGAGCCCGCGCCCGCGCGGAAGAACCCTCGCGCACAGCGCGTGGAATGAGCCGCTCGCCCAACGTCCGCCGTCGGCGCGTGCGTGTTGTTCTTTCGCCGCGCGCTTTCTGGCTTTCTCCCATGAAGCCGACACAACCCTCGCACACGGCTCACGAAACGGGCATGAGCCGTGTTCTCGCGGAAGGATGCGTTTCGCCCTCTATGCCCCGCGCAAGGGAAACTCCCCCAAGCCGGCGACGCGTTTCTGTGAAAGAACGTTTGCAAATTTCACTCCGCGCTTCAGCGGAAGAATAGCGCCCGCGCTCCGCGTTCACAATAATCGCGGGGGGTGAAATCATGAGAAAGCTGAAATTCGTGCGGAGGGAGCGCGTGGCGCGCAACCCCATGCCCGCGGCGAGCGCCACCGAACAGACCGGTCTGATACCCGCGCTGCCGGAGAACGACGCGCAAAAGGCCAGTTATCAGGCCGTCCTGCACACGCACAGGCAAAAGAAACACTGACGGACGGCAGGGACGGTGCTGATGACGCGCATCATCCCCGCTCCTTCTCGCCGAAGAACGACGCGCAAAAGGCCAGTTATCAGGCCGTCCTGCGCATGCACAGGCAAAAGGAACACTGACAGACGGCAGGGAGGACGCTGACGATGCGCATCATCCCTGCTCCTTCTTGCCGAAGAACGACGCGCAAGATGCCAGCATCAGGCCGTCCTGCACACGCATAGGCAAAAGGGACACTGACAGACGGCAGGGACGGCGCGCTGAATCGATGCGCATCATCCCTGCCCATTCTGATTCTTGATACAACGGAGGAACGCCCTATGACGCGGGTACTCGACATTGATCTTGATTTCTTCCTGTCCGATCCCTGCCCCTTTGCGCCGGAGGGTGAGCGCCCGACGACGGCGTGAGCTGGAACATCCGCGCACGCAATTTTGAATCCGGCTATACAACGGAGGAATGCCCTATGACGCGGGTACTCGACATTGATCTTGATTTCTTCCTGTCCAACCCCTGTCCCTTCGCGCCGGAAGGCGAGCGCCCGTCGGAAAGCGCCGCCGAGCCGTGGTCGGAAGCGGAGATGTGCGCATTTCTGGAGGATCATCTCCACCTGAACCGCGCGCGTCCCATCCCTGGACGGGTGTTTCCGACGCACGACGGCGCGCTGTTTTACTGGCGCGACCTGATTCGGGAAGGACGGCTGACTCCGCCGTTCCATGTGACGCACGTCGACGCGCACACCGACCTCGGCGTCGGCGACAAGGGGCATACGTTCGTGCGCAACAGCGTGCTGTGCCGTCCCGTCGCGTCGCGCGTCGACCCGGAGGGCTACCGCGCCGCCGGACAGCTGAACGAAGCCAACTACCTCGTGTTCGCGCTGGCGTTCCGCTGGCTGAGCGGACTGGACAACGTGCGCATTCCCACGTCGCTCCCCGACTTTCCGAGCGACCTGCGCGCGGAGGACGGCCATTCCCTGCGGCTGAAGAGCGCGTTTCCGGCGCTGTTCGAAGCGCGCTATGGCGAGGAGCCCGCCGTTCCCTTCTTCGAAACGACGGACGGCCGCAAATACACCGCCCCCGTTCCCTTCGACATTCTTTCGCTGGCCATCTCCCCCCGCTACGCCCCCGCCTCCGCCGACGCGCTGGTTCCCGTGATCATGTCCTACGCGCTGCCCACGTGACGCACGCCAAAGCGCAGCCACGAATACCGCCCCCGTCCGCCGACGCGCCGGTTCCCGTGATCCCGTCCTGCGCGCAATCCACGTGACGCACACCAGAGCATAGCCACGAATGCCGCCCCGCGTCCGCCGACGCATTCGTTCCCGTAATCATGTCCTACGCGCAATCCATGTGAAAACAGCAAAAGCGGCCGCGAATTTCGCAGCCGCCGATTTGTTTCTCCCCGCCGCTTCCCTTTCCGCGCACCCCATGCGTCGGACGGCGGGCGTTCGGTCTTTCACCTCCAATATTGTCCGGCGGAAAGTCTATCACTCATCTCCGACAGACGGACTCTCGCCCTCCGGAATCGGCTCCGCAGCCGTCTCCGGCAGCAGGCGGCAGGTCAGGCTCCATTCATAGGCGGAAATGTCGCGATAGCCATCCCCGATGCGGTTGGCCGCCACGCCCGCCCACGCGTTTTCCTTCGCCAGCGGCTTCAGCGCCGCGAGCGCGTCGGGCGACAGGCCGGACAGATACTCCACGTCCACCTTCGCGCCCGCGCGGCGCACGTTGTAGGCGGCGATGACGCCCTCCGGGTTCGCGTAGGCGAACAGCAGCCAGCTCGCCACGATCACGGCGAAGGCCGCGCTCCACGTGCGCGTTTCGGGGCGAACCGCATGCCACGCCGCCGCGAGCGTGACCGCCGCCATGGCGAAAATGCCCCAGTACGTGATCAACCGCAGGAACGACAGCCCGAAGCGCGCCGTGTACAGCGACATGCGCCACGCCGACGAGGCCAGCATCACCGCCGTGAACGCGTACATGCCCACGGCCGCAGCGCGCACGACGCGCGCGCCGCCCGAGCGGCGAACGGCCAGCCCCGCGAGCAGCAGGTTCAGCGCGCAGATAACCACAAGCTCGAAAAATCCGTTCCTTGCGTATTGCGCGTAGCCGCCGCGCATCGCCGCGGCTTCCCGCCCGCCGAACAGGTAGATGAACTGCACCGCTGCAAACAGCGCGTACAGCGCGCACAGAAGCAGCATCGGTGTCGCCAGCGCGCCCGTCGGAAACGGCGGCTTGGCTTCGCGTTCCGGAAGCCGTTCCAGCGCCTTCTGCGCGTACAGGAACGAAAACGCGATCAGTCCCAGCAACAGGAACAGGAGCGGCTTCACGAGCAGTGCCCACACATCCGCTTCGTACAGCCGGTTGAGCAATCCCGTGAACATACCCTCGAACACCGCGTCAGCCGAGCACAGAAGCAGCATCGCCACGGCCAGCACGGGCACGGAGATGATCAACCCCACCACGATTCCCGTGGAGAGCCTCGCCCGCGGCAGCGCGCGGAACGGCACCGGTATGTATCGGACGCACGCGCGCGGCAGAATCCGCAGCGTTTCGCCGAGCGCGCCCGCTTCCGCCGCGCCGTGATTCAGGCGGCCGTTCAGCGAAAACAGCGTCAGCGCCGTAAGCCCCGCCGCGACCGGCAGGTTCACCAGCCGCAGGGATGTGCTCATAAAGAAGAAAAACGTCAGATCCCCCAAGACGCACGCGGCGACGAGCAGCCATTCGCGCGCCCCGCGCGGAGAGCGCCCGCCAGCCAGCAGACCGGCCAGCAGCACCAGCAGCAGGCTGATGGACAGTCCCGCGCCGGGCAGGTAGACTCCCGTCCACATCCACACCACGCCCGCGGCCACGAGCGCCGAAACGATGGACGCAGCCGCCATTCGGACGGACGCGGCGTTCCAATTCATTTTTTCCATAGGCTCAAAACCCTCCTTTCAGCGGTATTATACCCCTGTATTTATCGATTGTCAATATAAAAACCGCGCATTTCGAGAAATTCTTGTTGGAAGCAGGTGGGGTTTACAAGGAATGGAAAGTATGATAAAATACAATCATGAATAAGAACATGCATAAACCCGGCCGACTGGCCGCATGGCTGGCGGCGCTGGCGATTCTGCTTACGTGTTCGGGCGCACTTGCGGACGCCGTTTTACCGGAAGGAATCGAGGTCATTGAGGAATCCGCCTTCGAAGGCTGCGACGCGCTGAAAGCGGTAGACCTGCCGAAGTCGCTTCGCGAGCTGGAAAGCCGTGCGTTTGCCCGCTGCGCGTCGCTCGGGCTGATCACCGTGCGCTCGCAGACCCTGAGATTCGGCGAGGACGCGTTCGGAGAGGACGAAGAGGGCAAGGTCATCGAAGCGTATCCGGGAACATCCGTCTACTTCTACTATACGAGCCTGCCAGAGGAATACGGCTGGGAGGTCTGGTCACTGGTTTCCCCCAGTCAGAAGCTGATTGCCTATGCCGAAACGCTGCTGGGCACGTCCTATTCCAAAATGGACTGCGTGACCTACGCGCGCCACTGCTACATGAAGGCGCTGGGCATTACCATCGACAACACCTGCACGAAAGTGCAGCAGAACACAGGCAACCGCGGCGGCACGCGGATTGACAACATCGCCGATCTTCAGCCCGGCGACATTCTGTGCTGGTCGGCGGACAGCAGCACGGCCGACCCCACCCGCTGCACGCACGTGGGCATTTACGTGGGCGCGGGCACGGTGGACGGCAAGGAATACAAAACCGGCGTGTTCATTGAATCCTCGCGCGGCGCGGGCAAGGTGCGCTACTGGGCGTTCCAGAAGGCGACCTACTACACCAAGCGCTTCATGAACGCGTGGCGAATGTTCTAAGGAGACGCCGTACAAATGAGATGGTCGGCCGGCGAATGGATTTTTCGTCAGATGCAAATGCAAATTTCGAAGGTTTACTGGAGGTAAATCGAGGAATTTGCATGCCGCAGATGGCGGAAAAGACTTCGCCCGACGCGCCGCCGAATTGTGCGGTGGTGCCCTAAGCGGCCAAAGGCGTCCCGTCTGCGGACGCCTTTTTCATAGAAACCCAGAAACCATAGAAATGAGGAAACGCACATGGACAGAACCCTGCTTTCGCTGAACGGCGAATGGGCGCTGTATTACGCGCCGGAAAAGGGCGGCAAGGAAGAAGCATTCCGGCCGGACATGCTTCAGGCGTGGCCGCGCGTGAAGGCCAATGTGCCGGGCAACTGCGAGCGCGCGCTGGTGGACGCGGGCATGATGGGCGACCCGTACTGGGACGAGCAGCAGCTGGACGCGGCAAAATACGAGTATTACCAGTGGATTTACGAAACGGGCTTTGACGCGCCCGCGGCGCAGCCGGGCGCGCGCGTGTTTCTGCGCTTTGACGGCATCGACACCATCGCCGACATTTATCTGAACGGCGCACATCTGCTCCGCGCGGAAAACATGTTCGTCGAGCACGAGGCGGACGTGACGAATCTGCTTCGCGAAACAGACAACCGCCTGATCGTGCACATTCATTCCGCCATGAACTACGCGCGCGGCCGCGAATACCCCATCGGCATGCGCGGCACGGCGCACCGCAACGAAATCTGCCACATCCGAAAGGCCGCGCACAGCTTCGGCTGGGACATCGCGCCCCGTCTGGTGACCAGCGGCCTGTGGCGCGGCGTGCGGCTGATCGAAAAGCGCCCCACGCGCATCACGGAAACCTACTACGCCGTGCCCGAGGTCGACCGCGCGCGCGACACGGCTTTGCTGGAATACGCCTTCCGCTTTGAGACGGACGCGGACACGCTGGAGGGCTTCTCCGCGCGTCTGACGGGCGCGTGCGGCGCGCGCACGTTTGAGCGGGAAACGCCGGTGTGGTTCGTGAGCCACAACTGTGAAATGACCATCGAGCACCCGCTCCTCTGGTGGCCGCGGGGCTACGGCGCGCAGAACCTGTACACCGTCACGCTCGCGCTTCTGCGCGACGGCGAGGTGGTCGACAGCGTAACCGAGCGCATCGGCCTGCGTTCGCTCTCTCTGGAGCGCAGCTTCGAGCGCGGCAGCCAGAAATTCCAGATTTCCGTGAACGGCGTGCGCCTGATGGTGCGCGGCACCAACTGGGTTCCGCTGGACGCGATGCACGGCAACGACCAGAACCGCGTGGACGCGGCCATGGCGCTGATTCATGACTGCGGCTGCAACATGCTGCGCAGCTGGGGCGGCGGCGTGTATGAGAGCGACCGCTTCTTCGACCTGTGCGACGAATACGGCGTGCTCGTGTGGCAGGATTTCTGCATGGGCAACACCAATTATCCGCAGGACGACGCCTTCGCGCGCGTGATGTACGACGAAGCGTCGCGCGTCGCCCGGCGCATCCGCAACCACGCGTCGCTGGCGCTGTGGTCGGGCGATAACGAGGTCGACCACAAGAACATGGGCTTCCACCTGCCGACCTACGACGCGCGCTACAACCGTGTGACGCACGAAACGCTGGTTCGCGCGCTTCAGGCGCACGATCCGTATCGCTTCTTCCTGCGCTCCTCGCCGGAAATTCCGGACGGCTTCCGCACCGACGACGTGCCCGAGCAGCACACGTGGGGGCCGCGCGCCTTCTACAAGGACGACTTTTACAAGCATTCGTCCGCGTCGTTCATCGGCGAAGCGGGCTACCACGGCTGCCCCTCGCCGGACTCGCTGGCCGAGTTCCTGCCCGCCGAAAAGCTGTGGCCGATGGACAACCGCGCGTGGGCGATTCACTCCACCGAGGACGTGCGCATCGAGTCCAGTCTCGGCGGCCGCAACCGCCTGATGGCCGATCAGGTGCGCCTGCTATGCCGGCAGGAGCCGGACGGGCTGAACGAGTTCGCACGCATCTCGCAGCTTTCGCAGGCCGAGGCCGTGAAATTCTTCATTGAGCACACGCGCATCCTGAAATGGCGGCGCAGCGGCATTATCTGGTGGAATATGATTGACTGCTGGCCGCAGATTTCGGACGCGGTAGTCGACTATGCCTACCGGAAAAAGCTGGCGTACGACTGGATTCGCCGCGCCCAGCAGCCGCGCATCGCCATGATGGACGAGGTGAGCGGCTGGCAGCAGGCAATTGTTCTCGCGAACGACACGCTGGAAGCCGCGGATTTCCGCTGGCGCGTAGAGGACGCGGACACGAACGAAGTGCTGGCCAGCGGTGAACGCACGGTTCCCGCCGGCGAAAACGCCGAGGTCGGCAGGCTGACGGTCGACCCCAGCCAGCAGCGGCTTCTGCTTCTGCGCTGGACGGCAAACGGCGAGGCGGGCGTGAACCACTACCTGACCGGCTTCCCGAAGTACGACAAAGCCGACCTGCTCCGCTGGACGGACGCGATTCAGGCGCTCGCATAACCGCGTCGCGACGAAAGTTCCCGCCGCTGAAAACGCCACGGTCGGAAGGCTGGCAGCAGCGACTTCCGCGCCGGACGGCGAAGCGGGCGCGAACTACTGCCTGACCGGCTTCCCGAAATACGACAAGGCCGACCTGCTCCGCTGGACGGACGCGATTCAGGCGCTCGCGTAACCGTGCCGTGGCAAAACTCGGAAGTTGTGACAAAAAACGAACGCTTGACGGACAAATCCCTCCAAACGCTGGACACGCGGGCGAACAAAGCGTATAATATACACCAGTCGGATACCCCGCATATCATTGGAGGCGATTTACGTGTTTGGTCACAATCTGAAGCACATCGAAAAGCTGGCGGAGAAGCAGGACGGCGAGAAGCTGGTGAAGCTCGCCGAGGACAGGCATCTGGAAACGCGCCTGGCCGCGCTGGACGCACTGGGAAAGTGCCGTGACAACGAGGACGCCTATAACGCCCTGATTACGGCCGTTCATGATGAGGAACCGCAGGTTCGCGCGCATGCCGCCTCGGCGCTTGCCGAGATGGGCGACGTGAAGGCCCGCGCGCACCTGGATCACCAGCGCACAAAGGAAACCGATCCCGCCGTGAAAGCCGCGATCGAGGAAGCACTGAAGCACCTGCACGGCAGAGAAGAGTAACCCCCACCCCCATCCCCTCCGGGCGAACGTTCCCCCGTCCGCCCGGAAAAATCCCCCCTCGCGCT
>OLSB01000869.1_pt1 | contig 33271 bp, 30 predicted proteins | sample 1672071 | NCBI WGS metagenome assembly OLSB01 (sample SAMEA3136642, study PRJEB25190) | human gut metagenome | biome: human gut; feature: human-associated habitat; material: faeces | place: Austria | collected 2013 | reverse complement strand
GTAACATTACCTGAAAACTCATGTACTCTCCTCCATAAACCTACAAGAGGGATGCTACCCGGAAACCGGGAAGCATCCCATTTTGTATTCTTATTTTATTTCTTATTTCTCTTCTGCTGTATCTGCTTCAGTATCATCTGCCGCTTCTGTATCATCTTTCGCATCATCTTTTGATGCATCATCAGAAGCTTTCAGTGTTACCATATCAGAAATTTCATATTTTTCTGCAAGCTCTGCAACTGTACCGTCGTCTGCAAGTTTCTGAAGATCTGCATTTACGATGTCACAAAGTTCATCGTTGCCTTTCTTGAAGCCGATTGCATACTGTTCGGTATTCAGTGTCTCATCAAGGATCTTGAATCCTTCCCCACGAGAATTCAGCTGATATTTTGCAACTCCGATATCGATTGCGAGTGCATCCAGAGCTCCGGCCTGCAGTTCTGTAAATGCTGTATTATAATCAGCAAATTCATTCAGGGAAGCGAATGTATCAGCCAGTTCTTTCTGTCCGCCCTCTTCTTCACTCTGAAGGAGATCCAGTGCCGCGGAAGCTGCCTGTACACCAACAGTCTTACCTGCAAGATCTGTCAGTTTGTCGATTCCAGAATTCTCTGCAACAACGATTACCTGGCTGTTGTCTACATATGGATCTGAGAATGTGTAATCATCCTCTCTTCCGTTCATGGTAAATCCGTTCCAGATACAGTCAATAGATCCGGAATTCAGTTCCATATCCTTGGAATCCCAGTTGATCGGTTTTTTCTCAAGTTCCCATCCCTCAAGATCACATACTGCCTGTGCCAGTTCAAGGTCAAATCCTGTATACTCGCCATCATCGTCCATATAGCCATATGGCGGATATTCTGCATCAAATCCGACGATCAGTGTCTTGTCCTCGATTCCTGCCTGTACGCTGACTGCGGAGACCATTCCCATTGCCATTACTGCTGTCATCAATACTGCAACTGCTTTTTTCTTCATATCTCTATCTCCTCTTAACATATTTTCATCTTTTAGTACGTAGTCACTCTACCTCGTGAAAGTATTGATATCGTACCATACCGACTGTGCCATGTCAAGAGAATTTCTTCTAATACTCATCGGGTATCGAAAATGGATGAGGCCTTTATTTGATTTTTACCCGTTTATAAGCGGATGCCTTTGCTTTCACTACTTTTGAGCCAGATTTTCTGATAGATACAACTTTGTAGTAATAATTCTTTTTCCTTTTTAAGGATTTTTTGTCTGTGTAAGAAGTTTTTCCTGTTACTGTTGCTACTTTTTTATATTTACCGCGTGGACTGGTTGCACGATATACATAATAACCGGTTGCTCTACTTGCCTTTTTCCAGCGAATCGTTGCTTTGCGCTTGCCGGCTTTGATCGATGTAATCTTGGTTGCAGACGGTTTCTTGATGGTGGATGTCTTGGTGGAGCTTGTTGATGGTTTCACTGTGGTATATGAAGCGCTGGTAAGCGGGGTCGCGGTGAGCTGTAAGTGGTAGATGTCATCAACTGACCAATAACTATAAGAAACTTTTACAACAAAATCACCTGAACATTTGTCTACCGTCAAAGTTTCATTTGCCCCCACATAATAAGTTTCAAATATTTTCCTGCTGTTATATTCCTGCAATTCTATTCTCCATTTACCCGGATCAGAAACGCTATCATCTATTGTAAATTTGAGAGAAAGCTTATTACTACCAGTTAATTTGAAGCGATACCAATCTACATCGTCACCACAATACAACTTTCCAGCATACATTCTATTTGCATACACAATATTAGCATTTGACAGTGTTTTATCCCCATAATACCTCTCTTGTTCCCATAAATCTGATGGTGTATAATTAATTCTTAAATTATATTTAATTGCAGGTCCATAATAAGAATTTTGTCTTACTTTCATATAATACTTTCCTGGTGCAAGTCCTATTTTATAATTCCAGGAATTTTTATAAACTTCTATCAGCTGATGTCTGTTTGCATCTTCCAAACTTATTGACCATTTACAATCATATGTATTGTCCTCCGTCCTACCTAATTCAATCTGTGTTAATCCTCCCTGCGGAATTGTGAACTGATACCAGTCCTGATCTCCACTCTCCTCAGAGCATCCCATGAGCCACGTATTCAACGGCAACTGGTTCGCCTGTGCTGGATTATCATTCGGCTCACTCTCCTGCAACATCGCTGCTTCTGTCTTTACTGTCGGTGAAAATGTCACTACACACAGTGCCATCGTCAGACCTGTAAGCATCAGTTTCGTAAGTTTTTTCACTCTTTCTCCTAACATAACTTTCCTCTCCTTCTGGATAATTTATATATGAATTTTCATATATCTATGTTAATCATGAACCGAATGTCATAGAAACAACTTTTCCATTCTTTACTTTTAACCTGACAGATAGGCCATTTAATCTCTTACAACATCTTAATGCTCTTGTCTTTGAAATCCGATAATTTCCATCAAGCTCTGCTGTATAATACTTTGTCGCAGAAGTTAACTTAAACGTTCTCTTTCCATATTTCTGGAAATTCTTTTTCGAATAAGTAAATGGAATCTTCTTAGCCTTGGAAAATGATCCATAAAACGTAACGGAATTTTTATTATAGGTAACTTTTGTCGTTCCCGGCAGCCAGTACTTGCTATTACCACTTCTGCCGCCTCTTTTGTGGTTCAGCAAAGTGGCATAATATGTAGTTCCTGATGATTTTTTTGCTGCCTGCACTGGTTCTGTGTTCATGCATCCTATTACAATTCCAAGCGAAAGAATCACTGCCATAATTTTTAAAACTATATTAAATCCTTTTTGTTTCTTCATACTGATTTCCTCCTCTGCTCTTATAAATACTGTTTTGCATTCTGGCGTTCTTTGTATAAATCAAGTGTATCCAGCGCCATCGGAATAAACGGAAGTACAAACTGTACTCCAAGTACAAAACCGCCAGCAATCACTGCAATGACAACATCGAATAATACAAATGGTGTCAGCAGATATCCCCATTTGAAAACTCCTTTTGCAACTTTCAGTGCCTTAAAGATACTTCCTGTTATCACCATCAAAGCAATGCCGCCGATCAGATAAATATCTCCTAAAAATGACGGTAATACGACTCCTGCAATTTCCTCAATTAATACAAGAATCAGAAGATATGCTGCTGTTCCGATTGCTGCGCCTGCTTTAAATTTAAATTTCAGATTTGTGTTCTCCAGATAATTTTTTGCTGCTGTTGTTTCCATAGTAAAATCCTCCTGTTATTTTATGTTTGTTTATAATTGATACCTGAACGCTCATTTTCAGGCTGATTTTTCTGCTTTTTTCTCCTTTCTACTCTATAGACGATTGAAAACAACAGCGGGTTTTATTTTTTCTAAAAAAATTTCAAAAAAATTTATTTTTTAATTCATATAATATCCCAGATTATTCCAGTTGGTTATAATGTAAAGAATATCTTTACCTAATGCCGCAACTACAAGTGCTACAATAATCAATGTACAGATCTTGGCAATAAAAAATGCAATCGCTTTTTTGTCTTCATCCATTTCACCAACATGAATATATGCCGCAAACTCAACATACGCACTCAGCAGGACTAATGCGGCTCCAATACCTAATGCAATAACATCAACAAACTTGAACAATATCACTGTTACTAAAATTGTTGCTAAATCATATACCGCACGTGTACCAACGACTGCATACATTGCATTTTTAGAAGCATTTCCCTTAAATACTCCATTAAAAAATCTCAATAACGCAGTTTCCAGCCAGTCCGCACCCAATGTAACAGCCACCATCATTAACAACACATTACCATACGGTATCTCTATCCATCCTTGCAGTTTTTTCCCAATAGAGACTGCCACAATCAACATAATGACCGTCAGTAGCACCGCTTTTGTGACAATTATCTTAAATCCATCATTTCCGTCAGCATTCTCTGCCATCTCTGCTGCATGAGATACAGGTTTTTTGAGCGTGCGCAGCATTTTCTGACAAATCTCTTTTGCAGCTCCTGCCGCCTGTGTTCCCTTTTCCCTTGCCCATTCAGTATCCTTTTCATTCAGATGAACATTCTTAAACACATTCTTTTCCTGCTGTTCCTGTTCACCCGATGCCTGCCTCTGCTCCATCTGCGGTGTCTTTACCTGCGCCGGATCAGCCTGCATATGCGGTACCTGCGTTTTCTGTGTGCAGGTACACACCTCTCCATCTTCCAGTTTTCTTCCACATTTTGTACAATACATATTCTTTCCTCCCTGTATTTGTATTACCATCATTCATTTTCAAATTGCTTCTCAAGAACCAAATGACATTTCTTCAATTTTTCCACCTGTTACTTTGAGTCTTACTCCCAATCCATTCAAACGCTGACATGTACGTAATGCATCTTCTTTTGACCATGGATATTTTTCATCCTGCTCCCAACCACAATATTCCGTCTGTGGAGTCAGCTCAAATGTATATGTTCCATCAGGTAAAAGCTCATATGTCGCAAAATCATCTGATTCAGATTTACTGAACGTTCCGTAAAATGTGATAGAACTCTCGTCATATTCAACACCCCTTATCACTCCATGTGTCGAACTGTCAGAATTTGGATTCAATACCGCTGAGTAATACCCTGATTCCATCACAGAAGCATTTGTTTCCTGCTGATTCTCTGTACCAGTTTCATCTGCAGATGCAAAGCAATTCTGAATCGTAAAAGTAACATCCCAATGCAGCTGACCATCATTCTTTTCTTCTCGATTCACCCCGGTGATAAGTGGTATGTTCCATTCATCAAATGCCTGTACCCCATATTGGCTGAGCGAAGCATTCAACTGTGCAATATCTGCGTCCTGATTTCCAGTATAGTAATCTGTATCATTAATTTTGCACCATCCATAGCTTCCTCCAAACAGATAATCCATGTTATTTTCCTGAATCAGTTCATTATCCGTAATCTTAATAAAAGTATCAAAAAACTCTCCTGATCCGGCACTTGCATGCTGCATTCCATATCTGTATAAATAATAACTGTCATCCTTTTTCTGGACTGCTATCTGTTCTTTTACATACGCGGCTGTACTGTTAAGATCACTACCTGACATTTCCAACGACTGTTTCAGTGTTACCTGCTGCCCATCTATGCCATACAACTCTGCACTCAGTTTTCTCACCGTTTGCGGCTGATCATCCATTCTTTCTTCTGCCGGACTTCCAAGCGTTCTTATCAAAAGTAATTCCTGTGTGCCATCTCCTCCAAAATCCTGCATATACGCGCCAAGAAGCATATCTTTATCGTAACCATTGTTATAGTCATAAGCATCCACTGTACCATCTTTTACCGGATCTAAAGCCTCATTTGTAATGTACTTCTCATAAAATTCCCGATAAACCGCTAATTCATCTGTCTGTGTCAAATCACTCTGATCAGATTTTTTCTCCAGGGACGCAGTAAGTTCTGTTGAATTTGGATCATAGCTTTCTATGGTAATGTTCTTACCTAACTTCGAAAAATCAAATCCATCCCATGTAGAATTTCCGACAGGGTAATACACATGTAATGTAGTATCTGGAAATACAGTAGCATCTTCGTCTTTTGCTATCCGGTCATCAGTAATTGCCGGTGCATTTCCGGTAAAATATATCGTTTGCATACCTGTCGCTGAGCTTGAAAAGGCCCCTAAGCCCAGTTCCTGCAATTGTTCTGAAAACAGTACTGAATCTTCATAGTTTCCTGCCCCAAAAGCCTCACTCTTTAAAACCTTAAGGGTTGACGGAATATGTATCTGTTCGTTCTCCGTTTCCAAATCCCCAAACACTTCAGCACCTATTGACTCAAGCTGTGACCCATCTCCTATCGTCAAATCTTTCAGAAGGTAGCATCTTCTAAATGCCCTGTATTCAATCACCTTAAGACTGTCAGGTAATACAAGCGAAGTTATATTTGCATGTTCAAATGCACTTTCTTCTATTTTTTCCAATGATTTTGATAAAGTTACTGTAAGTTCAACTCCCGGATCCGCCGTTCTTGGCATAAATCCCATAAAAGCTCTTGCTCCAATTTCCGTAACCGTATCTGCCATTGTGATATTGCTGACATAACCATAACCGGAAAATGCGTCATCTCCAATGCGTGTAATTCCATCTCCAATCACAATTTCTTTTATCTGATCTGCATACTTGCTCCATGACGGTATCTCTGTGGATACATCAGGAATCGCACCAGTTCCATTAACCGTTAAAGTTCCCTGATCATTTAGTGACCATTGGATATTGTCACTATATATACCTCCCAGCACTGTGCCAGCCGATTCTCCAGTTTCCTGCGATGCTGCCTCTATTTCAGAGTTATCTTCTGACTCTGTCTGTGCAGAACCTTCTGTTTTTTCTTCTGAAAATATCTCCGCAATCTGCGCTGGATCGGCACTCACATCATCATCAACATATGCAGACGCATTTTCATTTACATCTGACTCCTGCTCTGCACTTTTCTCTGCATCACTTTCCTGCACCTGCTTTGTGTCATCTTTATGCACTACCGTCATATTACTCTGACCAAATGGAAGTTTATCTGCATTTTTTACTATACCATAACCGATTCCTCCCGCGCCTACCGCGCCTGCAAGTATCAGAGATGCCACTTTAATTCCCACATGTTTCGCCGCCGTTTTTGCAGCTGTTCCTGCTACTGCTTTCGATACTGTTTTTCCTGCTGCAGAATCTGATACTCCAGTTACGGTTTTAGTTCCCTTTTCAACAGCAGTTCTTCCTTCGTCACCCGAACTGAACGATATAGTATTTCCTGTCACAGAATGAATTCCCGATTCCAAAATATTCTGTAATGCCTGCTGTTCCGAAACTTCTGTCGATGTATTTTCCAGTCTGCGAAGTAAATACAGGAAAAATACAAACGGCGCAACTGTGTAGAGCTTTGTTCCCTGTTTTTCCAGTTCCAGAACCTGCTCTTTTATTTTCTTACGCGCATAGACCAGCCGGCTTTTGACGGTGTTTTCACTTACACCAAGAGTCTCTGCAATATCTTTTACCGGCATTTCTTCGTAATAAAACATACCGACAACCATTCGCTGATCTTCCGGCAACTGATTCAGAATTTCCATTACCAGTCTTCGCACTTCTTTTTCATCCATTGCCATCTCGGGATTCACATCTGTATCTGTACTTTCACGTGATTCTACAAATGAAAGCCCGTCTGTTTCCTCCTGATCGGACATTTCTGAGAACAGTACCGGTTTCTTTTTCTTCAGCCAGTCTTTTGCCGTATTGTTTGCAATCACCTTCAGCCACGGAATCAATCGTTCCGGATCCTGCAGCTGATCCAGTCTTGCAAATGCTTTAATATATGTATCCTGCAAAATGTCGTTCACTGTATCGTCATCTCTGACCAGTACTTTTACCACACGATACAGTTCGGTGGAACTGCACCAATAGATCTCTGATATTGCCGACTGGTCATTTTTTTTTGCTCTTTCAATCAGAGCATACATATCCTTCTGCATTGGGTTTCCACAATATCTGCAGAAATTCGTGCCTTCCTGATTTTCTTTTCCGCACTTAGTGCATATCATATTCTTCTCTCCATACCTTTCCGTTTACTTGATTGCCAGTTCCCCGCCATTCAGTCTTAATTCCTCGTCCATCATCAATTTTGCATTCGCATCCACAATGGCTGGAAGTCCCTGTGCGTCAAATACTTCCGGTGATACTGTTTCCTGATACCATGACGTTGATTTAAAATAATTTGCCAGTTCCTGATTTTTAAATCCACGTCCCATACGGGCCATCATCTCGTTTCGCGCAAAGCTGAGCCCTCTTGCACTCAGGTTTGCAATGTCTGCATATGTAAGTTCCCGGTTCAAGCTGTCCGGAATAATGTAATTCGGATCTGTTCCCGTAATCTGTCCATCTTTATAAAAATCACTTTGCAAAGCCGGACCGGATGCTACTACTGTCGGAACAGGAGTCGGACTTGCAGCCGGAGCAGCTGTTGCTGTTGGAGTTGGGCTCGGAATCGGAGTAGGTGTTGGTTCGACCAGACCGGACACCACTACATCCTTACTGGTCTGCGTTACATATATAGCATCTTCGTTCAAAAGATCATCTGCATCTGTCTGCAGTTCAACTGTTATTACATCCCCATTTGACAAATTATCTTCTTCATCAACGTAATACTCTAATATTTTTCCAACTTTATCCTTGGGATTCTCTAATTCAACGGTTCCCTCACCGTTTACTCCTTTAAATGTGACCTTAAGGTCCTTAAAAGGGTCATACTCTGTAACCTTCTCCAATCCTTCTACTTTATAATCTTTTAAATCTTTGAATTCATATCCAAACGCAGCCTCTAATACGTCTTCCAGTTCCTGGCTATTACATTCAAATGTAACTGTCTGGCCATTTTTCAGTTGCCCATTCGGTGAAATCGTATAAAAATTATTTTCCAGTGCATCACACATTGTTTCAACCGAATCATAATCCTGAAAAGCCTCTATGATCGTATCCGCATAATCCGAATCCTGCTGTTCCTCTGCCCATTTTCTTGCAGAAGCCTCATTCAATGTCAGTTTGTCTTTATACTCTTTCTCAAACTCCTCAGAATCAAATGTCAGCTCAGCAAAGCCATTTCCATTATACCCTCTCAATGTCAGTGTATAAAATTTATTCAGGTCTATCACCTTTTTATTTTGATGCACATAAAAGACTCCTCCTGCTGCTACTGCCACAATTACAACCGGGATGATTACCTTACCGGCGCCTGATTTTTTGTGCTTCTTCTGAACTGTTTTGGGTAGATTCCGCGGAGTTTTGTCATATACTCTTTCCTCTCGCTGTTCTCTGTGTGCTTTTGGCTGTACCTTTTCCTGAGACATTTCTCTTGTCGCACTTTCTTCCTGCTTCTCCGGTACTTCATTTGTTACTGAAATATCCTGTGGTAATCTCGTTCCACAGTTCGGGCAAAAAGCCTCCGGATTTTTAATCTCAATTCCACAATTTGGACAGAACATTTCTTTCTCCTCCCTGTATCCTCTTATTCTTCTTTATTCTCTGTTCCCGTTTCCTTTTCTTTCAGCGTGTATTGCAGTATCTTCTGCAATATCAACCACAGACGTTCCCATGGTATTGGCAAATGGTCTGCTGCCGATGTAATCATTTTTTCAATATCTTTGTCATCCATGCCATCTCTCCTTTCTACTCTATAGACGAGCGAAAGGAATAGCAGGTTTTACATTTTTTATTTTTTTCAAAAAATCTGCCAACATTTTTCGTCAGCGCTCTACCTCTCTTCACACATTTTACCCCCCGTCTCGTTTTCAGTCAATTATTGAAGCGGCTTTATTTATTCAAAAAATCCGTGGATGCACCACCGGTGCCTTTTCGATATGTAATGCAAAAAGACCAGCACACATCTTCGCGCACTGGTCAGCATTTTTAGACAGTAAAAAAGACAGCGGGATAAGCTGTCTTTTTTGGAGAAGGTATTTCTTCTTATGGGGTGTAGCAAAAACTATATAATGTATTGGGGGGTTTTTACGGTTATTATAGTACCACGCGTCCCCCGAAAAGTGTGCACAAACTTCACAAATTTCATCATTACTTTTTGTTTAATTTGTACACCTCATTTTTAATTCTCTGCATTTTCCAATGTAAAAAGTGCCTCAAACTCATCTCGCTGGATCTTTTCCTTCTCTAAAAGAAGGGCTGCGCACTTATGAAGTACATCCATATGCTGTGAAATGATCTCTCTTGCTTTTGCATGGCATTCGTCGATAATGCCATGAACTTCCTGATCGATCTCTTTTGCCACTTCCTCACTGTAGCTTCTTGTATGAGCCAGATCACGGCCGATAAAGACTTCATCCCCGTCATCACCATATGTGATCAGGCCGAGCTTATCAGACATACCATACTGCATCACCATAGCACGTGCGGTACTGGTTGCACGTTTGATATCGTTTGATGCACCGGTCGTAATATCACCGAAGATGATTTCCTCGGCAACACGTCCGCCAAGAAGTGTCGTAATATCCTGAAGCATCTTGCCCTTTGTGTTGAACATCTCATCATTTTCCGGAAGCGGCATGGTATATCCGGCTGCTCCCATTCCTGTCGGAATGATGGAAATCGTATATACCGGATCCATATCCGGAAGCACGTGAAACAGGATTGCATGACCGGCTTCGTGATAAGCTGTGATCTTCTTTTCTTTTTCGGAAATGACTTTGCTGCGTTTCTCGGCTCCGATACCAACCTTGATAAAGGCATGCTTGATATCCGGCTGTGTGATATAGCTCCGTCCGGATTTCGCTGCCATGATCGCAGCTTCATTCAGAAGATTCTCAAGATCCGCTCCTGTAAATCCGGCTGTTGTCTGTGCAATCTGTGCAAGATTCACATCCTCACCAAGCGGTTTGTCCTTCGCATGGACTTTAAGGATTTCTTCTCTGCCTTTTACATCCGGTCTGCCGACTGCAACCTTACGGTCAAAACGACCCGGACGCAGGATTGCAGGATCAAGAATATCCACACGGTTGGTCGCTGCCATTACGATGATTCCCTCATTGACACCAAATCCGTCCATCTCAACGAGGAGCTGATTCAGGGTCTGCTCTCTCTCATCGTGGCCGCCGCCCATACCGGTACCACGCTGTCTTGCAACTGCATCGATTTCATCGATAAAAATGATACATGGTGCATGCTTCTTTCCTTCTTCAAAAAGGTCTCTGACACGGGATGCACCTACACCGACAAACATTTCCACGAAATCAGAACCGGAAATAGAAAAGAACGGAACGCCCGCCTCTCCGGCTACTGCTTTTGCAAGAAGTGTCTTACCTGTTCCGGGAGGGCCTACAAGGATCACTCCCTTCGGGATTCTCGCACCTACATTTGTGTATTTCTGCGGTGCCTTAAGAAAATCTACCACTTCTACCAGATCTTCCTTTTCTTCCTGAAGTCCTGCGACATTCTGGAAGGTGACTTTCTTGTCATCCGGAAGCATCATTCTGGCCCGGCTTTTACCGAAATTCATCATCTTGGCATTTCCACCGCCGCCTGACATCTGGCGGTTCATCATAAGGAAAAGGAAAATCACCAGTGCACCGGTAAGAAGTACCGGAAGAAGTGTCGTCATAAATACACTCTCCTGCGGAACATCTGCAATCTCAGGATGAATGTCATAACTCTCCAGAGTTGCCTCAGCGTCCTTTACATCTGTTACATATACACGTTTCTGGCCTTCACCCTCGATATCCACAACAACAGATCCTGTCGGGACCTCTCTGTTCTGGTAGATTTTCGCGGATGTGACCTTTCCGTCTTCGGCAGCCTGTTTCATACTTTCCATGGAATAGCTGCTCTGTGATGTCACCTGATTATTCAGATAAAAATAACCGGCTACGAGCATCACGATCAATACAAGATACAGGCCAATTCTGCCTGGCTGTCTGTTCACCTGCTGTTTTCTCCTTTCAAATCTGGTCTGTCACTGTGAACGTATTCACTAATCTTCCTGGTCTAATTCAACCACACCGATAAACGGAAGGTTTCTGTATTTCTGTGCATAGTCCAGGCCATATCCGACAACAAACTCATCCGGAATGTTGAAGCAGCAATAATCTACTTTAACGTCTTTGACTCTGCGTTCCGGTTTGTCCAGAAGTGTGCACAGTTGGATGCTGTTTGGATTTCTGCCTTTCAGGATATCGATCAGATAACTTAAAGTTCTTCCTGAGTCAATGATATCCTCTACGATCAGAACGTCCTTGCCGATCAGTGGCTGATCCAGATCCTTTACGATTTTTACGACGCCGCTAGATTTGGTATCATCACCGTAACTGGAAACAGACATGAAATCAAGAGATACCGGAACAGTAATTCTCTTTGCCAGTTCACAGGTAAAAAATACACCGCCTTTCAGGACACAGATCATATGGATCTCTTTTCCTGCATAATCCTTGCTGATCTTTGCGGCAATCTGTCTGATTCTTGCATCCACTTCTTCTTCACTAAGTAAAACCTTGATTTTTTCGCTCATTCTAAGTTTCCTCCTTGGTATGTAATTTCCAGCACCTTCTCTGTCTGAGAAGTAATTTTATACCGTTCGCTGATCCTGCCCCCTACGATCCAGAGTATCTCATCCTTTGCAGCCACAAGAGGGATTTCCTGCCGTATCTCACCCGGAATCTTGTCATCGATCATACAGCGTGTCAGCTTTTTGCGTCCGCCCGACTGATTAACGATCATATAATCTCCGCTTCTTCGCGTCCGGACAGACAGTTCGCAATTTATTTTATCACAATCAAACCATTTCGTATACTTTTTTTCTAAAATCTTCTCCCCCGAATATGGAAAAATACGAGTTCTGAAGGATTCATTTACCCAGCTCGTAGTTCCTTCCATGTTCAGCTCCTGTACTTCTTCCGTTCTCTCCGAAACTTCTTCTGTTTTCTTTTGAAGTTTTACACCCTCATAGCAGCGCAGCGCCTCCACTCCATAAGGAAGACTGATTTTTCTTCCGCTCTGATTTTCGTAAAGCTTCTGTACCTGTCGGATGTGTCCCGCCGTAAGATCATTCCTGTGTCCGCTTAATCGCTCAAGAATTTCTCTTACCACATAATTCTGGAGAATTGTTTCTTTTGCAAAAAACTCTTTGTCCAGAAGATATGTCCCATCTCCGCCGGCACAGCCTGCCGCAATCTCTTCCGCTTTTGCTTTAAAATATTCTTCGGCCTGCCGGAACAGCTCGGATGCTTCAGCCATATGTGTGACGGCCTTTGCATTGATCTCCTCTGTCATCAGAGGAAGAATATGATGCCGGATGCGGTTTCTCGTATAGTCATCTTCAAGATTACTACTGTCCGTCACCGACGGAATTCCCGTCTCTTTTATATAATCGACAATTTCATCACGTTCTAAACAGAGAACCGGGCGGATAAATTCACCATTGACCGGTTTCAGAGCCGCCAGCCCGCGGATGCCGCTTCCTCTCGCAAGATGATGAAGCATTGTCTCCGCAACGTCGTTTTTGTTATGTGCAAGTGCGATCCGTATCTCCCCATCAGAAGATGTACATTTCTTTTTTTCCTCTTCAAATGCTGCCCTGCGGACCATCCTTCCCGCTTCTTCGCTTCCCATCTTCCATTCTGCAGCCAGTCGCGGCACATCATAACTGTACACACAGCACGGGATCTTCCACTCTTCGCATATCTTCTGCACTGTTTTTTGATCCCGCAGTGCTTCTTTTCCACGAATGCCGTGATTTACATGTACCACACGCAGAGAACATTCATAATCTTCCTGAAGTCTTCGAAGGATATCCAGCATCACCATAGAATCCGGTCCGCCGGAGACTCCCGCGATCACAGTGCACTGTGACTTTATCATCTCTGTTTCAGTAATATACTGTTTTACTTTCTGTAGCACCTGTTCCTGCATTTTATGTTTCTCCCGTGCTTTTATTTTCGAACCACGCTCGCAACCAGAACCGTCATATCATCTCTTGCCCGGTAATCGCTGTATCCCAGCACCCGTTCAAGGATTCCCCGGCTCACTTCGCGCGGTGTCTCATCCTGAATATCCATAATAATCTCTTTCATTGTTTCTTCTTCACGTTCTGTCGGAAGTGCATCCAGCACCCCGTCCGTCATCATGATCAGATAATCTCCATGATAAAGTTTCCGCGAAGCCATATCAAAATCGATCCGCTGCACCAGTCCTGCCGCAAGGCTTTCTGATGAAATCGATTCCACCCAGTGGTCACGTTTGATAAATGTCGAGGCAGCCCCGGCTTTAAGGAACTCACAGATTCCCGTATAAAGATCAACTGCACAGATGTCCACCGTAGAAAACATCCCCTCCTGCCCCTTCAGCACAAGCGCGGAATTTACCATACGGGCTGCCGCTTCCTGCGTAAAACCGGATTCAAGGAACTGTTCCAGAAGTTCCACAACAATCTCACTTTCTCTGCAGGCATCCATACCTGAACCCATACCGTCAGAAAGGCACATCACAAACTTTCCGTCTCCTTCCTGCCTGCATATATAATTATCGCCCGATATTTTTTCTTCTTCTCTTGTCAGTCTGGACACCCCATACAGCATCTGATAGCTGACATCTTCTACAAAGTGGACCGTATGAAACTCACCATTTACAATACATCGGCTTCCTGCGGATGAGGTCATCGGCGACTCACATATCTCAGAAAGCATCTGCGAAATTTCTGCTACCGAAACGCACTGTCCGCTTCTTGCACGCATATTGAGAAAAATCTGCCGACGTCCTTCTGCCTTATCCATCACCCATGCCTGCTTCAGGATCACATGTCGCTTTCGCAGCATCTTACGCAGTTCTTCCTGAAATCCCGGCTCCGCGGGGGAGATATCATAAAGGTCACTTGCCACCATTTCCATGATTCCCGCTATCTCTGTCAGTTGCTGCGCAACGGCAAGTCTGCTCTCGATCATACGGTTTGTCCACACCAGATTCTGTTTTTCATTTCGAAAATTGCGTCGTATTCCATCCAGATACTGGTAAGATTTTCCACATAGTTCCGACCACTGTGTCCGAAGTTCATCAAGCTTTTCCTCATTGCCTTCTTCCATTGTCCGAACAATACTTTCCACACCTTTGCACAATTCGGCCGAACGGTTTCCCCAGCACAGTTCCCGATGATAACAGCTTACACATACCTGTGCATTTGTCTCCATCAGAATATTTTCGATCTGTCCGCTGCTCAAAAATTCTTTTTTATAGGGCATTCCATAAAACGTATCTGCAAGCTTCTGAAATGAGGCCGCATAGCGTTCAACCTTTTCTTTCTGGGGATGCTCTTCACACAAAGAAAACGCTTCTTCTTTTTTTGACATTCTCCCCGTCAAAATAGTTTTTGCCATGTCCCGTAATATCAAAAGTACACTGATCACGAGCATGGCAATTATCCATTCCTGCATATATTCCCCTCCCCTAATACTTTCCTAGGAAAATATTATAAGAAGGTTTCTTTAAAATATCTGTCAAACAAAGGCGGCTGTCAAGAAAAACTTTTCTGCAAAATCTGCTTTATTTCTTATGTTACTTCTCTTCTTCAAAAACAATCTCGTTTCCTTTGACGAGACCCAGCTTATCTCTCGCAACTTCTGCGATATATTCATCGGTCTGCATATATTCCTTCTGCTCATCGATCTCTTTCGTCCGGTCCTGCTCATCCTCGATGGATTGCTTAAGCGCAGCTGCCTTCGCATCATACACTGCAATACGGGCTTTCAGATTATTACTCTGCATTGTCAATCCGACCAGAAGAATCAGAACAACGATAGCGATTGCTGCCATACCCAGATAGTTATTCGCTATTTTTTGATGGTTTCTTCTTTTTTTTGATCTTTTCAAAACGCCTGCCCCTTCTAAATTTCCTGTTACGCCTCTTTAAATGCCTATGTATTAAAATACTACATCTTTTTACCGGAAATAGCAACAAATTTAACAAATAATTTGCAAAAAAAGCACCAATTAGTACACCGGGCAGTAAAAACAGTCGAAGTTCCCCGTAATTCCACCGGAACAACGCTAAAAACAGGAGAAATCCCGCTACCAGCCAGTACAAAATATCCGTCACAGACCTTATTCCGCGTCTTCCGAAAAAGTGATATAACAGGCCGCCAAATATCCGATACGCAGCACACATAATCACACCGCTCATAATTGCGCGAATAAAAAGAGCAGTCTCAAATTTCATGTAACTGCTCATTTCAACGGAACATCCTTTTCAAAATAGACTCATCTTTTTTGTGTGTATTTTTTGTAAGGTACAAAAGACTGTCCACGCGGCCTTCCACCTCTGCTTCACCTTTTTCCAGATTCAGGTTTCGGACATGAAGCTGCTCACCTTTCAGTAGTATTTTCCCTGCTTCCGAAAGAAGAAGCACTTCATTTTCATTAAACGAATGAATATCCTGTACTCCGGTGATCACTGCTTTCCTCCGGTTTTCCAGCGAAAAGCGATGTACTCCGGCCGGCTGTTTCTCTTCCATCCTGATCATCCATTCAGCGTTTCCTTACTCAAAATGTATGCACACTTCGTGACAAATAGAAGTCTTTCGTGTAAGTCGTATTCTTTACAGATAACGGAAAAGATTTTCTGCGTCTTCCTTGCGCACGGTATCTTTCACATCAAGAACTTCCACTTTTACATTTTTGCTTCCGAACTGAATTTCAACCGTATCTCCTGCCTTCACCTGCACAGATGCCTTCGCCGGCTTGTCATTGACCAGTACACGTCCTGCATCACATGCCTCATTGGCAACGGTTCTTCTCTTGATCAGTCTCGAAACCTTCAGATATTTATCAAGTCTCATGTCAGCCTCCCCAATAAACTTATTGATAAAAGAAAAGGGGGAACTGCACGTTCCCCCGAAATACATCTTTAATTATGCATTTACCATGTCTTTCAGAGCTTTACCAGCTTTGAATTTCGGTGCTTTAGAAGCAGCAATTGTCATAGTCTCGCCTGTCTGTGGGTTTCTTCCTTCTCTTGCAGCTCTTTCGCTTACTTCAAATGTACCAAAGCCTACAAGCTGGATCTTGCCACCTTTTTTTAATTCGTCTGCTACAACATCAGTAAAAGATTTTAATACAGCCTCTACGTCTTTTTTGGAAAGGTTTGTCTCTTTCGCCATAGCTGCTACTAATTCTGTTTTATTCATGGTGTTCCTCCTCTAAAAACCTCATTCTTATTTATTGCGTAATGCTTCCCGGCATATGCACGCTATTTACTATATATATACTCTTTTCGTCAAATTGTCAAGGCTTTTCCACTCACATCTGGCTCTCATGTGCAGTTTTATTATTTTTGCTGTTGCTTTTTACGGAGCGTTCTTTCGCTTTCAGTGCCTCCCAGGAAAGGGAACAAAGTTCTCTGTCCTCCGGCGCAAAAATCTTCGGATGACGGAATTGCATCTTATCAGTAATTCCGGAAATTACATCCTCGATTGTAAAAATTCCTTCTTCCTGAGCGATCAGGCTGTGAAGCACAACCTGAAACAATACATCTCCCAGTTCCTCACAGAGATTGTCGCTGTCTCCGGTTTCATTCAGCCGGTCGATCCCATCCAGCACTTCCTGTGATTCTTCTATAAGATATTTTTTCAGGCTCTCATGCGTCTGTACGCTGTCCCAGGGACATTTCTCGCGTATCTCCCCGACAACTTTTATAAATCTGTCAAATTCCTGCATATACCTGCGCCCTGATTATTTCATGGAATCAACCATGTCAAGAACTGCCTTGCCCATGATATCTGATTTTTCATCTGCATCTGCAAGAGAAGTTCCCTTAACACCATAGTAGAATTTTACCTTCGGTTCTGTTCCGGACGGACGAACACATACCCATGCATCATCGGTCAGTTCATAGTACAGAACGTTGGAATTCGGAAGACCGGTCGGTTTTACTGCTCCTGTTGCCACATCTGTAATCGTATCTGCCTTGTAATCTCTTACTGCCGTCACTTTGTGTCCTGCAAATTCTGCCGGCGGATTCTGACGCAGAGAATTCATGATCTCCTGAATCTTCTGAAGTCCTTCGATTCCCTTCATTGTTACAGACTGAATTGCATCTTTATAATAGCCGAACTGCTCATACATCTCGATCATTGCATCCCACAGAGTCTTATCCTGTGTTTTGTAATATGCTGCTGCCTCGCAAAGCGCCATAGTCGCAACGATTGCATCCTTGTCTCTTGCATATGTACCGATGAGGCAACCATAACTTTCCTCAAAACCAAACAGATAGGAACCTTTTCCACTGTTTTCAAAACCGAGGATCTGCTGTCCGATGAATTTGAATCCGGTCAGTACTTCAATCAGGTTGACACCGTAGCCTTTTGCGATTGCATCAGCAAGGTTTGTGGTTACGATTGTCTTGATCAGTGCACCGTCTTCCGGAAGACTTCCGTTTACTGCCTTGCGCTGGCTGAGTTCATAGTTTGCAAGAAGGCATCCTGACATGTTACCTGTCAGATCATGATATTCACCGTTTTTGTCTTTGACACGTACACCAAGACGATCTGCATCCGGATCTGTTGCAAGAACGAGATCTGCATCTACTTCTTTTGCAAGCTTCAGTCCAAGTTCAAAAGCTTCTGCTGCTTCCGGATTCGGATAGCTGACTGTCGGGAAATCTCCGTCCGGAAGTTCCTGCTCTTTAACCACATATACATTCTCGAATCCGAGTTCTTTAAGGATTCTTCTTGCCGGGATGTTTCCTGTTCCGTGAAGAGGTGTATAAACGATTTTAAGGTTCTTGCCCTCTTTCTCGATTGCATCCATATGGATAACCTGTTTCTTAAGTTCTGCCATATAAGCATCGTCTACTTCTTTACCGATCACCTGGAAGAGACCAGCTTTTTCTGCTTCTGCCTTGTCCATGGTCTTAACTGTATTCCAGTCGGAGATGGACTTAACCTCTCCCATGATACCGCTGTCATGTGGCGGTGTGATCTGTGCACCGTCTTCCCAGTATACTTTGTATCCATTGTATTCCGGCGGGTTGTGGCTGGCAGTTACGTTGATACCTGCCACGCAGCCCAGATGACGTACTGCAAAGGAAAGTTCCGGTGTCGGTCTTAAAGATTCAAAGATATAAGCTTTGATTCCGTTTGCTGCCAGGCAGAGTGCTGCTTCCTCGGCAAATTCCGGAGACATATGGCGGGAATCGTATGCGATTGCAACTCCCTGTGCTTTCTTGTCTACCTTTGCGATGTAGTTTGCAAGTCCCTGTGTAGCTCTTCTGACTACATAAATGTTCATGCGGTTGGTTCCTGCACCGATAATTCCACGCAGCCCTGCGGTACCAAATTCCAGATCCATATAAAAACGTTCTTTTATCTCATTTTCGTCTTCTGAAATACCTTTTAATTCCTCTTTTGTTGCTTCATCGAAGTATGGGTTTGCAAGCCACTGTTCATAAATTTCTCTGTAATCCATACGGAAAATACCTCCCTGTACATTATATTTCCGGTCATCTCTGACCGTTATTTATGATTTCTCATTATACACCTGTTCCCCTGAAAAAGGAAGTATATTTCACTTAAAACGGATAGCTTCCAAAGCATTTCCTGATAAAATATTCCCAGTTTTCTTTCTGTCTGACAAGATTCTGCAATTTCTCTGTATTTTTTCTGGAAACCAGTGTTTTTTTGTGTACATAATAATAGTTTGCAAGCTTCCAGTATTTCTCCGGATAGCTGAAACGAATGCGCAGATTTTCCCATTCAGATGTTGTGATCGGCTTCTTCTGGTGATAGGCACGCAGCATCTCCATTCCGATGCGCACATCCCAGCTGTATTTTTCGAGAATTTTTCTCATAAAGCGATACAGATCCGAAATCTGCACATCAAATCCCCAATGTTCAAAGTTTGTAACGGCAGTCCCCGGTTTCAGCATCAGCACATTATGCTGATTATACTCTCCATGACAGACTTTTCCCTGTTCAATTGCTTCTTTTCGAAGGCCGGCATAATCCGATTCTCTCAATTCCATAAGCGCCCTCTCTCCTGCTGTCAGAAAGCTTTCCACCGTAGCCAGATACAACTTTTCAAAAGAACAGACTGCACCTTTTTTACGGATAAAGCTGCGTATTTTTTTTAATTCCTGATTATGTCTCTGATATTCGTCCTCAAGGGAAGGTTCTACATAAAATTCTACCACGGGCATCTGCATTTTCGCATGAATCTGCGCAAGCATACGAATACTGCGAAAAATATCTTCTCTGGAACGTGTATCACACTCCCGTCCCTCGTACCACTGCTGAATAGTATACGGAATTCCGTCACGATCCTTCGCAACAAGCGCACCTTCCTGATTTGAAATATAACAGTCTACCAGACATTCCTGTTCCGACAATTTTTCAAGAAGTTCCTGCTGCTTCTGAAGTTTTTTCTCTGTCCCGCCAAATTCCCTTATAATGACCAGACCTTTTTCGGTCCTGCACAGAAGTGCTCCCCTTGTACGGGCGGAAGACTCTGCATTCAGCCCGTACTGCTCCAGTATGCTCAGTCCATAATCATACAAATAAAAATCCCCCTCCTAATTTGATACCTTCGTAACTGTTCAGTACCCTCGCGGAATACTACCTACTGAATAGTTACATTTTTTCTATCTTATGTCCCAATCGGAGAAGAAATGCAAAAAGGAATTTCCTGTAGCAAAAAGCCTGTCGGAAATTCCTTCGCTATTATTTGTATAAAATTATCATTCTTTCAAAAGTGCCAGAAGTTTTTCTCTGTCATTGTCCTGTGGATATTCCAGAACATGATCCAGCATTTCTTTCAGGATCTCGCCAAGTTCCGGACCCGGCTTATAACCAGCACTTATCAGATCACGTCCGGTCACTGCCAGTGTTTTCAGAGAAACACACTGCTTCTGCTCCAGAACCCTGTGATAACATTCTGTCACACCTTGCAGACGGGCCGCTTTTTCTTCACGGCGATACTCACTCTGCGCAAGCATATCCGCCTTTTGCACCTCAAGATACAATGGAAAAAGTTCCTCCCCGATCCGGTTGACCGCACACCTTACCGAACGCATTTCCGGCATCGGACGATCATCATGATACCTGATCAGTCTGGTCGCTTTACTGATCGTGTCGTTGTCAAATTTCAGGCGGCGCAGGATGGTTTTGGCCATCTTTTCGCCTTCCGCTGCATGCATCTTGAAATGATCACGTCCGTTTTCATCCGTCTTTCGCATGACCGGTTTCGCAATATCATGAAGCAGCATCGTCAGACGAAGGACCTTATCAGGGCGGATCAGCATCAGGCTGTGCAGGATATGCTCACCCACCGTATAACAGTGGTGCGGCGTATTCTGTTCTGTCTCCATACACTGGTCAAATTCCGGCAGAAATTCTTTCGTGATTCCGGTTTCATATGCCACACGCAGATAATCCGGATGGGGCGAAACCAGCAGTTTCACAAGTTCGGTCTGAATTCTTTCTGCGCTGACACACTTCAGATTTGGTGCCAGTACACGAATTCCGTTCTTTGTTTCTTTTTCAATCGTAAATCCCAACTGTGCAGAAAAACGTACCGCACGGAGAATGCGAAGCGCATCTTCATGGAAGCGTTCCATCGGATCCCCGACGCAGCGGATGATCTTCGCCTGCATATCTTCCATTCCGTGAAAAAGATCAACCAGACCTCTTACCGGATGATATGCCATCGCATTGATCGTGAAATCACGTCGTTTCAGGTCTTCTTCAAGGCTCGAAGTAAACATCACCTGCTTCGGATGGCGGCCGTCTTCATAGTCACCATCCACGCGGTAAGTCGTCACTTCATAGCCTTCTTTGTCCATCAGTACGGTTACTGTGCCATGCTGCAGACCGGTATCTACTGTGCGGTGAAAAAGCTCTTTCACCTGCTCCGGCGAGGCCGAAGTCGTGATGTCCCAGTCATCCGGTGTGCGTCCCAGGATAGAATCCCTGACACAGCCGCCGACCACATAAGCTTCATAACCATTTTCCTCTAAAATGTGCAGTATTTTTTCCGCATTGGAAGGAATCGTTAATTTCATATTAGTATGCTCTTCCCCAGTAAACCATCTTCTTCGCCGGTTTTCCACAGCATACGCAGACATCACTTAAATGTTCCTGCTCAAACGGCATACATCTGGATGTTGCCTGTACATCTTCTTTGATCTTGTCTTCGCACTCGCGGTTTCCGCACCACATAGCTTTGACAAATCCCGGTTTGTTGTTGATGGTATCTTTGAATTCTTCGTAGTTTGTTGCAACATAAGTATGAGCGTCACGATGTGCACGTGCGCGATCCAGCATCTCTTTCTGCATGAGATCAAGAACTTCCTGAACTTTGGAAGCCAGCTCATCGAAGGAAACAACATATTTTTCTCTTGTGTCACGACGGCAGATCACAGCCTGTCCGTTCTCGATATCCTTCGGACCACATTCGATACGAACCGGAATACCACGCATTTCCTGCTCTGCAAATTTGAATCCCGGACTTCTGTCTGTATCGTCCACTTTGACACGGATGCCTGCAGCTTTCAGTGCTGCAAACAGTTCGTCTGCTTTTTCCAGAACTCCTTCTTTACGCTGCTGGATCGGGATGATCACAGCCTGTGTCGGAGCAATTCTCGGAGGCAGGACAAGTCCGCTGTTGTCACCATGAACCATGATGATCGCACCGATCATACGTGTGGTCATTCCCCATGATGTCTGGTGTACATATTTCAGCGTGTTATCCTTATCTGTGTACTGAATACCGAATGCTTTTGCAAATCCGTCACCAAAGTTATGGCTGGTACCGGACTGAAGTGCCTTACCGTCATGCATCAGGGATTCGATCGTATACGTAGCTACCGCACCTGCAAATTTTTCTTTGTCTGTTTTCTGGCCTTTGATAACCGGAATTGCAAGAACTTCTTCACAGAAATCAGCATACAGATTCAGCATCTGGATTGTTCTCTCTTCTGCTTCTTCTGCTGTTGCATGAGCAGTATGTCCTTCCTGCCACAGGAATTCTCTGGAACGAAGGAACGGACGTGTTGTTTTTTCCCAGCGCACTACGGAACACCACTGGTTGTATACTTTCGGCAGATCTCTGTGGGACTGGATATCTTTCTGATAGAAATCGCAGAACAGAGTTTCAGAAGTCGGACGTACACAGAGGCGTTCCTGAAGTTCATTCAGTCCACCATGTGTTACCCATGCTACTTCCGGTGCAAAACCTTCTACGTGGTCTTTTTCTTTCTGCAGAAGAGATTCCGGAATAAACATCGGCATGTATACATTCTGTACACCTGTCTCTTTGAATCTGCTGTCAAGTTCATGCTGGATGTTTTCCCAGATTGCATAACCTGCCGGTTTGATTGCCATGCATCCTTTTACGCTTGTGTAGCCGCACAGTTCTGCTTTTTTTACAACATCTGTATACCACTGTGCAAAATCTTCGTCCATGGAAGTGATCGCTTCTACTAATTTCTTTGCCATGATTTTTCTCCTTTTCTGAATGGTTCTTTTGTCAGATCAGAGGCAATAAAAAAAGTCCTCTGATCCCGGTAAAGGGACCGAAGGACTTCGGCGGTACCACCCTAATTAGCAATTAAGATAACAATTACTCTCTCAATATCCTTTAACGCCGGATCTACGCTGTACTTCAGTTGTACAGAGCTCCGAGGCCGGTTCCATGATTCACGCACAGGATCCTTCCACCATGCAGATCCCTCTCTGAGATTGCTCCTCATGTACTATTCTCATCATCGCCGGGTATGTGTGCCGAAACCTTAAGCTCTGGCACATTTGCTATATATTTTATGCGAAATATCTGTCGATGTCAAGGGGCTGATTCGCAGAATCCTGCCAAAATGTTTTCAGACAGTAATATCAATCTTTCTTCCGGTTCTTTTGTATTTGTAATAACGCACACCTGCTGCGTCCATCATCCGCTTGGATGCGATCACAGACGGCGTATGTTCGTATTTGTCACAGTCATAGATCACCGTTTTGATTCCTGCCTGAATGATTGCTTTTGCACATTCGTTGCACGGAAACAGTGATACATAAAGCTTCGCACCTTCCAGGCTTCCCCCGCGGTAATTCAGGATCGCATTGAGTTCACTGTGAGTCACATACAGATACTTGGTGACCAGTGGCTCACCTTCTCTCGCCCACGGAAATTCATCATCAGAACATCCCTTCGGAAATCCGTTGTACCCCATGGAAAGGATCTTATTGTCCTCACTGACAATGCACGCTCCTACCTGTGAATTCGGATCTTTGGAACGCATCCCGGAAAGCATTGCCACACCCATAAAGTATTCATCCCAGGAAATGTAATCCTGTCTTTTCTGTATATGTACTGCCATTATAAAATCCCCCTTACAGATACCGGCTTCCCACAAAATGCAGGAGGCCGGTATTTAAAATTCATCTGTTTATTTAAATTTCCGGATATGCATCCGTAATGTCTGTATCTTCCTCGATCTGTCTGATGCGGCGGATATGACGTTCGTCCTCTGAAAACGGAGTGTTCAGGAATGTATCCACGATCTTAACTGCAAGCCCCGGTCCTACAACTCTTCCGCCCATCGCAAGAATGTTGGCATTGTTGTGAAGACGTGTTGCCTCTGCACTGAAGCAGTCTGAACAGAGTGCTGCACGGATTCCTTTGAATTTATTGGCAGTGATAGAAATACCAATACCTGTTCCGCATACCAGGATCCCCTTTTCACAGTCTCCGTTCTGAATTGCAATTGCGACTCTCTTAGCATAGATCGGATAATCTGTGGAGTCTGTGCTGTCACATCCAAAGTCCTGATATTCTATATGGTTCTCCTCCAAATATTTGATAATTTCCTGTTTCAGTTCATAACCACCATGGTCACATCCTAATGCTATCATTTCTTTTCCTCCTGTGCATTTATAATTTTATGTCCTGCTGCCTTTAAAAGGCGGTTCATAATAGCCTGTCCCATTCTCGGCGTATAAAATGCCTCAGAATAGATCAAATCTACCCGGTCATCATCAAAGTTTCGAAGCACTTCATAAAGATGATGTGCGATCGTTTCTTCTTCTTCTCTGCTTCCGATACTGAATACATCAGCGTGTGCATAACGGTCTTTTGTCTCATTAGTTGCGATCACACCGACTTTAAGACCTTTTTGCTCTGCCTCTGCACTCAGTCGGTTGATGCAGCCTATCACCTGTTCCTCTGTCCCTTCCACAATAGAAAGGTCTGCCTTCGGTGCATAATGACGGTATTTCATGCCCGGTGCCTTCGGATGTACACTGTTATCCGTGATCAGAAGCCCCCGGTCCATACGAACATCCCCCAGCGTCTCTTTCAGCATTTCCAGTGAAATATATCCAGGTCTTAAAACTACCGGAACATCCTCGGTGAAATCTACGATCGTAGACTCCAGACCGATTCCCACCTGTCCTCCGTCGATGATCATATCGATCGCATCACCGAGGTCTTCTTCTACATGCTCTGCCATCGTCGGACTCGGCCTTCCTGATGTATTGGCACTCGGTGCCGCAACAAAACCACCGGCTGCTTTGATCAGTTCCTGTGCGATCCGGTCACTAGGGAAACGGACAGCCACACTGTCCAGTCCTCCGGTCGTCTCCTTCGGTACAATGTCCGCCTTCGGAAGGATCATTGTCAGTGGACCCGGCCAGTATTTCTCTGCCAGAATCTTTGCACCCTGCGGAATCTCTGTCGTAATCTCTGCAAGCTGATCAATCTCTGCAATATGAACGATCAACGGGTTATCTGACGGTCTTCCCTTCGCTGCGTATATTTTCATGGAAGCCTGTGGATCCAGTGCGTTTCCTCCGAGCCCGTAAACCGTCTCCGTCGGAAATGCCACAAGTCCGCCTGCTTTCAGGATGTCTCCTGCTCTTTTTATGGCATCCATATCCAGATTTTCACTGGTCATTGCCACAATCTGCGCTCTCATATCTTATGCTTCCTCTCATTTATCTGTATTGTTTTTTATTATAGTCTAAATCCGTTAATTCTACAAGTCAGTTTATCTTCACGATATAGGTCGGATATTCCGAATCCTGAAATACCACTTCACCCAGACTTTTCAGCAGGTCATTATTCATGTCTGCCCCGTACTTGTTCCGCTCGCACGAACCGACAAAAATATAAGAAACGTTGTACTCTTCCAGCAGTTCTTTTACTCTTGTCTCATCCGTCGATGTATAGATTTCCTGTATTTCTTCTATTTTTGCATTCAGATCTGACAGGTTGCCTCTCCACAGCCATTCATGCACATACCAGCCCATGATTGTCGGAAGACCGGTCATCGCGGATACTCGTTCATATTCGGAATAGCTGTCACCATTTGCTTCAAGAACGACCGGCGCATCCGAAATATTTTCTTTCAGCCACCGGATACCATTTACATCTTCCGGAAAATCCGTCTCCAGGAATGCCGTTGCATTCAACCCTTTATACTGTGACGGCTTCCAGACTTCACCAAACCAGGAATGTACGCTGTTTCCAAAATATCCACAGGTCCACACAAAGAAAAACAGTCCGATGAATGCCAGCACTTTCAGAATCTTGTTTTTGCCAATGATAAGCAGACGGAAGATCGCATAGATCATTGTCATACCAAACATAATGTATGCCTGATAAGTCAGTTTGAACATGGTATTGGCTCTGGCATTGCCATTCTCATAAATATCACGGACATATACAAGTTCCGGGATCAGGACGAGTCCGATCGCGCAAAGTCCCATAAGTACTGCGAAAAGATCCGGCAGCCTGATCGATGTAAGCAGATGATAAAGTGATTTCTGCTCTGCTCCTCGTAATTTCTCAATAAGCAGAGAAACTACAAACAGAATTGTCAAAATCCCTGGCAGTCCCCAGAGCACCAGAAGCTGATGTGGCAGAGAATGATGCTGTGCAAGCGCAATTCCCTGTACCATATTGCCGGTATCAAACTGTAACGTAAACGGCAGAATGATCACCGTTGCCAGTATCAGAATTTCCGCTGCCTGCGCTGCAGTCACTCCGAGCGCCCATCTGATTTTTCCCTTCTGCCCGATGATATTCATAAACAGTGCCGCTCCGCAGGTTACTACGAAATAGATCACAAAATCCCAGTAGTTTGTCCAGTGGAACATTCCGAGAAGTGCACCTGTTGCCAGAAGCTGCGGCATCAGAAGCTGTTTTTTCCAGAATTCTCTCCGGCTCATACTTTCTCCTGAAAGCTCTGTCGTTCTTACTTTCTTTATCCACGCATAGAGAAGCCCCAAAAGTAAAAGCACAAACATAATATCGACCACATGCGCATGCAGATCTCCGAGTACGAAGGAATAGCATGGAAATTCATGGATCGTCTTATCCTCTACATCCGGATTGAATCCGATATAACGCGTGGCATCCGGAAACCAGTAACTGCTGACTTCCTCACCTTTTAATTTCCGGATAAACGGAATGATCTGTCCGTAAACCACATAATGCATATTGCCGGCTATGGAAACAGAGATTCCCGCCAGGATTCCGGTTACGGATGGCAGTGCCTTTTTCCATCTGCTTCCGGTCTTTCCGAGACGGTCAGTCACCATCTGATGTACCAGCGAAAACGGCATCGCGAAAGCAAGTCCTGCCACAAACGTCCTCATAAGATTGTAAGTGAGTTCTACTTTTGCCCCGGACAGTTTCGTCAGAAATACTGCAAAATACTGTCCGCCATAATAGTAATTGATTTTGCCCTGTGAATACCAGAGGTCTGTCGCCGGCAGTGTTTTGCTCCGCATCATGGCCTCCATGAAACCATAATCCATAAACTTTTCTGTACCATATGCCGCCGGATGGAATCCCGCGAAATAAGTCCAGAGAAGAAATGCCGCAAAAAACAGAAGTTCCTCTGCATATACCAGATCCAGATGCGCAAACGGAATGCATTCAAATCCGGCTTTTTGTTCCCTGCAATATAAAATAAGCGAAGCTGCCGCACAGACCAGTGTTACCACGATGCAGGTCATCGTCGTAAATTTAATAATTTTTACCGCAACGAGAAACCATGTAAGGAAACCACTTACGGCAATCGCCGTTACTTTTGAAAACACCCAGCCTCTGTCCTGAAATCTTCGGAACAATCTGCCGGTCAGCGGCATTGCCGCTGCCCCAAGTACCAGTGCAAGCAGATACCATGTCCAGAACGTCCACACATCTCCCTGCAAAAGAAATGCAGACAGTGCGACCAGCAAAAGTGCCGGTATTATTTTAAAAATCTGTTTGGTTATCGTTTCAGGTTTCATAAATCCTTATTCTCCCATCTTCTGATTCGTAAACCAGTGTAAACGCACTGGCAATCGTATCTTCTCTGCAGGCTTCCTGCTCGTATTGCATCCCTGCTTCATAAAGAACGTATGTGATTTTTTCCTGTTTTACAAGATTCTTTATTGCTTCCGCATCGGTGGAGTTGTAGATTTCTTTTGCTTTCGCTGCACGGTCATATGTATCATATCCTGCTGACCATGCATAATACGGCCAGCCCATATACATCATCACACCGGACATCGTCACTTCATTGATGCTGTATTCCGGTGTCAGGATCAGGTCATTATGATCCAGATGCTCCGCAAGCCACTCAGTCAGTTCGCTTTTCATATTCACAGTCACACGATGGCCGGAATCATTGTCTTTCAAAATAACCACAAAATCATAGATTCCCGTAATGCTAAGTGCAATTGCAAGAAGCACCGCCACGATCTTACCGCCGATTTTTCTCTGAAACAATTTAAGGACTGCAAAGCTCCAGAAAATTGCAAGAAACGCATACGCAATCATGATATATTTGTGATTCACTGCAATGTCCGGAGTCAGTGACATACAGAATGCAAAGATCAGTGGAAATAAAAAACTTACCAGTGCAGCCCTCTGCCTGCGTTCTCTCAGAAAAAACGCGATCAGCACAGCTCCCACAAAAAAGACTCCGCTCATCTGAATCAGATACCAGAGTACTCCTGTAATACTTTTATTTTCTGACAGGAATCCCCAGTAAAAGGACGGACTTACCGCGTTCCCCCAGATAAAGATCTTTGTCTGAAGCACAGAAAAAATCACTGATGTTACCGCCAGAATCAGATAATCCAGCTTCCCATCGGAAAATACGGCAAACCCCATCAGGATCAGAAGTCCGCCGATCACTGCCGCCCCGTTCCAGAAAGAAGTAAGACCGAGGAGCATTCCTACAAGCAGCGCAGTTTCTGAATGCACGCAAAGCCATGCTTTCTTTGTAAAAATGCGGTTTTTTATCCAGCGTACACCTCTCTCCGGCGCGCTGCATCCTGCCTCGAGCCAGTCCATAAATACCCAGAGCACAAGCGTGACGATCAGAAGGCCGAATGCCAGATGACGCTGATTCAGATATACATTAAAATTCCAGAGTCCCCAGTTTTCATTTGTCGTGTAGCCGATAAACGTTGTATTGTCTCTCAGTGTCGTCCAGAGATCTCCTGCTAACAGATGTTCTATGACAAATCGGAAAAAACTTAAGGAGCTTCTGAAAAAGAAGAAAAATACTGTCAGCACTCCGGCTGCAAAGCTTCCGGTAAGGCGCTTCGCCATATGATACAGAAAGATCAAAAATCCCAGAAGCGCAAGAACACTTACCACATTATACGCAAAATCCAGACGCAGTCCCAGAAATTCGAGATTTCCCACAAAAAACTGGAACATAAAGTGGTACTTTACATCCTGCCCGCCAAAATGCGGATACTCTGTCGGGAAATTGTTTCCCATAGAAAAAGACCGCATCATCGCTGTATGTGGTGCATAATCCCCGTAAACTGTATAACCGCTGTACAGCACTCCGTCTTTGATAAAAAAGACATAAAACATGATCCAGGTCAGAAACACCAGCAAAGCACCAAAAAACACTGCTTCTTTTCGAAAGAGCCTGCGCTCCGTAATCATCCCTGTTCCCAAAATTCCCTTAAAGGAACCTGCCTTACGGTATCTTTTCCAATAAAGGATCAGCACAATCAGTGCTGCCACCGGCATGACAACTGCATTCGCATAAATCAGTGGATGGACTGCACCGGCCTCGCTTGCTGCCCATGCAGTCATATAAGTTGCCCATCCCATTATAAGTACGCCTGTGCCAAAAGCAGCTGCCAGAGTAAGCCAGATCTGATCATATCCGGATTTTTTTGAAAGCAGCAGCCCCGCCAGCTCTTTTCCGATAAGCATACACAGAACCAGATAAATTACACCTAACATCATACACCTCTTCTGTAAATCTCTGTATAAAATACTTTCCCTTTATACAGCAACAGTATAGCAAAGGAATTTTCTTATGGCAAACAAACTTCTTTTATTTTCATGGAAATTCACAATATCTACACTTTTTGCTCTTTACTGCGCATTCAGATATGTACGGATTCCCTCGCTGACTGCGGCGGCAACTTTTTCCTGATATTCTTTTGTCTGAAGTTTCTGCGCCTCCTCCGGATTAGTCAGAAAACCACATTCCACGATCACAAGTGTTCCACTGCTTCTTTTGAGCAGATAATAGCTTGTATTTCCCTTTACCTTCCGTGGTCGGTCCACCTCGAGCAGATCATTCAAACTACTCTGGACTGCCTCTGCCAGTTTTTTCCCTTCCACAGAGCTTTCATAATAAAACACCTGCGGTCCATGCACGCCCGCATCATGATAGCTGTTCTGATGAATGCTGACGGAAAGCACCGGCATATGTTCCCGGATCATTGCAATCCGACGTTGCATATCCTGTGCTTTTTTGTTCGCTGCGCTGCTGTCATACAGGCCTTTGTCCTCTTCCCTTGTCATGATGACTGAATATCCGGATTTTTCAAGTGTATCCCGAAGGAGCAGCGAAATAGAAAGATTGATACCTTTCTCTTCCAGCCCACCCACACCGATCATTCCCGGGTCGCTTCCGCCATGTCCCGCATCAACAAGAATCAGCGGACTGGCAGCTTTCTGTGTCCCCCGTTCCGTCTGATTCACAGAAATAACAGCGGCCTGTCTGGATAACAGGTAAAAACATACCAGCAGCAGACAGGCCATTGTCAGTTCAATTCTGTATTTTTTCATGCAGTTACACCTCTGCACATTTTCTTTTTATGTATATGCACAGAGTTTTTTGCCTAACACCTTACTCGTATTTTACGATTTCTTTTTTCAGTTGCTTCATGATCCGTTTTTCCAGTCTGGATATATACGACTGTGAAATTCCAAGAAGATCTGCGACCTCTTTCTGCGTTTTTTCCTTTCCCTCTGCATTATTCAGTCCAAAACGCAGACGGATGATCGTCTGCTCTCTCGGACTTAATTTGTTGATTGCTTTTGCGAGCAGAGTGATCTCTACTTCGTCTTCCATCCGTCTCGAGATCACATCTTCATCTGTTCCGAGGATATCTGACAAAAGAAGTTCATTGCCATCCCAGTCTACATTCAACGGTTCATCAATCGAAACCTCCATTTTGGTCTTGCTGTTGCGACGCAGATACATAAGGATCTCGTTTTCAATGCATCTGGAAGCATACGTCGCCAGTTTAATATTTTTGACCGGATTAAATGTATTGATTGCCTTAATAAGCCCGATCGTACCGATTGAAATCAGATCTTCCACCCCGACTCCTGTATTGTCAAATTTCTTTGCAATGTACACCACAAGCCTTAAATTATGCTCGATCAGCAGAGATCTTGCCTCCTGTTCCTGTTCTGTCTTAAGCTTACTGATCACGTAAGCTTCCCTTTTGGGTTCCAGTGGTGCCGGTAAGACATCACTTCCTCCGATATAATACAGTCCTCTCGATCTTGAAAGAACCAGTTTCTGAAAAAACTGAAACGGACTATAATCCATCCCTGCTGCCGATCTGCTCATATCCTGCCCCTCCTAATGCAATAATCTGGAATTCAGTAATACTTCGTATTCTTTTCCCAAAGCAAAAGGTTCCGGTGACAGTGCGACAACCGGCTCTTTTATATGAACCGTATTCCCTTGGATCTGAATACAAAGTTCCTCCAGTGTCACAGCCAGAAGCAGCCGCTCTCCCCGTCCCACAGTCCGGCAGAACAGATAGTGCGGCTTAAGCCCGGCTATCTCTGTACTTTTTATTTTCTCAGGCTTTTCCTGCATGCATGCAAGTCTTTCTGTCAGATCTTCCGGCAAAAGCATTTCCATAAGTTCCCATGACACAATAGAAACCGGAGTACCGCTCACCGGATCCGCAAGCAGATTTCCTGTGTCTACGAATCCCTGTGTCTGCTGTTCCCGTCCGCAGTATTTCAAAACTACCGGATAAGATCCGCTTCTCACATGTTCCGTGACATCCAGAAGGTGGATCACAATGCTGATTCCCAGATAGGTTCCAAACGCACACAGTACAAAAATCACTCCGGTCGTTCGGGTATTTCCCATCACTTCCGTCCAGATCCCACCGCTTAAGAATGCAAGCACATAAAATATCAGGACCGCCATTGCAAGTCTTTTCCATGACCGGATCGGATAAGCAAGCCGAATTATTCCAGCCGCACAGAAAATCTGTCCAATGCTCCACAGTCGTGGAATCTGATCTGCCGGTATACAGAGACTGATACTTGAAAAAAGCGCTCCGCCTGCCGCTGCCACAAGACATCTCCGGCGGTTCCTGCCTTCTCTGATAAAAAATCCGGTCAGTCGCAGAAGAATATAATCCATCAGAAAGTTTGCCGCAAATACAGCATCTATGTATACATTCTGATACATAAAAAAAGCCCCCTGCAGCCTATAAATCCTTCACTTTGGTAAGTGAACTCATTATAGGTGACAGGGGGTGCGGATTTTGTCAAAACCGCGTGTCGTATGGCAAGAATTTCTCGTGTCCGTTCGACAGATTATTTATTCTCTTCCTGTACCTCGATCTTACGGATCGTTTTGTTTTTGATTTCTTCTTTGATCGCGCTCATGAAATCTCCGAGGTCTTTCATTCCTTCATCACCGAGGTAACGGCTTCTTACGGAAACTTTGCCCTCTTCCTCTTCTTTTGCACCGACAACCAACATGTACGGTACTCTCTCAAGACGTGCTTCACGGATCTTGTAACCCATTTTTTCGGAACGTCTGTCAACAGAGCAGCGGATTCCTTCTTCTTTCATCTGTGCTTCTACCTTGTCAGCATAAGCATTGAACTTTTCGGAGATTGGAATCACACGTACCTGTTCCGGGCAGAGCCATGTTGGGAACATACCTGCATATTTTTCGATCAGCCATGCCAGCGTTCTCTCATAGCATCCCATAGAGGTACGGTGAATGATGTACGGACGTTTCTTATCTCCGTTTTCATCGATATAATACATATCAAACTGTTCAGCAAGAAGGGCATCCCACTGAATTGTGATCATAGTATCTTCTTTTCCATATACGTTCTTTGCGTTGATATCAACTTTAGGTCCGTAGAATGCAGCTTCTCCGACATCCTCAGTAAACGGAATATTCAGCTCTTCAAGCATCTGACGGATATGACCTTCTGTCTCATTCCATACTTCCGGCTCACCGATATATTTTTCTTTGTTGTTCGGATCCCATTTAGACAGATGATAGGTTACATCTTCCTCAACGCCAAGAACCTGCAGGCAGTACTGAGCAAGTGCGATACAGTCTTTGAATTCTTTGACCATCTGGTCTGGTCTTACGATCAGATGTCCTTCGGAAATTGTAAACTGACGAACTCGTGTCAGACCGTGCATCTCACCGGAATCCTCATTAC
>OLSB01000866.1_pt1 | contig 33339 bp, 32 predicted proteins | sample 1672071 | NCBI WGS metagenome assembly OLSB01 (sample SAMEA3136642, study PRJEB25190) | human gut metagenome | biome: human gut; feature: human-associated habitat; material: faeces | place: Austria | collected 2013 | reverse complement strand
CAGACGACGAGCTTGTCGGTATGGTTAAAGCCGTTCGTGGGAAGTATGCCGCGCAGATGGAGGAATTTCAGCTGCACACGGCGCTTGAGGAGGTGTTCAGGCTCATCCAGCGCGCCAACAAGTATATCGACGAGACTGCCCCCTGGGTGCTCGCCAAGGATGAAGGCAAAAAGGCGAGACTCGCCTCCGTCATGTACAATCTGCTTGAGGCGCTGCGCGTGTCTCTGATCCTGCTCAGCCCCTTCATTCCCGAAAGCTGCGAAAAGGCCTTTGCGCAGATCGGCGCGGACGAAGCCAGCCGCAGCTGGGACAGCGCCGCAGTATACGGCAGCCTGCCCGCATCCGTTACCGTGCGCAAGGGCGAGACGCTCTTCCCGCGTGTCGACATGGCCAAGGCTCTCGAGGAGCTCGCTAAGGCCGAAGCAAAGCCCGCCGCGCCCAAGGCGCCCCCCGTTCTGCCGAACGTGACTATAGACGAGTTCGCCAAGTGCGACATGCGCGTGTGCAAGGTGCTCTCCTGCGAGGCTGTCAAAAAGTCCGAGAAGCTCCTGAAGTTCTCTCTGGACGACGGCAGCGGCACTCCGCGCCAGATTCTCTCCGGCATCCACAAGTTCTACGAGCCCGAGGATCTCGTCGGCAAGACCGTCGTCGCCATCCTCAACCTGCCCAACCGCAAAATGATGGGACAGGACTCCTGCGGAATGCTCATCTCCGCCGTGCACGAGCACGACGGCAAGGAGGAGCTGCACCTGCTCATGCTCGATGACAGCATCCCCGCCGGCTTCCGCCTTTGCTGATATAAAAAGGAGAGCTTTGATGAATATTAATCTTAATGTCGTAAAATTTCTGAAGCAATATGATTCGGACCCCGAGCTGCGCAAAAAGGTGGCCGACGCCGAGGCCGCCTACCCCGGCAGCCTTGAGATACGCGAGGCGGTGGTCGAGGATGTGCTCATCCCAATCGCCGAGGAAATGGGTCTGGGCTTCACGCTCATGGACCTTTATACCTACGAAAGGAAGCTCAAGAACGAGCGCAGCAGGGACGTCGAGCTGACCGAGGAGGAGCTTGCCGCCGAGGACGAGGAGTATACCTACTGGCTGGTGGACAAGGGCTGGGCAAACGACGAATCCTGCTTCCGCGAGGGCTCAGGCAAGGGCATCGACTGAGAGTTTTTGGGCATATAATGACAAGTGGCTATTGATAACAGGCTTCTCGTTGTGCTACAATAGAGTCACCCAAAGGGTATGAAAAGAAGAAAACGGGAGGGAAACCATATGAAATGTCCTCGCTGCGGACACGAGATGACGCTTGACAATCACCGCAAGTACGCTCTGAATATGTGTTATGAATGCGGTTATATCGAAGGCCGCCTGAACGACGGCCCCGGACAGGGCGCGACCAATTTCGCACGCCTGAAGAGCATGAACTTCAACGAAGCCGTCGCCTTTATCTCCGGCGGTCTCGGCCTTGAGGAAGACAAAGTCGCCGGCTGGCTCGACGATAAGGAATAAGGCGTAATACGAAAAGCGCACCTTTCGGGTGCGCTTTTTGAATAATATATCCGTATCCGGCAGCATATCATATGCCGACCGAGCAGACAGGAAAGAGCAAGTTATGGAAAGCGTATTTGAGTATTTGAGACAACTGAATACCGTATCCATGATGCTGCGCATCGTTCTGGCGGTCGTCATGGGCGGACTGCTGGGGCTTGAGCGGGAGCGCAAGAGCAGCCCCGCGGGCTTCCGCACCTATATGCTTGTCGCGATAGGCTCCACCGTCACGATGATGCTCAGCCAGTATCTGGACATCATGCTCGATACGCGCTGGCTCACGCAGGCGCAGGCGCTGGGGGTGCAGCACGATGTTTCCCGCTTCGGCGCTCAGGTCATAAACGGCGTGGGCTTCCTCGGCGCGGGCACAATCATCCTTACGGGCCGAAAGCGCGTCAAGGGTCTGACCACCGCGGCGGGGCTGTGGGCCTCGGCCTGCCTCGGCCTTGCCATCGGCGCGGGCTTTTATGAGTGCGCCCTGGCGAGCATGGCGATGATATTCGTCTGTATGTATGTCCTGCCGGCGACGGAGCGGATAATCATCGCGAGGTCGCGGTACATGAATATTCTCGCCGAGCTCGACCGCTTCGAGCACTTCGGCGGCGTCGCCAACCTCCTTCGTGAGGAGGGCGTGCGTGTGCACGACGTGGATATAAACAAGGAAAAGGACAGTCACACCGCCCAGCTTTCGGTAAGGCTGAGCGTTTATCTGCCGAAGAAGTACAACCATATGGAGCTGCTGGCAAAGCTTTCGACCCTCGCCGGCGTGGTGTCCATAGAAGAAGTGCAGTAGGAGGCCGCTTATGCTCTCGTGTTTTGATTTTATAAGAGATTCAACGCTTACGGCCATGCTGCTGCGCCTGCTGCTGGCCTTCGTCTGCGGCGGGGTCATCGGAGCCGAGCGCGAATTCAAGCGCCGCCCCGCGGGCTTCAGAACGCATATACTCATCTGCCTCGGCGCAGCGGTAACGGCGCTGACGAGCCAGTATCTTTTCCTCGAGCGGGGACTGTACACGGACGTCGGGCGGCTCGGCGCGCAGGTCATCGCCGGCATCGGCTTCATCGGTGCGGGAACAATTATCGTCACGGGCAGGAAGCAGGTCAAGGGCCTGACCACCGCGGCGGGGCTGTGGGCCTCGGCCATCGTGGGGCTTGCCTGCGGCGTCGGCTTTGCCGAGTGCGCGGTGTTCGCAACGCTCGCCATCCTGTTGGCGGAGATAGTGCTGGTCAAATTCGAGTACCGCTTTGCCAAGAGCGGCAGACTCAGCACCCTGTATGTGGAATACACCCGCGCCGAGGGCATCGAGTCGGTGCTCGGGCTTTTGAAGGAGCGCGGACTCAAGGCCTCGAACCTTGAGATAAGCAGGACCTCCGGCGAGGGCGACGAGTATCACTACTGCGCCATCGTTTCCGTGCAGCTCGACGCCGGCCAGTCCGGCCCGGAGCTTGCAAACAGCATAACCGAGCTCAAAGACGTGATAGCGGTCGAGGAACTATAATACTGATATGCAATAGAAATCAGACAATCTTTTCGGCCAAAATTATGCCATCCTGCGTTGGCGGCTTTGCGCATATATCTCCATTATGTGCCGCAGCCGCCGCCTTGTCCGGCATAATTTTGCCTCGAAAATCTTTGTCTTCATCTTATTGCATATCAGTATAAAAACACCGTCCCATGAGGGAACGGTGTTGCCATACGGCCTTGGCAGACAGCCAATCCGCGGTGAGATGGTGCGTATCGTTATTGCGCCGGCCCGATTAAATCCTGCGGAGTTAGTCCGTTTATTACCAATCTCTAAATGACAGAGCCGTCAAAAACTCCGCACCCGTAGGGGCGGCCATTGGCCGTCCGTCCGCCGACAGACGGTAAATAAAACGACGTTTTCCATTGTAACCGGTCGAGACACAGCAAAAGCGACTATTTTAAGCTTTAAAACGAATTGCCACTGCGGCAGCAGCGGACGAGCGATGCTCGCCCCTACGATCTGTGGTTTTTGCGGCCATGTCATTCAGACAAGGGAAATGTTCCGAGCATTTCCGCAGGGCATAACCGGGTTGGCGCAAAAACGACAAACGCCATTTAAAATACGGATCGCTCTCCGGCAGCCGCCGGGCGGACGAGCGATGCTCGCCCCTACGAGGAACTCATGATTTACAGCCCTGCGATCAGCTCGCAGAGCTTTTCGTTGAATTTTCCTATATGATAACCGTCGGCGAAGCGGTGATTGAGCTCCATTGAAAGGCCGAGGGTCTTCCGCCCGTTTTCCTCGCGGTATTTTCCCCAGGCTATGCGCGGAATCGCGTCGTCGGGGTCGAAATCGCGCTCGTGCGTCAGCGCGGTGAGCTCCACCCACGGCAGGCAGGAGATATAAATGAGGTTCGGCCCCTCCTCGCTCATGACGATGAACTCCTTCTGCGCCTCGCTGCGGCGCTTCGCGTCAAGGCAGAAGCGCTTGATATCGTCTCCGGCGGGCATGGTGACGATGTGGAAGTGCTCGGCGCCCTTTTTCATGTCGGTCAGGCTCGGCACACGCTCGGGCAGCAGCACGATGTTTCCGTCAAGCCTTGCATAGCGGAAGGCCTCGACGGAGTTTACCGCCCGGGTCACGAGCCAGGTCAGGGCGTAGTAAAAGGAAAGCCCGTTTTCCTTTGCGTATTCGTATACCCTCGTAACGTCAAGGTTGAAGGTCACGCTGTAAAACGGATCCGATGCGCGGGAGAAAAACTCAAACAGCTCGCGGCGCGGCCACTGACCGTAATTTACTATCTTGTAATTATTCGTACTCATTTTGCACTCCTTTTCATATCATACATGAAAATACCATAAATGCCGGAGTTTTTCAAGCGGCGCTGATTGACTGAGGCTAATTGCTATGCTATACTATATTCTAATTTGAATTGAGGAGCGTGTTAAGTCCGAAATGGATGATGCCAGTCGATTGTCACTGACGATCGTAGTTTTACTTTTGCTCTGCGCCGCGTATTTCGCGGTGGCGGAGACCGCCTTTGCCTCCGTGTCGAAGGTGAAGATCAGGATCCGCGCCGAGCGCGGCGAACCCAAAGCCGTCAAGGCTATGCAGGTTATTGATAATTTCGACCTTGCTATCACCAGCATACTTATCTGTACAAATATCGTGCATATTTCGGCGGCGAGCATCGTCACGCTTGCCGTGACAAGGATGTTCCCCGACGTGCCCGGCGCCGTCACCGTAAGCACCTTCGTGATGACCATCGTGGTCTTTTTCGCCGGCGAGATGCTGCCGAAGAGCATAGCAAAGAAATACAGCGAGCGACTGTCGTTGACAGTGGCCGGTTCGCTGTGCTTTTTTATGTCCGTTTTGAAGCCGCTGGCAAAGCTGCTGTCCGCGCTTGGCAATTTTGCGGCGAAATTTGTCAAGGCAGACCCCGAGATCTCCGTCACGGAGGATGAGATATACGACATCATCGAGGATATGACCGAAGAGGGCAGCCTCGACGAGGAGCGGGGCGAGCTCATATCCTCCGCCCTGCAGTTCGGCGAGACCACGGTCGAGAGCATACTCACCTCGCGGGTCGACCTTGCCGCGCTGGATATCGACGACTCACCCGAGGAGATGCTCGCGTTCATCCGCGCACAGACCCACAGCCGCCTGCCGGTATATGAGGGCAGCATAGACAATATCGTGGGTATCCTCTCTATACGCAAGTTCATAAAGGCCTATCTCAAGCAGGGCGCGCAGCTTGACGTCCGCTCACTGCTCGATAAGCCCTATTTCATACACCAGAGCGCAAATATCGACGGCCTGCTGCCGGTGATGAGCAAAAACAGGCTCAACATGGCGGTCGTCACGGATAATTACGGCGGCACCCTCGGCATAGTCACGGTCGAGGACATACTCGAGGAGCTCGTCGGCGAGATATGGGACGAGGACGACGTTGTCGAGGAGCCCTGCGTTGCCTGCGGCGACGGTGTTTGGGACTGCGACGCGGAGATGGCCGTCCCCGACGTATTCGAGCTCCTGGAGTTCGATGATGACGGCGAAGACGACGAGTTCACGAATAAGCTGCTGGGCGAATGGGCCTATGAGCAGTTTGACCGCATACCCTCCGTGGGCGACAGCTTCCGCTACAAAGGTCTGTCCGTCACGGTCTCCGAGATGCGGCATAACCGCATACTCAGGCTCAGGGTCTGCCTCGCGCAAGAGGGAGGTGAGGGCTGATGTGGCTTTATGTGTGCGGCATAATAATATGTATCATATTTTCAAACATCTTCTCCTCGGCCGAGATGTCCTATTCCTCCTGCAACCGCCTGCGCCTTGAAAACGCGAAGGAGGCGGGCTCGAAGCGGGCGGGCGTCGCAGTTAAGATAATCGACCGCTTTGACGATTCCCTGTCGGCGATACTGATAGGAAATAACCTTGCCAACATCGCAAACTCCTCGCTCGGCTCTCTGCTGGTGCTGGAGCTCTGCAGCGGCGACGAAAGCTATGCCTGGGTGTCCACGCTGGTCATCACGGTGCTCGTCATAATCTTCGGCGAGACGATACCGAAGATAGTCTCAAAAGCCAGCGCAAACCGCTTTGCCCTGACCTACGCGTATTTCGTGCGCGGTCTCACTATCGTGCTCAAACCGCTGATATGGCTGGTGGTGGGGCTGGTAAACCTGCTTACCATGGGTCTTAAGGGTGAAAAAGAGGACGCCGACGAGGAGGCCGCGGTAGAGGAGCTCTCCTCCATAATCGAAACCGCCGAGGATGAGGACGTTCTCGACGAAGAGCGCTCCGAGCTGGTCCAGGCGGCCATCGACTTCTCCGACGTCATGGCAAGTGAGGTCATGACCGCGCGTGTCGACGTGGTCGCGCTCGATATCGATGAAAGCTGGGAAGAGCAGCTTCGCGTCATCGACTGGGCGCCCTATTCCCGTATCCCCGTGTATCAGGACAGCATCGACAATATCATCGGCGTGCTATATCTCAACCGCTTCCTCAAGGCGCTTGCCGGCGAGGAAAGGCCCGACATACGCAGCCTGCTCATGCCGCCCTGCTATGTGTATAAGACCATGAAGCTGCCCGTGGTACTCACGGAGCTGAGAAAGGCAAAGCAGCATCTTGCCGTCGTGACGGATGAATACGGTGGAACTCTGGGCATCCTCTCCATGGAGGATGTGCTCGAGCAGCTCGTGGGCGAGATCTGGGACGACACGGACGAGATAAGAGAGGAGATACTTGAGCGCTCCAGCGGCGAGTATGAGATCGACGGCGATATGAGCATCTCCGATTTCCTTGACCTTGTCGGCATCAGGGAGCGCGACTTTGACGCCGAGAGCGAGACCGTCGGCGGCTGGACGATCGAGATGTTCGGCTCCTTCCCCTCGGTGGGGGACAGCTTCGACTATGAAGATCTGCACGTAACGGTGCTCGAGCGCGACGGCCAGCGGGTGGAAAAGGTCCTCGTCCGCCGCTCCTGCCGGAGTGGCGATTCGGATTAAAAATGGAGCGTGTCGCTTTTGCGCCAGCCCGGTTATATCCTGCGGCAATGTTCGGTATATTCCCATTTTCTAAACGACAGAGCGCTTAAAATCCCACACCCGTAGGGGCGAGCATCGCTCGTCCGGTGCTCGACGGCAATGGTGTTATATTCCCTGTCGGGACATAAGCGGTGTAGATTAAAATAAACACCTCATCCGTCGGCTCCGCCGACACCTTCCCCTCAAGGTAACGATGAATAATTCAATAAGTTCGAAAGAGAAGGAATCTGGCGCAGGAATTAGCACAACCATCGTGCCAATCTTTCCGTTTATATGCCTGAAATGGGGGGATATTCGCCCATTTTTGGCGCACTTATCCCATAGCAAGCATATATATGTTTGCACTGGCAAACAGCAGATTGGCATGACAGTCGTTCTTGTGGATTCCTTTGTAGCGAGTCTTCCGCCAATGGAAGATATCCTTGACGATGTGGAAAACATATTCCACCTTGCTCCTCACGCTGGATTTCCGCTTCTCAAGCACCTTTTCATACTGCCACGACAAGCTGTCGCCGTAGTGCCGCTTAAATGTCCTTCTCTGACGGTTGATGTTGTACGTCCTTTCGACCCCGTCTGTCACATAGTTTTCTATTTTCAGGTAGCCGGCGTCCCCGTAAACCACCGCATCGTCCTCGCGGAGCAGCTTCGGCGCGACTTTGCACTCCGCCTCGTTTGCGGCTGTGGACACAATGTCGTGCACAAAACCATAATACGGATCCGTCCCGATATGCACCCGCATCCCGAAATACCACTTGTTGTTCTTTTTCGTGGAGTGCATTTCCGGATCGCGCTGCTTATCCCGGTTCTTGGTGGAGTTTGGCGCGTCGACGATAGTTGCGTCGACGATCGTTCCGCCTGATACCAGCTTCCCCTCTTTGGCAAGCAGCTCCTGCACCTGTGCAAAAAATTTCTTTTGCAGGTCGTGTTCGTTCAGCAGTTTGCGAAATTTGCACAGAGTGGTTGCGTCCGGAACCTGTTCTCCCGCAGAAAAGTCGATCCCCATGAAGTCTTTCATGGCGTAGCTGTCATAGATGGCGTCTTCGATCCCCTCGTCGGATAGATTGAACCATGTTTGGAGCATCGTCATCCGCAGCATTCTTTCAATATCCTGCGGTTTACGTCCTCGTTTCCCTTCGGGGTAGTAGGGTGCGACAAGGGCTGCCCACTCTCTCCATGGCAACGTTGCGTCCATTTTCTCCAGAAATGCTTCCCGCTTTGTCACCCGCCGGCGATTCGCGTACTCCATATCCGTAAAGTTTTGCTGCTTTTCCATATACGACACCTCTTTGCTCTATTGTACCATATTTCTTCCGGACTTGGTTGGATTAAATCAGCGTTTACTCAAGGGGAAGGCTTGAATTTGGCCTTTATTCTGACGTTCTAATTAAATACGCGAGTGCAATGAAGATTAGTTTAAACATCACCGGTAGGGTTATGGCAAAAGAGACAACATGAAGCGTAGAAACGGATAAAAAAAGCCTTCCCCTTGAGGGGAAGGTGGGTCGCCTACGGCGAGCCGGATGAGGTGGCGGCTACTGCCGCAGAGCAATCCTCGTTAAGTCCGGCGGATATCGTCTTTGCCGCTGCCCGACCGGTGAGAGCGGTAATCATCTCTATTGCACTCGCGCTCTTAATTGCTTGTATATAAAATCGGAGGCAGTCGAGTGAACTGCCTCCGTTGTTTTATGCGCATTGATTATCGTCAAGGCGTTTTTTAACTCTTCTGCTTTTCAGTACTTAGGCAGCACGAGTCTTTTTTCAACGACCTCGGATATGAGCTGAACGGTGCTGTGAAAGCCCGTTTTTTGCAGTATGTTCCGAATATGGTATTTCACGGTGTTGACGGACATGCAGAGCGCCTCGGATATCTCCTCATATCTCATGCCCTGGGCTATCGTGCGTATCACGTCCAGTTCGCGGTCTGTAAACTCGTCGCTCCTTGCAAGGCCGATGCGCAGCACCGGGGTCTCCTCCGGCCATACCCGCTCGCCGCTCAATGTCCTTCTGCAAATGTCGATAAGATCTACGCTGCCGTATTCCTTGTACCAGAAGCTGTCGCAGCCGCTCAGCCGCGCCTTCTGCAAAAACGAATGCTCTGGCATGGAGGTCATGACTATGACCTTGACGCGGGGATAGTTTTTCTTGATCCTTGCCGCCGCCTCAAGCCCGGATTCGTCGTCGGCGGTGCAGACATCCATTAAAACGAGGTCGATTTTGTTGCGCATGCAGGCGATTTCCGCGTTGGCGGCGTTCTCTATGGCGGCAAGCACGATGAAATCCGGGGAAGCAGCAAGCTGCCGCTCAAACGATTCTCTGGATATCCGGGAATCCTCCACAATTAAAACGTTTACCATGGTATCACTCCTTTGGAATGGTCAGCACGAGCTCGACGCCGTTTTCATAGCGATAATCGAGCGTCGCACCCTCCTGCTCCAGCCTTTTGCGCAGATTTGTGAGCCCGCTGCCCTCGCGTATTGGCGGGCTGCCGGGGTGGCCGTTGCTCAAAATGCGGACGTGGTATTTGCTGTCCGCCTCATCTATAATTATCGTGAGCTTGTCCGCTCCGGCGTGCTTGACGGCGTTTGTCAGCGCCTCGCGGATGGCCGCGTACAGAAGCAGCAGTGCCTTTCGCTCCCTGGGCTGCCTGCCCTCAAACTCCACCCGGCAGCCGATGAGATCGGCGACCTGAACAAGCTCGTTTTGCGGCGACGCGTCCCTCGCCTCGGGCACGATGGCCGCGTTTTCCATGTCCGAAATGACGTTCTCCCAGGCCGAGAACAGCTCTCGCTCGCTCATCTCGGAGCTGTTGTCCGCGAGTGTGTTTTCCGTCATGATGAGCAGCCGCCCGAAATTATCGTGTATGCGCATTTTCGCGCGCAGAAGCTCTTTATCCATGTTGTTCTGGACGATGTTTTTCAGCAGCTCCCGCTGCCTGTCATGCAGCTCGGACACGCAGATGTTGTTCTCCCGCAGGCGGTTGCGGTAGTGGTAGAGTTCCGTGATGTCCGAGGCTTCAAACTGCGTTATCTTCGCCCGGTCAATGATGAGATTTTTCCGCTGGAACTGCCAGATTGCCCCGTCCCTGAGCCGGCAAAGGAGGATATCCTGCGTCGGCTCCTCCGCCTCTCTCGGCAGCGCTCGGCTCTCAAGATCCTGCCACATCGAGTCGGCGTTCGTGACCGTGTGCCCCGTGAGCTCATAGCAAACGGAGTTTATCGTCTTGTTTGCCAAAATTGGCCGTCCGTCGGCCGCGGCGAAGCAGATCCCGTCGGGGTACGAATCGATAGCGCTTCGGATCGCGCGGGACATGCGATAACGCTCTCTCAGCCTGCGAAACATATCAGTCACTTCCCCTCCGTTAGGATGATCTCATAGCCGCCCGGTATGTCCCGGCACGAGGCGGGATAGCCTTTTGCACAGATCAACTGCACAAACGCCTCCGGCGAATTCATGGTAGAGCCCGTGACGGCAAAGCGCGCCCGCCCACGCTCGGCGGAGATAAGCATTTCGCCCACGGAAAAGCGCTCATACTCCAGCAGAAGCTCCAGCGCATCGAAAAAACAGACGGAAAATCCGGGGGAAAAGCGCTTGTCGGAATGCCAATCCAGCTCAGAGCGGATGCCGATCATGTTCATTGCCGACACCATGCCTTGAAAGCTCAGCAGCAGATCGTCATCGCAAATTGCGCCCGTTTCCTTTTGGATAAGCAGCAGGTTGCAGCGCCGCTTTATATAAGTTCCGAGCAGGCAAAGGCTGCGGAGGAGCTGCACGCTGCTCTTTCCTGTGTCGCGCTTTTTCGTGATCTCCTTCATCAGCCAGAGCTGATCCTTTACATCTTTGGTCAGCTCGTCATAGATCTGGTTTTTCGCGAGCAGGCTTGCCTCCTCGCTTTTTGTTTTCAGCTCCTCATCCAAAAGCGCGCCCTCCTGCGCCAGAGTTTCCGCGCTCTGGTTGAGCTCGTCAATGGTTTTTTGCAGGAGCGATATATCCTTGTTCCAGAGCAGCGCCCCGCCGGGGAAGCTGTGCATATGCAGCTCCTTTCCCGGCTGCACGATAATATGCTCCCGGCGCGTCAGGGCATCAAGCTGCTCGGGCGAGACCTCTGTTGCGGCCTCAGACAAAAGAGTGCTGCCGTCGTTGCCGATTATCTGCATCCCGACCGTCGCGTGCCTGAATATCTCCGGATATTTGGTGCTGATGGGCACAAGACCGATGTAGATATATATCTCCCATGTCAGCACTTCAATGTAGTATATCCTCGCGAAAAGCTCGATGACTTCGATTTGCGCTTCCTCGGGCAGCAGCCCCAGCGAGACCAGGAAAAAGGTGAAGGAAAAGACGACGATAAGAAACGGTTCGAGAAACGGGATGAACCATCTGAGGAAGCGGCTGTGCAGTATAATGCGGTTTCTCCGGTATATGAGGAAAATGCGGACGATCATCAAAGCGATCGCCAGCCCGACCATCAAAAACAGACCGACGTTGGGATGGAAATTCAAATTGGGCTGAGGCTCGTCCGGGATGATGTAGAACATAAAGTGGCGGCTCTCATCCGTGACGCTCAAAAATGTCATCGCGATGACCGGGATAAGCAGAAGCAGCCATTTCCTCGGCGGGCGATAATTATCCCATTGCCCGATGCCCAGCGAGGCAAAGATACCAAATGTCAGCCCCACTAAAAGCGTGGACTCTATATACATCCCGCTCACCCTCATGAGGGGTATGTTGTCGTACCAGAAGGTGTCCTGAAGAAAGCGGATGCTCAGCCCGATAAGCATGACAACGGCCTCCAGCGTGAGGAACAGCCGCATGCTTTTTTGGGTGATTCGGGCATTTATGGACACGATCCACGCCCCGATCAGGAGCACATAGCAGGCGTATAAAATATACGTTCTGAAAACGTCATCCGGCAGGTATCTCAGGCTGAGCTGCCGGTAAAGAGACACTGAGAATAACAGAAGGAACGCTAAAATATTCAGGCGCAGTTGCCTTTGCCGAGCCGTCATTTTCAGTACCCCTCCTTTTTGCGCCCTGCGAAAAACAGGCGTAATTATTTATTCTATGATATAGGAATAATTATATAATCGCCCCACACAAAAGGATAGTTTTTTTCTGGATTTCGCAAAAAATACCGCTGCCGATATTATATCAGCAGCGGTGATTTATTTTACATAGCGCTCATCAATAACCCAATACGCAGCCGTCCGCGCGCGGCATACACCGGATCGCGCCGGGACGTATAAGGGTAGGATAAGGGAGCAAAGGAGAGCATATCGTGTTCCTTCTGATATGTTAAAACAGGCTTGATCAGTTACCGGAACTGCCGCAATAAAGAAAAAGTTACCGTTGCTGATATTGTATCAACAACGGTAACAGATTTGACAACGGTTGTAACTTTAGCAGCTTTCCCAAGCAACTCAGTAAGATATGCTATCATGTCTGCGGGAACCTTTTCCTCGGGCTGAACAACGACTACTCTCGGTGTTTGAACTTTTTTTACCTTCATCAACGCATCAAGCGTTTCAACGTATTTATCCATGATGATTCCTCCATCAATTATCATTTTATTGCATTTTCTGTCCAATAAACCATCTATCTTCAGACTTCCGAATTCTTTATATACTCCACAATATCCCCAAAGTCCGTATCCAGAGTGCCGCAGATTTTTTCCAGCACACCCATGGCCACGGGTTCGTCCCTGCGGAGTTTTGTCATGGTATTGGGGGCCAGTCCGGCAGCCTTGCGCAAATCGGCTTTGCTCATCTTTCTGTCAATCAACAACTTCCACAGTCTGTTATACGAAACGGCCACAACTTATTTGTCTAAGACTTACTAAAAGGTACGTATAATATAGGTAAACTTATAAAAAGTACACCGGCCTCCCCTGAAAAAAACATGTCGATTTTTCACCATCGGGTTTCCGCTTGTCGCAAGTTTGACGGGAATGAATTCTTTCTCATCTGCTTGCGGTTTTCCTATATTACACTGTAATTTTGTCGTCTTAGACTTTATATTAAATCGGTTTCCCGATGTTAATTTCAACTCTTAATTTGCCTACCAGACAAAAGTGGTTTTTTTATTTTAGGTTAAGCGAATTATTTGGCTTCCTGCCGTCAGGCGCGACACAAGGGTTTCTACCATGTGCGCGTCCTCAGCGCCATTCGACCATGTGGAGAGCTCTCTGTTCGTTATTACGATCAGGCTCCGTGTCTCATTCAAAAATGTCAGTGCGTGGTATAGCTTTGGAAGGTGCTCGTCCGGGATCCTTGCGTACATCATGTCATCAATGATCACGACGGACGACTGCGTTATATATCGGAATTGCCGCTGGTGTCTGTCTGACCGGTCTTTGCGCTCGATGATTTCTAATAAGCGACTGATCGTCATGTACGAGACCTTTTCTCCCGCTTCCAATGCTCTGCGGCCAAGATGCGATGCCAAGGATGTTTTGCCCTTGTCACATTCCCCGATGATGATCAGGTTCTGAAATTCATCGATCCATTGAAGCGATTCCAAACGATCAATCTGCCATGCAATCCCTTCGTTTACTCTGCTCTTAAGAAATTCCTTGTACGGCAGTTTGCTTTCCTTTTCTCGTTTTGCCATAGCTGCTTCCTGCCGCATTTCTATTTCCTGTGAAAGTACCCAGTACAAGTAATCCAAATTGCTGAGCTCCGGTTTCTCTTCCAGCTCTATATAACCATGCGCAATGTTCTGTAAGTTGAGGATCCGTGCTGCTTCAACGATCTTACTGATATCTGTCATGTCTTTCCCTCGCTATTCCGTCTGCTCTTGTTTTGCAGGAATAAAAGAAATTCTTATCCAACAGCTTTTTTGCCGTCCCTGCTCCGTACCGGTATATGATGAAGGCCGCCAGCTCGAAGGCCGTACAGTTCTGGACAGATATGCAGTATTCCATTGCTTCTTCTACTTTTTCAATGCCATACCCATCGACCAGCTGTGTGATCTTCTTTATGTGCGCGTTACGATACCGGGGCACGGTGATCTCCAGCTCTGCCATAAACGTCTCTCTGATATCCACGCCATCCAGCCGGTTCCGCAGCTCTCTTTCCGCTACGGTCTCCAATTTCACACTGGCATCATCACACGGTACCGCTGATCCTGTTGGGGCTTCTTCTATCGTATATACCAGTGCCCCATACGGGAGAATGTAGAAGTTTAACTTTCCGTCCTTCTTCTCAATACGGACTTGGTCGTGCGGGGCAACAGAAAAGTGCGGGAGCTCATAAATGCTGTTTTGGAAGTGCACTTGGTACTTGTCCGATACATTCCTGATCTCGACGCGGTCGATCATTATGTGCGGCACCTTAACGAGCGCTTTTGCTTCTTCCTCGAACATCTCCTTCGGTGGTTTGTGTGTTGTGTCATTTGGCTCCGCATTGGCGACGGTATCCAGCCAATTCAAAGCCGCGATGTTCAGCGCATTGATGCCCGTAAACACACGTCCTTCCAAGAATCCCTGTTTCACATACTTTACGAGGTTTTCAACTTTGCCTTTGGTTTGTGGGTCTCTCGGTCGGCACAGCACCACAGTATAACCAACCTGCTTCACGTAGTTTTCAAATTCCGGGACGAGCATAATATTTCCAAAGTTTTCGGATACAACGTAAACGCGGTCTTGGTCGTACATGATCGTTTGCGGCCTGCCTCCAAAGTATTTGAATGCATAGTCATGTGCCTCGATTGCAGCCTTTGTCGTAAACGGTTCCGCGCTAAAGTAGACGAAGTGCATCCGGCTATATGACATTGTCATGCAGAAGAAATATACCCTGACTCTTTCACCATACATTGATTGCATTGCAAACTGACCGAAATCCGCCTGCGCTTCATAGCCCGGGGGCAACGGTTTTCGTATTGAGGTTACTCGTTGCCTGACATAGATGCCTCCGAGCTCCTGCCGCAGGGTTTGCATGTATTTATGAAATGTCGTCTTGGGACACCCAAAGTCTGAAAACGCTTCCTTCAGATAGTAATAGATATTGGTGTTCTGAAGCTGGGGATTTGTTTTGAGCTTATCTATGATGAACTCACGGTAGCTGTCCATATAAGGGATCTGCGACGCTGCAAATTCGTCGTATTCTTTTTCGTCCATCATTAGGTATCTGCGGCATGTTGGCACGGCCAAATCATTTCTTGCTGCGATTCTGGTGATCGGCACACCAAGCTCATAATGCTCTTTCATTTTTTGCCACTGTTCTTTATTGATTTTCACTTGGATTCTCCTTCCTGCTTTATGATTTGTGGCTAATTACTCATGCAATCATAGGGCACCACCTCCGCCGTGATTATATCACAGCTCGGTCGTCTTTCATTCCATTAGTTACGCTATTTCATCTACTCTGAGCATAAAATGAGCTGCTGACAATTTGTCAGCAGCTGAAATGATGTATTTTGTTGGTGCCGTCAATATTACGAGAAGCATTATTTCGGCTAATTTTATGTCTGCCGTAAGATTAGCCGATATTTGTATGCTTTACTGGCATTCCGTCATGATGAAATCGTAAAGCGCTTCCGACCCTGTATCCGTGGTATCACTCGTCAATTACAACACAATTCACAAATCCGCTCTGCGCGGTGCATGCGTCCATGGCAATAATCCCCGGCGCAATATACGGAGTGAAATCTGCGTCTGGCCCGAATTCACTGCCGCGTTCTTCTATTCTGCTGTGACCGTATGATGCATGCCAGTGACCACATACAATCGTTTTATCCTCCAATGTCGCGGGAATACATGCCATTCCATTAAACCATCGTGCGGCATTCCATTCCTGTGCGGAGCTTTCACGCCAGTCTGAAAAATAGTTATATCCGAACTTGTTGAAAAATCCCGGTACCCACCCATGCACGAACACATAATTTGCTGTCTCATAGTAGTCCTTCATGGCTGGCATGATCTTTTGGTAGTAGGGTGTTCTTTTAGCTTCTTCCGCAAAATCAAAGTTCTTGATCTTGGCCATTACTGGATCATACCCAGTTAGTTGCAAGGCAGTATCATATGTGCCGTTTGAGATGTGGTGCTGGTATGCCATGCCGCGATCTGCTTCGACCAGTTCTTGGAACAAATCCTCATGGTTTCCGCGAATAAGGATAATGCGATCTTCATTCATCAACTGCAGGATGTACGCCTGAAGCTCCGTTGCTTCCTGCCCCCTGTCGAATAGGTCGCCGCAGACAACAAGCTTACATGGGTCTTTATCCTCATCAAATCCAGCCTCCTGCAGTGCATGACGCAGCTCGGTATAATAGCCGTGTGTATCTGCTACAACATAGTACTTCATGTTTTATTCCTCTGATTATTTGTGGGGTGACTCCATGCCCATCTTCGCGGTCAGGTCGTTCAGACTCTTGTCGTGCTGTGCCTGCGTGATCGCGCCGTGTTCGAGGAAGGTTTTCAGGGTGGCCACCTGCGGTCGTAGAGAGCCCTGCGCTTTTCCTCTGGGGTCAGAGTCTCCCATACTGCTTGGTTCGTCGTGTCCATCACGCCACCGTCCTTCCTGCTGCTGATATTGTACCATGCCGCTGCGCCGGGTTCAAGTGCACGTTCAAAGTCGTTGGATACACTGTAACCCTCTATCACACAACGAAAAAGTGCCCTCGGCTGCCGGCTCTGCTTCCCGGTTGCCGAGGGCTTTGTTTATGCTACATATTTCTGTTCGATGCTGGCTCCGCATTTGAAGTGCACCTCGATGTGATCATCGTACACGATGATGGTCTCGACCAGTGTCTTCATGATTCTGCCGTCCCTGTCGTCGGTGGCGTCGCCGTCCTGCAGGTGTTTTCGAAAGTCGTCCAGCCACATTCTGACGGTGGCGTATCGGGTTTCTGCGTTCTGCAGGGCCTGCTGGCGGGCCTCCAGTGCTCCGAGCTGCTGGGTGTATTCATCGACCTGCGCATTGTAGTAGGCGTCGCTGATCCCAATCGACCGCTTCTGCTTGTGCAGGTCAAGCACCCGCTCCTGAAGGGCTATGATCTGCTGTTCTACCTCATCCAATGCCGCTTTGTTGCTGGGCTGCATCTCTGCTGCAGTCTCCGTCTTTATCTCGTTGAGGATCGCTCCGGCATCTTCGATCATGGCTTCGATGGCTGCATGGTAGGTGGCATACAGGACATCTTCGTTTTTGTGGTGACTGTCGCATGCTGCTCTGCCGTTCACGATTCGGTTCGCGCAGCCCCATCTCTTGATTTCCCGATTTTTCGTAAATGACCCCGCGCCGTTCCCACATAGAAAAGGCGTGGAGATTTACATCCCCCTACCCCCTGGGTAAAACGTCACGGATAAGTTAAGGGTTTTTGAAAATCATTGGGAATGGTTATACCCCTATATTTTCAATCTTCATTCGAAGATGTTGTTTTCAAGTTTATTCGTTCATTCTTATTTGGCCAACGGACACTTTGGTGTCTCCGGTTTACAGCCTAATAATCTGGCTGTTTGCTGTTATGCGATCCACTAAGGTCTGCATCAGATGTGTGTCTTCCGCCGCGGTAATCCAGCCGGAAAGCTCGCGGTTCGTGATTATTACGAGATTGCGGGCTTCATTGAGAAAGGATATGGCGCGGTAGAAAAGCGGCAGATTATCTGGCATGATGTTGGCGTACATTACATCGTCGATGATAATGACCGAGCAGTCCAGCATATAATGGTATATGATCTCCGTTTTGCGAGACTTGTCCTTGTTCTTGATGACGCGCAGGAATTCTTCGATGTTGCAGTAATATACGGTCTCTTTTTTCCGCAGGGCGATCTGGCCTATATGCGCTGCCAGTGTGGTTTTTCCTGTATCGCATTTCCCGATGATAACAAGGTTCTGCCCTTCGTCGATCCACTGCATGTTTTCGAGTTGCTCCACTTGCCATGCGATACCGGGCTTGAGCCTCGACGGATCGAAATCCTTTTTCGGCAATCTGCTTGCATTGGTGTGACGCTTGATGGCTGCCTGTCTGCGAAGCTCCAGTTCCTGGCTCAGGATGTGATCCAGATAGTCTATGTTGGACACGGTCTCTTGATTCAAGTTTATCTTGCCGTGTGCGAGGTTTTGTAGGTTCAGCAGCCGCGCTTTTTCATATAGTTCAATCAAGTCTGCCATTCTGTTCCTCCGCAATTTCTTCCGCACGCTTTTTGCAGTGATAAAACGTGCTTTCCGTCATCTTTCGTTTCGCCATGCCGAGGCCGTAGCGGTAAAGCAAATACGCCTGCACTTCATTAAGTGAACACTTCTTCACCCGGATACAATACAGTATGGCGGATTCCACTTGATCGACGGTGTATACCTTCGCCAACGAGACTATTTTGTTCATCTGTGAATTTGCATATCTGCCGTTCTGTTCACGGAGCATGGCGATGAAACTCTCGATGTCTTCCACATCATCGAATACACGGCGTATGGCGTTTTCTCCGACCGTTTCCATATCCATTGCATCATCTTTGTATGGAATATCTCCGCCTTCCTCAGCCGACTTCCGGCATTTGTGGATCAGCTCGCCGGTGTCTGCTTTGTAGAACATAAGCAGGCCATCGTTTTCTTCTATGCGTATCGTGTCATACTGCTTCACACGGGAATATGGCAGCTCATATTTACTCCAATCGTATATAACAGCGTGCTTGTCCGATACCGCGCGGATCGCCATCTCAGTATCCTCGGTCTGTACTTTGGTCAGATGCTTGGATTCCTCCCGGAACAATTCCCTCGGCGCTTTCCGTGTGCGATCGTGGGTAGTGCCGTTGCACTCCTTATCCAGCCACTCCAGTGCCGCGCTGTTCAAGGAATCTATACCGGTATACAGCCTGCCCTGCAAAAAGCCTTCTTTTACATAGCGGACGAAGCTCTCGACCTTGCCTTTCGTCTGCGGGTCGCTTTTGTGGCAGAGTACAACGCTGAAACCCGCCTTGCGCACAAAGTCTTCAAACTCCGGCACCAGAGTGATGTTGCCGTACCTTTCGCTGATAACAAACAGCCTGTCCTGGTCGTATAAGATTGTCTGCGTCCTGCCGCCAAAATACCGGAAGGCAAACTTGTGGGCGTCAACGGCAGTCTTTGTTCTGAATGGTTCCCGACTGAAATACACGAAGCGCATCCGACTGTATGACAGCACCATGCAGAAGAAATACACGCGGATATTGCGGTCGTACATGTCCTTCATTTTGAACTGCCCGAAGTCCACCTGCGCCTCATAGCCCGGCGGGGTTTCCTCGCGGAAGGATGTGGGACGTTCCGACGGCTTAATGTAGCCGGTCTGCTCCCGCAGAGCTTTCACGTATCTGAAGAAGGTCGTTTTCTTGCAGTTGAAGTCCGGAAACTGGTCCTTGATCCGATACATGATATTGGTTGCCGGCGTCTGTGGGCAGATTCTCAGGATGCTGATAATGAAGGCGCGGTACTGTTCGAGATACGGTGTGTTGTTCCGTAGGTAATTCTCGAAGGCTTCTTCGTCCAGCCGCAGCCACTTGTTGGCGTTCGGCACAGATATGCCGATTTTCTTTGCGATCGTCGTTGTGGGTACACCCAGTGATTTCAGGTGCTTTAGCTCTAAAAACTGGTCTTTGGAAATCATGGTATTTTTCCTCCTTTATCTTTATTTGATTTCCAAATCAGGCAAGGACAATCATAGGCAACACCTCCGAGGGTATTATATAGCAAACGGCCATGGTCTCCAACTGTTTTGAAGGCCATGGCCGTTATGCATATAAAAGTCATTTATTAAGGGCACAAAGTGCCCTTAATTTACTGAGGTTCTGAGTATTACTGATTCTTTTTCTTATAAAGTCGCGCGTATGAAAATATATAGAAAAAGATAGGAAAAATCGCCTCAGACTGAGGCAGTTCCCCAGTAGGATATGTGGTTTATTTACAGGCGTCTTTACTTGCCAAAAGCAATTCTGTGCATGAGGGTCTTATAATTAATCATCGTTTGATTTGTTGCTTTCAGATCTGACAACAGCTCTTCATACTCCGGAAATGCTTTTTGAATATCTTGTGGGGAACCTTCTTTGTTGGAATTTTCGAAATACCATTTGCGGTACTTTGCTTGCCACTTTGTCAAATGCGGCCGCAAACCATTATTCAGGACTTTTTGAGTTAGGTCAACCAGCTCTCCAGAATAGGCTAATCGCTCAGCGGGTAAGTCTTTCAATAAATCTCTGGCAATTCCAAAGAAGGCATACCATGAGTCATACACCTCAGAGATAACGTCATTTTCATCAAATGGCAGGCCAATCTTCCTTGTAGATAGTTCTACCCATAATTTGTATGCAATTTCTTGATCTTTTTTGTTAAACTTTAATGTAATGCTGCTATTTCCTATGCCTATGTTTGCTTGATCTACGCTTATTGATCGCCGTCCAATTAGAAGTCCAACCTTTTTTAGTACATGTGCCGCTACTATAACGAGTATAATAAGAATAACAATTGCGATCCAATTCACAGATACAATTATTTTCGTGCACCCATCAAAACTTATATTAAATATATCCATTATTCATTTTCCCCTAAATTTCTTTGCATCTGAGCTCTGGAGTTATTCATTTTATCATGTGCAGAAATTCGTTTCTGAAAAGCATTATCAACTATTTCATCGAAGTGAGATTTTGCGTAGTCCCAGGTATACCATTCTGCATATCCCGATTGAATATTATCAGCTAAACGTCCAGGCATATCCGCATAATAATAACCGCCGTTAGGTGCTGAATTCAGTTCTGGTAACATGATTCCTACCAACCCAGAACTACCGTTTACACTCGACCGAAGTCCTGCGTAAATTTCCCAGTCAACATGCTTTCTTTTTCTAGTGTTTGGGCCAACAAGAACGATAACGACAGATGAGTCGCTTACCTTATCTTCACGAATAAGTCTTTTAATATATTCATCAGAGTTGTCGGGATCATATTCTCCCGGCTTCACAGATTTATTGATAATATTTTCTGATAGACGATTATCAATATAATTCTTATAGTATTGATCGTCCTGGTGATAATAACTAATAAAAACCTTGTGTTTTTGTCTGTAAAAGTTTACCATAGCTTGCCCTCCTGTTTTATCTTTTTATAATCAGTATCCGAAAACCATTTGTCGGATAATACTTCTATTGCAAAACTATCTTTATCAACCGATTGAGTATCTACATAATAGATTGTTTTTCCGCGTTCTTCTGCATAATTGAGTTCGTATTTCACCCAAATTGAACTGTACGAATAATCCGATGCAATGAATAAAACTGCGTTAGATTGATTGATTCTTGTCTCAATCACTTCTAATGTGGCATCACAAACTAAATTGCGTTTCAAATAGTCAGAATCGCTTATCCAATCACAATACACATTCATTCCGGCTCCGTTTAGTTTATCGATCAAACTTTGAACTGTACAATAGTCTCGAAAACTATGCGAGATGAAATAGTCGTATGATTTTATTTGCTGTTCTTTGGAATTATGTATTCGGTATTCCAGCTCTTGTGGAATTGACTCTATGGAAAATCTTTTCTTCGCATTCTATTTTTCGCTTAACCTGTCTGCTGCCTTCCTGCTGAACTATTTCCATTTTGGAAATAGTTGCGTCGGGCATCAGCTCACCCTCTGCGTAAATGTTTGAAAGGTGCTTGTTGATCGCCGGTGCCTGTACGTCGAAAAGCTCCGCCATGCCTTTCTGGCTCAGCCATATGGATTCGTCTTTTATCAGCGCATTGACGGAAACATCTTCGTCAGCTGCACGATATATCAAAAACATTGCTTCTTTTCCATCCATAAGAATACCATACTCTTTCTTTTACTCTTTACCGGTTTCTTCGATCAGCGTTGTCACCACGGCATTTAGCTCTACTGCATTTTTCGATGTAATCACGGGGCGGCCGGTGTTTTCTTCGATCTCTTTCCGCGCATTTCCGGCGATCTGACCGCCCTGACGGGCGATGCTTTGGTTTTCGGCAAGCCCCTGCGGCTCATGGGTCTTGGAAAGCTCGGTCGTAGTGGCCTCAGCAAGCATATTGAGCACCAGCTCCAGCGTGGACATGTTGTCGCGCAGGTTTTCTTTTTTCAGTCCTTTGAGGTTTTTATACTGTCGCGTGGACATGCCCGACCATGCCTTCGTGATCTCATCGGTCAGGATCGCGTACTCTGCGCCTTCCTTGACGCCACGGTTCTGCCATTCGTCGGTCAGTTCCTTGCGCACCTGAATGGCCTGTAAACGCTGGTTGATCCACTCACGCGAATAGCCTTTTTTCAGATAGGTTTCCAACGCCCGCTCAATCGTCAGCTCCGGGTCAATGGTTTCCTCGATCCGTTCGCGTCCGACCTGCGCCAGCCACATTTTGAAAGGCTCAGCCTTCTTTGATGGGATGGACTGGATAATGCGGAGAAGCTGCTCTGTGGTTGCAACATCGGTCAAACGATTTTTTCCGTCTGTTGATTTCAATTTCAACTGCTGACAATTTGTCAGCAGTTCATCTGCGCCTTCCTTTTTCAGCCGTTCTTTGAGCTTTGCCCAGTAGTTTGTGGCACCACGCTGTGACGGCTGGTCGGTTAATACGCGCACTACATCCACGACAGAGAAATACCATTCTTCCTCCGTTTCATTCCACGCAGTTCGGATTGGCTGATCCTCGTATAATTCTATTTTCTCGTTTGATGACATATTGGACGCCTCCATATGCTCATTCCTGTATAAAGGATCCTATAAGATTTGCTTTTTCCGCATCAATTAATCTTTCGAAATATGGCATTGGATCTTCTCCGAAATCTGGTTTGACACGGTTTTCCATAAGCCCCTCAATGAATATTGCAATGTCTGTATAGTCTTTTTTCGAGAAAACGCTATACAGCACACCATTAAAACGATAAGGATTATTTTGGCTAATGAATATCCGCTTTAATAGAATATCATTTGTTGCAAAGAGCATTTCTTCAGCATACTCGTCTGTATTGGAATACCAAACGCTCCAATTTGTGAGGTAGGCAATATCCCATGCTTGGTTTTTGCATCCTTCAATTACCCGATCAATGTTGTTGCTTCGTGCATTCTTTGGTGCCTTGATTCCTTCCTGGCTTGTAAAAAGCAAAGTAGCATATGTTAGTATGTATTCGCTTACAAGCAAATTGTCTATCATCCATTTGAAGAAATCTTTTATTTTTTCGGCAGGCGATAATCTATCATCCCTATAAAGCAATACCATGTGAATTAACGAAGCTACAGCCATAAAGTAATGATCGTTACCGGTTGCGTAATTTGCTGTAAAGTTTTCTGCGGGGCTTTTTGTATATTGAATCGGCGTGATTTCTGATACTCTTCCTTCAGCCACATCCAGCCATAACTGCATAGGATAATAATCAAAAATCTCTGAAAATTTTTGCAACTCAACTAAGCCGTTATCCTGGCTGTTTATCTGTGTGGCTCTTTCTTCTACTGCAAATCCAGCACTAATTGCTATATCATTCATTTCGGCCCACGCCATAATGAGCCCGATTCTCTGCACCTCAGCACGGGTTTTTAAAGATCCCTTTTCGCAAAGCTCCAAAAGACTGCTGAAAATGTTTCTATCTATGAAAAGAATAAATGGCTTTTTCGATTTGCTGGCGAAAAATTTTTGAAAGTCGAATTTGCCCGCTGGAGCAATCTGCGGATGAAAAATCATCTGTTGTTGCTGTACGGTTTCCCAGACAAAATTAAGGTCTTCTTCGTCAAGAACTAATATGTTATTCATATGCTGTCACTTTTGGATGCATTGCATGTGGGGCATAGTACTTGTCCGTTAGATACCGTCGTCTGGCCGCCTCTATTCCACGGGATGATGTGGTCTGCTTCCCAGGCATTCCACTCACATTTTGTTCCGCAGTTCTGGCATATTCCCTTGTCGCGACGGAATATCACTTGCCGTTGAGCCTCGTCAAAATTCCGTTTAGAGTCCTTAGCTGCCAAATCCGAGATGGTGCTGAGAAGGCTTTCTTTCAGGAATTCATGCCTGTATCGCAACGAATCCATTCCGTCTGTAGATTCTTTTGTTTTGGACTGGTATATCGCCAAACGGGCATCCTGTTCATCTTCCGGCTTTTCCGCTTCCAACATACGCATGGATTCGAAATCTGTGAACCACGTTGCTATTTCGGCTTCTCTGTCTTTAATTGCATAGCTGTCGATTAAATCCATGATAAGTGCATAAAGAGAAACAGTGTTGAACCTTTTCAATTCTGGGGCCTTGTCCGGAAACATGGTGTATAGATAATTCAGCACACGGTTAATTTTCTTCGCAACAATCCCGTTTTTGTCGAAGTTCTGATTTTTCAGATACATTTCATTCAAATTCCGGTCTTTTATATCGCAAAGATCACCGTTAATTGTCATAAGGCAAAGCTGTGCTGCCACATGCTCATGAGAAAATCTGCTGTTCTGAAAATTGACGCTCTTTACAAAGAAGTTGTGTGATGCCAGTTCCTTTATGTAGTCCCGCATGTTTCCAGGATATGCATTCCGCTTTTCTTGAGCTTTTAATGTGGTTCCGTTCTGCAAACGAAGGAACATTTCTCGGATTTCATCCTCGGTAACATTGTCTAAGATTACAAAATCCAGATTATAGCTATTGAGCTTGTCCAGAATATCCATATCCAGATCTTCGTACTTTTTCCCGGCAACTTCGTATCCATCAACCGGATCAGCATCTTTTGCGAGTGCAAACCCACCTTCAAAGTATTCCCAGATGGTACGCAGTCTCTGCTGCCCATCTATTACATCATAGGTTTTATCACCGGTCCGGTGAAGGTATATTTTTGGAACATCGTACTCACGCAACATAGAGTCAATAAGCAGCTGTTTCTGCGGCTTCGTCCATACTGCCGGTCGTTGATAGTCAGGATTTGTGTTTATGTACTTCCTGCGGATGAAAGCCGACTGTGCAGCCCATGTATTTTTACTTATCATAATTTCCTCCAAATCAGTCAGCAACGGTTATTATCACATGAAGTGGATTTACGCTGCAGCTTTGTAGCTCTTAAAGAACCACTTATCGTTGATAATGTCTTTAATGGGTGCAGGCAGTTTTGTATCTGCCTCAATAGCTTTTTCAATGATTCTTCGCCCACTAAGCCGTTTGCGGTTGGCTTGATTCACTACTGCCTGCGCTTCGGTTTCTGAACGGCACGCATTTATTATGCGCTCCATAAACCTCGGGAAACTGTCTATATATCCTTTGCTAATACCATAATTGATATCGATATAATTGTAATTACGGAAATCCATTATGCTGCCACCGCTAAAAGTGGAGCTATTTTGAAGGATAATCATTTCCGGCTCTCCGCTGTATGTCCAATGTTTGAGCCGTCTCTCTAATTGTTCACATACTTCGATAAAACACTGGTCGCTATACTGCCATGTTGTTTTATCTACTCCGGGGACATCCTCAGCATCCGTATATTTTTCATAAAAATACTGCGAATAGCCAATTAAATAAATTGAGCAGTACTGCTTGGATTTGTAATGCAGATAATTGAACTTTTTGATTATGCTATCTGCATTATCATCTGATGGTTTCACAAAGAGGAGAATAATCGCATGGCTGCCTTCGAGCTGGCTTTCCTGATCTTTAATACCGTCTATGTTGTTAACTGGATACATTTATCTCATCTCTCTTTTTTATCTATTAGTCGTTGCTTCCCAGCACTTCTTCAATGATCTGTTTCATCTGCCTGTTACCGAGCTGATCGCGGAAATGCACCGTGTAACCATCCTTTGACAGTGTCTCAAAGAAAATCTTTGCACAGTCGATCTTTGCTCTTTCGGTCCCACGCAGATCCGTTTTACCCTCCACATCTTTCGTTTCAACGACAATGTTCAGTTCTTTCGTGCCGTCGGCACGTTTAACAACGTACATAAAGTCCGGGCTGTACATTCCGCCGGTGATTGTCGGAATGGCAATACTGCTGCGCGGGATTTTACCGTATACCACGACCTCGTTCACATCTGCGGTAATGTTGTCTTTCTCCAGCGGTGAATCATACGCATAAGCGCTATACAGATACTTTTTGCTGGGTGTTCCTTCAACGATTTTTGTGCCGATGCGTCCCTGGGCGATGTCCTTGCGGACAGTTCCATCAGCATAGGTCAAAGCCGTTGCCCCAAGCGGGGTATTGCTGCGCTCATAATGGAAGCGTCCCTGCAGATTTTCATTTTTCCACGTCTGGTATTCGGAGCAAAATGCAGCTACTGTGTTTTCGTTGATATACCTATCCTCAAGAGTGCCATGCTCCTCAGCGTATTTGCACAGCGCCGAATGCAGCACTGTAATCGGGATACTGGTGGCCGCCATAATACGTTTCAGAAATACATTGTAGGCAACCGGGCGGTTAATGGTGTACTGTACGCCTGTTCCCTGAACAGTGGACATCTGCTGACCGTCACTCTCCACGATATCTCGGGAGCTTCTCATCACAAGGTCTGTGAATACCCCCGGCTTTTCAAACAGCGACAGGGCCACACTCTCCATGTCGGGGTTAATGTCATTGTCATAAAACAAGAGATACCGCCGATTGATGGTCTCCCAAAGTTCTTTGATCTCTTTATACACCGCTTTACGGATCTTGACCTGCTTGGGCTTATCTTTGTTTCTGTCTTTCACCTTGCCGGAGGACAGACCTGCGGCGAAGTCAGGATATTCCGCAAAGAACGCATCACGCGTTTCTGGCTTGATGTTATAGTGACGGTCTATATAATGCTTCTCCGCATAAAGAACGTCGAACAGATCGTCGGAGGACATCCCCAGCTTTTTGGCGACTGTCTGCAGCTTTTCCTCGGTGATAATAACCGCCTGCGGCATTTCGCCGTTGATCTGATCGACAAGCCGCGCCGCAAAATCCGCTTCCGTAAAGTCAACAATATAGTTCAGTTCAAAGCTTTCGTTGGAAATGCGGTTTCCGTTCTCATCCACCGGCAGGCGCAGACCCCGACCGACTTCCTGCAGCTTGCTGTTTTCACTGCCGCTGGAGCGAAGCTTTGCAATGGTAAATACGTTAGGATTATCCCAGCCCTCTTTCAGCGTCCATTTTGAAAACAGGAACCGGCGGGTATTATAGCTTCCGTCTTCATTTTTGAATGACAAAAGCTGCTTTTTCCCATGAAGAATGTCGTCAACTTCCTTTGCAATGTCTTCATCGGAATCGCTGTTATCCTGCGCAAAATATCCTGCATGACAGGCAGGAATATCCGCCAAGCTGGCTTCCAGATACGCGCGATATTCTGCATCATGTTCATCCAGCCTTGCAATCATGTTCTCCATCGTCTCACGAAGGAGGCATTCAAAAGCTGCTCGCAGGTATGGCTCTTTGCCGTCCTCGCCGGCTCTGTACGATGTAATGTCGTCGATGAAGAACAGCGCCAGCGTTTTGATTTTGAAAACGCGGTTACAGAAGTTTTCCCGCTCCGTTTCAAAATGGCGCTGCAAGGCCAGCTTCAGCATCTGCTCCTGATAGGATGTCATGTAGATATCCACGTCCAGCTCTTCACCGGCGTTTTTCACGATACCATTGGAAAACTCAACGGTAGATGTCCCTACAGCTGATACCGTAATGCCCTCGAAAGCGTCGCTAATCATCGAGAGGGAATCCCCGGTACGGAGCGTATAAGACCGCTGCGCCTCATCACGCTTTTTGTGCTGGAAATGCACAGCGTCTCTACTGTCAATTGAAGTGATCTTGACTTTTTCGTCTTTCCGGGAAACCGGCTCAAAATGCTCTTTCGCAACTCCCTTGATAAGGCCGTTATTGAAGGAGGCGCAGGCATTCAGATCATACAATAAATTCTGATAGTCCTTAATTGTAACCCGGTTCCTGCCTCTGCCGGAGCTGGTTTCGGGGAATGTAGCGCCGTAGCGAATAATGCACTGAGGATTCAATTCTTTTACGATCGCCTTGAAGGCAGACTGATCCCTTGAAAAGCGGTGGGGTTCGTCAATCATGACCACAGGCTTCGTCGCACGCAGGGCATCAAACGGGCGGTAGAATCCTTCCACGCCAAAGTCATAGTCATCCCTGCTGAGAACTTTGGCATTGGTCAAAAGCTGCATATTCAAAAGCAGTACATATATTTTCTTCGTGTTCTGGCAGGAGCCACGCACGAAATCCGCCACAACACTGGGGAAGAAGGAACGGCCCTTTTTCTGCTTTTTCGGAGCTTCCAGTACGCCGACCTCTATTTCCGATCCATAGCCGCAGCCATCTTCAAAGTGACGGCGGGCATAGTCATCCAGCAAGAACTGTGCAGTTCCTGCTTTGATGGCCAGTGACGGGACGGCGATCACGAACTTATTGATCCCATACCGCTTATGTAGCTCAAAAATCGTTTTTGTATAGACGTATGTTTTGCCGGTACCGGTCTCCATTTTGATATCCAGATTTAGATAACCCGAGACCGGTGTACCTGTGCGGTATTCTGCCGGAATATCTGCCTGCAAATCTCTGATATTCTCGGCAATATGCGGGTCTGCTATGTTGATTTTCGGGTTTTCATAGAACTGTGCCGCAGGGGTGATCTCTGCACCCTCGAACACTGAGCACACCGCATCAATGGCTTTTTGCTGGTGCGGCAGTTCTTTTTGGAGGATTATTTCCATGCCGTTGTCCTCCTTTAGTAACGCACGTCAAAATTGATACGCAGATTCTTTTCTGTGTCCTTCAGACGGGCAAGGTTGATCTTCAATGCGTCGATCTCCGACCACGAAAAGCTGTAACCGAAAAGGACAACATTCTCCGGATTGAAAGCGCCGTCGGTTTCATACTTTTCAACGATGGCGGTGATTGCTTCGTTGGATAAGTCTTTGCCGATCAAATACAGGTGCTTGCCCTTGTAATAGGCGGTATAACCTGCAAAATCTATGGCCTGTGCCGGTTCCGTGAAGCCGTATCCGTCCCGGACAAGCCAAGTGGTAAGGACGGTGGGCACGCCAAATTCGTCCACCAGATCGCTGCTGAACATACCGTTGTCTTCAGGTGTGAACTTCAGAAGCTTGTCCAGCGTGTCACCGGTCGGCTCTTTCAAAGTGAAATGTTTGAAACCGAGGTCTGCGGTGGTGTCTGGATGTTCCTCGCGTATTTTTGCTGACGCACGCTTAATGCGCTCGATGCCGATGTAATCCAATGTTGTTGGCAGTCCATTGGATTCAAGGAATTCCTTTGCTACCTTTTGGCTCGTAATATTTTCATCCAGTTCAGCGTTGAGTTGAACCATTATGTATTTATATCTTTTTTCTGAATCCGATACTGCGTGTGCAGTCGTAGCTGATCCAGAAAAGAAATCCATCACTATATCGCCAGGTTTCATATTGGGAGATATTTGAATGACTCGTTTGATAAATTCTACAGGCTTAACGTAGTCAAATACTTTTATGCCATCAAATAATGCTCGTACCTCACGTGTGGCCTTCTTGTTCCCATCCAAGTCGTTCCATAATGGAGATGGGCGTTTGCTCCTTCCCTCAAGGTAATATTTCACATATGGCCACCATACTTCAGCCTCGTTTCGCACAGTTTTTTTCCACAGTATGAGATCATCTTCTACCAGCTGATCGTAAGTACGTCGTTCCACTCTCCAGCATGAATCATATCCGGCTGTGGCTGTCGGGAAAACATCATTCCCGTCAGGGTCCTTTATCGCATAATACATATTGGGACGGTCTTCCCGTCTATCATTGCTTCCGGTTTTCCGTAACTGGTCATAAGCATATTTTCCGTTTTCGTCCTCGTTTTCGAAACGTTTTAAGTCATGTTCATTCAATGGTAATCCGGCAATGTCTAAATCCGGCTTTTTTCCGTACACAAAAGCATAGTCAAAGGAAGAGCCCAGTCCACCGCTATCCTGCCCGGTTGTCTGCCCAGTTGCTCTGCAAATACAGCCAAGGCAATTTTCCTCGCCAAAAACATCATCGCATATAAGTTTTAGGTTTGCCTGTTCATTGTCGTCGATGGAAATAAAAATCGCGCCATCGTCTGTCAAAAGGTCTCTGGCAAGCAACAGTCTCGGATACATAAACATGAGCCAAGCGGAATGTGATGCGCTCCCACGTTTGGTCAAATCCATGATGCGCTGGGCCTGTTCAATATCAATGCTCAGTTTTGTCGATATTTCCTCAGCAGCAAAATTAAAACTATCGTTATATACAAAGCCGTCAGAGCCCGTATTATACGGAGGATCGATGTAAATGCATTTGACCTTGTGGGAATAGGATTTCAGCAGATGCTTCAAGCCGTCCAGATTGTCGCCGCTGATATAAACATTCTGGCTGTTCACATTCTCCGGCTGTGCGTTGTGCTCTTCATCCGGCACGATCACCGTGGTAGTGTCCATGGACGCAAGCAAACGGGCATAGTTCTTCCCGAGAAATTTGAGCTCATACCCTTCGTTGGTGACTGCTACCTTGTCGGAAAGGAACTCCTTGAATCGTTCAATGTCAAAGGAACCGTCCTCATGAAAGCAGGACGGAAAGTTTTCCCGAAGTACCGCCATCTCCCGGCTGTTCGGCAGGACCTCTTCATTCGCTGTCAGTATATCTTTAATCATTTCGTTTCCTCCCCAGTGATGGTTCCGTCCTTGATGTGGTAAGCAATACCATGACCCGTACAAAAAGTGATGACGGTTTGTGCAGCCTCGTTGTAAAAGCTCTTGTGCGTTTTATATGACGACACTTCTTTGCTGTAATTCGTGCGTCCGAAAATGATTTTATCTACAAACGAAACGCTTGTAAGCAGTTCCTTAAGTGATTGCTCTATCAGATTGGGTGTTGGGTACGGCTCTATGCTGACCCACGTTTTGCATCCTTTATCATGCAGAGCTTGTAATGCCGCCAAGCGATCTACATAAGGCGCTGCATGCGGCTCCATCTTCTGCCGATAATCCTCACTCAGAGAAATAAGGGTAATCCCATATTCATTTTCTTTTGAAAGGTCAGCCAATTCAATAGGCAGTACACCTTTTGTAAGCACGGAACACTTTATCCCTGCCGCGTTCAGCTTCTTTATTGCCGCAATGCTCATATTTGACACTTCTTCGTATTCGTACATGAAGGGGTCAGTTGTAAAGCATAGCTGGACGGACTGTATCTCATCCCGGAATCTCGGTATTTCCATATCGAGCAATTCCAATGTGTTAGATACAAGGTATGGTTCTAACCAGTTCTCGTAAGAAGTTACCTGACCAAATCTCTTTTTCTGTAAATATGCGTAGCAAGGGAATCTACATCCATGAGCACACCCTAAAACGTGGTTCATGGTATAATCTCCGTATTCGACGCCTGTTTTGTACAGCATGGTTTTCCGCTGTATATAACCTGCGACTTTCTTCATAACTATTTATCTCCGATCTGAGAATGTAATTGTCGTTCTTGTTTTTTTCGCGCCGTAGTCCTGCTCTAATCCTCGCTTTATTTCATTCCTGTATCCATTATAAGGGAACACAGGATGTTCATCTAACAACGCCCAAATCTCATCAAATGGAACATTCTCTCGACCTGCGAAGTGGAGTTGCACATAATCGACAATGTCTTTTACATAATAGCATCTCTCATCAACCTTTGTTGAAAGTGCTCCGCTGCCATCGAAATCCATCACAAGTTGGTTTTCTTCACCATGGGTGTTTTTAGTAGATGATTTACCACCAAAGGTTTTCCATGCTGTGGTTTTATATAGCCGGAATCCTTCTCGATTACTTGTACAATGAATCAAATCGTAAAGCAAAGAGTTTCTGGTATTGAAAAACGGATAAGCCGAAATGTAATACTCACGTGCGCCAGAACCTTTTAGTGATGAAATAATTCCTTCAACTCTCTGCTCGTATGCTTCTTTGTCGCTCCCGCAAGGCAATAGGTCTTCAAACTTGGCAAGGTATGTTCCTTCGTACTTTTCTTTTGCCTCCTGGCTTCGCACCTGCCTGATTGCTCTAACAGAATCCGAAACCATGTGATTAATCATCACTTCACCCCAGCTGCGGAAAAACGGGGCCAGTGCGGTCCAATCAATAGTTGCTTCAAAGGGATCATATAGCAAAAAGTAGTGCAGCGTCTTGTTCTTCGAAAGTTTAGGTCCAATTTCTCGCAACAGATCATTTCCGTCCTTCGACGTAATACTGTATTTGAAATTATTCTTTTCTGAGGGAAGATTTTCTTTTAGAGCTTTGATTTTGCAGGGTGAATAATCATTTAGATATACATATATTTTCTTCTTTGGATACTGCCCAGCTGCGTCTCTTAGAATTTTGGAAATGCGTATAGGGGTTCCCTCCACTCTGTTTCCAACGTCATCATAATACAAACCACTGTTGCACATGCAATCAATGAAAACGATTCCGGAACAATACGCAGTATTTAAGAGCTTTTGCGCCCACGTCTCTACATATTTTTCAATGAGATCAAACTTCTTGATAGTATGCGGGCTTGCTCTGCTGATTATTTTTTCACCATTTTCAATGACCATAGTTCACCTCATATTGAATAATAAGAGTTATAGTGTATGAAAATCAGATCTCTTCATTGTCCGGTATAAACTCCACAATGTCGCCAAAGTCGCATTTCAGCACGGCGCAGGCTCTTTCGAGAATAGCCATGTTGACCGGCTCGTCACGGCGCAGCTTGGTCATTGTATTCGGCGCAATATTTGCGGCCTTGCGCAGCTCAGACTGACTCATTTTCTTGTCGATCAGCAGTTTCCACAGTTTGTTGTATGATATAGCCATGGTTTCCCTCCGCATAAATAGCTTTGTAAAAATTATAGCATACTCTGTCGCATACTTCAAGATTCTGTCGCAAGTTTCTGCGATAGATTGGCATCATTTTTGCACAGTTTAACATCAATAGCGGCCTGTGTGCAGGTGAGGGGATTTGAACTATGACCGAAGGGATTCGAACCTTTATAGAAATTGGAATCGTTTACTGCTGCTCTAAAGCTAATTTCAGTAGTAACAGCAAAATCGCTTGGTATTTGGTACTATAAATTGATTTTATAGCAAATTTGTGGTTCAAATCCGCTCACTTCCTCGTAACTGATAAGTCTTTGCGAAGCTAAGACTTACAAAAAGTACGCCATGATTTTTCGCGAATTTTCCGCCTGAAAAACGAAAAAAGGGCTCTGAAACAGCATCATAGCTGTTTCAGAGCCCTTTTTTACCACGATTTCAGCGATTTATACAACAATATATGCAAATATGTCGAACAAATCATCGAAGATCGGGGTAGACTTATTACGTATCTTTTATGGTGGAGATGGGGGGAGTTGAACCCCCGTCCGAAAGCACTTTAACAGGAACTTC
>OLSB01000864.1_pt1 | contig 33348 bp, 28 predicted proteins | sample 1672071 | NCBI WGS metagenome assembly OLSB01 (sample SAMEA3136642, study PRJEB25190) | human gut metagenome | biome: human gut; feature: human-associated habitat; material: faeces | place: Austria | collected 2013 | reverse complement strand
CAGAGTAACTTCCACTTCTAACTTCCACTGTGGAAGTTACTTTGGGAATTCACTCACTCGATTCATGCGCTTGATTTTTCCCAGAAGAACTTGACACGATCGCGTTAATATGCTATCATACAAAAGGCTTAAATAGCTTGATTTGTCTATCTTGAGGTGAGAAAAATGGCTGCAATAGCTGTCGCCGTTCAGTTTGGCGATAAACTGTATTATACCGAATTTGATTCGGGAAAAGCTATCCGAATTGGCGAAACCGAGGTCGATCTGCCTATACCCGGCTTTGACTGGTCGATAACGGCAAGCTGTGCTGGTTCAGCTGTTGATGTGAGCGTATCTAAAGGCACTTATTCGTCCCAAATCAGGATAAAACATGGAGAGTCCGCTTCGATTGACGAGGTCAGGCGAATTGCGATCGTATTCAATCCCGTCAGCAGTTATCCTCAAGCATATCAGCTTCCGAGATATGGCGAAGTCAACGTTGGTTCCAGCGATAAACTGTACAAAGGCATCCTTAACGATGTAGTTATAAAACTGCCACTAATTTCCCGCAACCATTTTTCAATCGAGTGCAAAGACGGCGAATGTACTATCGCTGACAAAAACAGCACAAACGGCACTTTCGTAAACGGACAGAAGGTTATCTCCGCAAAGCTCAAAGACGGAGACGTTATCTCCATTTTCACGACGTGCGCTGTCTACAGAAACCAAACTTTGCATTTCTGTAATGTAGGGAACAGCATGTCCTATGTAAAAACATACTTTTATCGTGACTACAAAGCCGCTCCCCTTGCTATACAAAACGACAATGACCATTCGTTCAGCCGTGCGCCTCGTCTGCTGTCCCGTATAGAGAAAAGAACTATCAATATCGAAAAACCGCCGCAAAGCGTGGGCAAGCCTCAGTTTAACTGGCTAAGCATTCTGCTGACGCCGATGATTTCCGTCGCGTTGATGCTTGTCCTTGTGTTGGCTCTTGGAATGAGTCCGATAATGCTTATCATGTCCGGAGTAATGTCGGTCGTATCCGCTGTTGTTGCAGTATTCACTTATCGCAAGCAGAAGAAAGAGCATCTCAACAAGGATACACAGATAGATACAAAATATCATGATTATCTCGCCAAAGTCTCAAAGCAGTTGACCCAGGAGCACGAGTCGGAAATTAAAGCCCTCTTGAATGCCAACCCTTCGCCAGAGCAGTGTTTATCTATAGCTGTAAATCGTTCAAGACAGCTTTGGGAAAGACGGCCTGTGGACGATGACTTCCTCTCTGTTCGCGTCGGCTTGGGCACTATTGACGCTTCTGTATCGGCTTCCTTCCAGCAGGCTCAGGTTGTGTTAGAGGAAAACGAGCTTGAAAACGAAGCCAAGAAGATAGCGGACAACAGCAAAACTATCCCAAATGCTCCAATCATCTGCGATCTTCTCAGCAATAAGCAGGCAGGCGTTATTGGAAGCAGAGTGGATGAGCTTGCATTGATCAGGAATTTCGTGGTTGAGCTTGCCACAACTCATTCGTACGATGAACTGAAGATCGTCGCTCTCGTACCTGAAAAGGAATCCGATCAGTGGGATTGGATGAGATGGCTTCCACATTGCATGGATGACCGGAGAAGCAAGCGATTTCTTTTCACCTCTCTTGAAGATGCAGATGAAGCTCTCTCCGAAATTGACGATGTTTTGAATCGAAGGAAAAACGAAAGTGGCGAATGGGGCGGAATTGATCCGTTATCAAATGTTCCGCATTATTTGTTTATTGTTGCAACAACATCATGGATCGAGAAGCATTCTATCCGCAAGCATTTTCTGACTTCAAACGAGATCGGGTGCAGTACATTGTTTGTTGGAAGCAGGCTGAATATGCTTCCCAAGGAATGCGATTTGATACTGGATATCGGTGGAGCGACCGGAACTATGTATAATAAGTCCAACGCTGCGATAAAAACGGCGTTTGCTGTTGATTCGTTTACAATTGAAAAGGCAGATCAGTTCGCGCGTTCTCTTGCTCCCGTTTATACGGAGACCGAGATGGCTTCTGGATCCTTGCCAACGGGCATATCATTCCTGAAAGGATATGATGTAACATCCCCCGATCAGTTAAGACTGAAAGAACGGTGGGCTAACGCAAAGACATACAAGTCTCTTTCTGTTCCGATCGCAGCTTCATACGGCGGTAACATTTTTGAATTTGATATTCACGAAAAGAAGCACGGAGTGAACGGTATCGTCGCTGGTATGCCCGGCTCGGGCAAGACTGAAATGGTCCAGTCCTGGCTGCTTTCGCTTGCCGTTAATTTTTCTCCTCAAGACGTTTCGTTCGTCCTTATCGATTTTAAGGGCACGGGGATGATTGCCCCGTTCAGGAATCTGCCCCATCTCGCCGGATCGATATCGAACCTCGACAAGAACATAAGCAGGAACCTGATCGCTATCCAAAGCGAAGTGCACCGCAGGGAAGCGATAATCGACAAGTACAGCAATCAGAGCGTCAAAAACGTCAACGACCTGAACAAGAGCTTTGTGCAGGGCCTGGTCCCAGAGAAACTGCCCATACTTCTTATCGTTATCGACGAGTTCGCCGAATTCAAAAAGAATTTCCCGGATTTCGGCGCTGAGATCGACAGCCTCACCAGTAAGGGACGAGCCCTTGGCATTTTTGTCGTGCTTATGACGCAAAAACCCACAGGCGTGGTCAGCTCCAAGTCCGAAGACAACATAAAATTCCGCTGGTGCCTCCGCGTTGCCAACTACAGCGCAAGCCGCGAAATGCTAGGCAAGCCGGACGCCGCAAAGATAAGCAATCCCGGAAGGGCTTTTATCAAAGTCGGCGAGGATGACGTATACGAGGAAGTTCAGTCGTTCTGGAGCGGAGCACCATACGATCCTTCCCAGAACCAAGATATAAAGCCGTTCGTACCTATTTCCAAGGTCAAGCTGAACGGAAAAAGAGTGCCGTGCGAAACAAGGGAAAGTAAGAATCGGTCAGAAAGCAATGAAGCGGAAATCGACGCTGTGGTTCGCTATATCATCGATTATTGCACTAAAAACAAAATTCCCTGGGCCGAGAAAGTATGGACAGAACAGCTGCCGGAGCGCATAACCCTTCCCGATGTTCTCGATATGCGCTTTGACGGATCGAAATGGCCCGAAACCGAGCGTACTGCCCCGGTCATCGGTATTGTAGACGATCCCGCGGCTCAGGAGCAGCGTCCCCTCTCGCTTGATTTCGCCTCGCTTGGGCATACGATCGTATTCGGCGCTCCGGTTACGGGCAAAACGACCCTTCTTCAGACGCTAGTTATGTCTATCGCTTCCACCAGAAAACCCGACGAGGCAAGCATATACATCATGGATTTCGGCGGCTGGAACATGAATGTGCTTGCGGGTATCCCTCATGTAGGAGGAATAGCAAACGACAACAATCCGGACAGGCTTAAGAAGCTTACAGTGCTTGTAAACGATATTCTTAACGAGCGAATGGAAAAGTTCTCCGGCGTCGGAGTCGGAAATATCGGTGCATACCGTGAAACTCTCAGGGAAAAGAATTCTTCGATCAAAATCCCTGATGTGTTCGTTTTAGTTGACAACTTTGGGGCTATGATAAAGATGTATCCCGATTTTGATTCGTTCTTTGTCAATCTTTCGAGCAAAGGCGCAAATTACGGTATTTACCTTGTAGTTACAGCAGGAACAACCAATGCGATCCCGATGAAGATCAGTCAAAACATAAAGAGCGCTGTTGCGTTGCAGTTGATTGAGAAGAGCGATTACACATACACTGTTGGCAAGGTCTCTGCAGTGCTTCCCGCAGTCATGGGGAGAGGTTACATAAAAGGAAATCCTCCGCTTGAGTTCCAGACCGCTTTGCCTGCTCAAGGCGAAACGGATAAGCAGATTTCCGATAATATCAGACGCACTGCAGATGGAATGACGCAAGCATGGGATGGAGAATTGCCCGATATGATTCCCGAGATGCCCGGGGTGATTCCCTATGGTTCCGTTAGAACGGACGGTATTGCCATTGGTCTGTCTTCCGATAAGATCCGTCCTTTGATCTATGACTGGCGCAAACAGCATTATCTGCTGATCTCAGGCGCATCACGAAGCGGCAAGAGCAATATGCTGAGCCTTGTTTCGCGCCAGATGAAATCAAAACTCGGCGGACGGGTCATCGTAATGGATCCGAAGAAGAAACTGCGCAGATCGGTTGAGGGATTTGCCGACAATTACTTGACAGACGCTGCCGATTTTGATAAAATGTTCACAACAATACGACCCGAATTGCAAAAGCGTTATGAAATGTATCAGCAGAATAATTCTTCAACATTTGAACCTATCATAATCGCTATTGACGACTATGGTGAGTTTTATAGTGCTATCAGCAATGAGACAGCTTCACGGTTGCTACCTATCGTCAAGATTGGAACTGGGTTGGCGGTCTACTTGATTGTTGCAGGTGACGCATATGATCTTACCAATCATTACAACAAGGGCGTGCCTGTGACACAGGCGCTTGCAAGAGGTCAACAGGTGATTATTTTAGGCGGATGTATTGGGGATCATGGATGTTGCTCCTCTTTGCAAATGAAGACTAGCATTACGCAGAAAAGCGTACCTATGGATGCGAACTGTGGCTTAGCCATATTTGGAAATGATAGCATACCATTTAAAGCTATGAAGGATTTGGAGAAGTTGTCATGAGCGGATACTGTTTTACTTCCATTGACTTATATTGCTTGGCGTATCTTTGCGGAAAAACAAAGATTTATGGATTACCAGACCCATTATACAATCTGGCGGATGAACAGAAAAGCGAATTGATAGATGCAACCATTAACACGTTCTTAGAGCGTGGGATTTTAATCATGGATTTTGACGGAAATCAATCGCTCCATAAAGAGCTCAAAGAATTAGTGGCTGTTTTTTCTGATTGCGATGAATGCCTTACCGTTAATATTTCTAAACCTGATATTGAAGACAAGGACCTTATCGTATGGAAGAAAGGAGACGCTTTTTATCTGGCGCAGCTGAACAATGCAGTTTACACTATCTCAGTGATTGGCGAAAATGAGATTAGGAATGAATTCTGCAACTTTTACTCTGAATTATGTGAAAGTGAAACTTCTGTAGAATCAACAGTGCTCAATATGTCTTTAGTAAAAGCAAGCAGAGCAGCTGAGAAAGGAGACATGCAAGAAGCCCTTCGTATTCTTAAGCAAGATGGCGTGTCTGATAGTATTGCAAGCGTTGTTGTTGATGGAATGCAAAAGAAGGCTTCATATCTTGGTTGTTTGTTGATCGAAATAAGCAAACAAAATGGAAAGACTGAAAAGTACAGTGCCTTTTTATGTAGCCGGAATAAAACACTCCATCTCACTCAAAGATACTGCAATCTCCGAAACTGCACAGCGTTTGGATCTATAAGCAAGGTTGATGCAGTTAACGAAATCAACTGTATCTTGGATGCATTTTTCTCCAGAAAAGAGGCACTATGAATGATTCTGCAATTGTAACCCTTTGCTTTGGCGAAGAGGTATTGGGGGATTACTTAATTCCCATTGATATTACTGTAGAAGAGCTGAATCGTCGCCTGTTACCAGTTTTGGTCAACGACCATAGAAAACGGTTTTCAGGTTGGAATTCGCTTATATTGAGCCATGATAATTATATGTTAAGCGATGTAAACGCAACCCTTAGTGATTATGGCATTAATACAGGATGCATCCTAAGAGTAATTAGGGCAAATTAAGATAATTGATGGAGGGATCAAATGAATCTGTACTATCAAATCATACATGCTAAAGCTGTTGCCCAATGCAATATTGTTAACGATGCGCTTGAAAGCTGTAATAAAGCACTTTACCTAATCAACCGGCAGATAAGCAATATATCGGCTGCATGGACCGGAGATTCTGGTAACGCTATGCTTGAACAGCTCAACGCATCAAGAGCGCAACTTCAAAGTGTTATTGATAGTTTGAGCGGAATAATACCTCAGATGCGCGCTGAAGCTGAGAGCGTTAATACTATCTTAGAAAGAATTGCCGAAAGACAAGCCTTGGAGGAAACCAATGAGTGATAGAATAAAGATGTTTGATCAGGAGTTTAGTTCCTCGGAGCTACAGTCTGCTTCAAATCAATTGCATAAAGCCATGCAGAATCTGCAAAAGGCATACAACAATATGACGGACTATGACTCAAAACTATTCAGTTTATATGAGTATGAATCGGGATTTGTTTTTTCAGATTCATCGAGCTCGTGTGTTTATTCTCAAATCAGCAGGTTGGCCGCGATTGCTGATAAAACGAACGCTCTTGCCCATTACGCCGTTTCTGTACCAAAAGAGATGAAGAGCATTGATAGTTCTTTTTGGCCTAAAAGCTTTAACGAATCATATCAAGATGTTAAGTCTGGCATAATTGGATGGGGAAAGAGCACTGTGGGCTTTTGGTCCGAATTATTCCGAACCGCGACTGGTACAGCTGATGAAACGAATATCTATTTTGCACCACATGGAATTGTCTACAAAACTTTTCAGGTTGGCAAAGCTATTTGTGGATCAATTCTTGCGATCAAATCCATTGTTGCTATAGCTGGAGCAGCGGTTGTCACAGTTGGAACGGGTGGTGCTGGAGCTCCGTTACTTGTCCTTGCAGCAATTTATGCAGGCAATACACTTGGAAGCAACATTTCCGATTATATTAACCTATACTATGGAAACTATGATGAAGTTGGTAAGAGTAATTGGCTGAAGAATAAACTGAATGAGGGGTATGGAATGCTTTTGGGGGAAGAGACTGGCAAAGCTGTTGGCACAGCTATCTATGATGGCGGAAGCCTCCTGTCAGCATTTCATGTCAAGACCAAAACATGGGGACCCGCAAAAGTGGACACTCAAAATGTGTTGGAACGTTTTAGAGTTGCCTGGGCAAAAGTAATACAGGCCCCGGATCTTTGGGATGTAACAAAGAAAACTATCAGCAGTTCCGGTTCATATGTGAAAGGTCTGTTTGATATTGCAATTCACAATGATATTTTCGACAAGGAAATGCTTCGATATGATTTAACATTGTTGAGTCATCAAGCCCCTTCAATTTCCGAGCTGAAAAGCACTTATGAACTGCTGAAGAAACTTGCGAAAACAACGAAAAAACTGACTAAGTATACTTCAAAATCGGTTTGTGGTGTTGTAAGCAGCATCATATAAAAACTCAATAACAAATAAGGAGTGATTTCATGAAAGACTTGTTTCCCATTGGTACTGTAGTCAAGCTTAATGAGGCTGAAAAAGACCTTATGATCATTGGCATCCTTCAGCGTAGTGAAAGAGGCAACTTCGATTATTTAGGCGTACTCTATCCGGAAGGGTATCTGGATACTGAGCATGTTTATCTCTTTAATCACGAAGATATTGCTTCGATCGAATTCATAGGCTATTTCAACTCTGAAATGCAGGTTTTCCGAAGCGAACTGAAGAAACACCTTGAAACGGGAATACCGGATGGCAACGCTGACAACACATAATCCTGAATGCTGCTTGCATCGTTGTGGATTATGCTGAGCATGCAAAAAATAAAAAGGATTGGAGAACAATTCTGTGGCAAAGATTAATGTTCCGGTGAGCAGTTTGCGGGATTTAGCAAACAAGCTGCAAGAATACTCTGATGAAAACAGTGATGTTTTTCAGCGTATTTACAATTCGCTTGAATGCTTTAACGATGAAGGTGATTGGCAAGGAGACTCGCTGAAAGCGGCCTTAGAGGTTACTTCCAAGAACAAGCAGAAATTCGCTGATGTTATTCAAGAAATGAGAACAATGGCTGAAAAGCTTCAGTTTTTCGTTGACGCAATGGCGTCAGAAGATGAAACTGCAAGAAAACAAATCAGCACTATATGATTTCCACTGGGGAAAAGGTGATAATATGGCTGAAATGTCATTTGCAATGAAATACAGCACGCTCGAACGCTTTTCAAACGAGATCGCGCTTATGAGTGAGGACTTTTTGACTATCTGTGATGAACTACGAACCCTGGTCTCGTCGGTAGACGGCGAGTGGAAGGGAAAGGCTCACGATAGATTTGAAGAGCGTTATAAAAAACTCGATCCGAAACTCAAAACAATCGCCGAGGCATTGTCTGCATACTCATCTGCAATTGCTGAAATTGTGAGCAACGAGGAAGAGATCGAAAAGGTATCGGCTGGTTTCTTTGTTGCGGTTAGTACCTACATGGGCTCTCAACCGGGATATTCATCTGAACATGCGGGTAATAATCAGATTAACAAAAACGACCATCTCTTAGAAATCCATATGGAAGGAAATTCCATGCGCCAACATGATTATAATATCTTCAATTCTAATGGGAACAATGTCGGTTGCTGCGCAACAGCCTACGCTGTTGGCCTTAGTATTGTAACGAAAAAAGCGTATTCACCTGAAGAATTTTGGCACGACGGAAGCAGTGGCGTTACTACATACTACGATAGCCGTGATGGGCATAGTGTCGGTAAATACCAAAAAATAACCGGTGATAATGCAGAACAGTTGTACGCAAAAGAGATTATTAACAATTTGAATATCGAAGATATTTCTAACGGAAAACCAACAATGATCCATTATGGCTATGGAAACGGAGGACAGCATTGGGTTCTTGCGGTTGGAGTAAAACCAGGCGCAGATCCATCTAATGCAACCATGTCAGATATAATAATAATGGATCCCAACACCGGGGAAATCTGCGGCTGGGATGAGAGGGTCGGTGTACCCAACACTAACGTGTGGGGCATTCAAAAGTTTTATTAAACTTGCGTATAATAATATGAATTCAAGGCCTTACGGCATGTAGCCATATGCACAACAATTAATTAGACCTTAATGTTTGAAAAACAAACATTAATATAAAAAACCGAAAGGAATTTAGAAAAATGCCAGACGTAACAATGACTTACAGCAGTCTTGAGACTGCAGCGGGACAGGTAAACACCGCAAAGGGCGACCTGGAGCAGGTCATCAACTTCCTCACCAGTGCGGTAAACGCACTTGAGGGCAACTGGTTCGGCGAATCCTACAACGCTTTCGTGAACGCATGGAACGAATCCAAACCCACCATGCAGAAACTCGCTGAGGCTGTTGGAAACTTCGCTCCCGAGCTCAACCGCGCTGTCTCCGCACAACAGGAGACTGAGGCCGCAAGTACGACCGCAATGAACAACCTCGCTTTCTGATTAAAGTGAGCGACAGGGCTGTACGGAATGCAAAAACGTGCAGCCCTGTTTAGTGACTTTGAGCTTTCAGTATAGATATAAAGGAGAAAAGCATGAGGAAAGTTATATCAATTCTGATCATTGCCGCGATCCTCTGCATAGCCGGCTGCTCTGCTGCTAATATCGGCTCGTCAAGCAACGGCACGCAAACGGCCAACGTGATCAGCCCCACTGGCGCAGCAGCAACCGATCCTTCAGGGAATGATGTTACCGGGGTTCCAACGGAAAAAACGACGATCACCGTTGCGCCGGCTACACCCGAGCCTGCTACACCTCCGCCGACCGAGCTGCCGACTGAGCCGCCCACCGAGCCGCCGACTCCCACTCCAAAGCCAACTGCAGAACCCCTGCCGGACGGAAGCTACAGCGGACAAATGAGCTGGGCTGAAAATAACTACTTCAGCTCTGAAAGATCCCACGTCAAGCTCACGCTGAATTACAAAAAAACGCTGAAACAGCTTTCCGATATGGGTTATTATGGAGAGCTTACCATTTTCAGCAAAACGATAATAGATGATGACACGAATGACTTTATGGAATGGCTCGTGAGAGTCGTCAGTTACGAAAGCAAAAACGGTACACTTTACCTTCACGCCGTCGATGTTTATTCAGACGAATCGCTCGTTTTTGCCGACCCCGAGAACAACTATTTTATTCCTACTCATGTTGATCTCCCCTTTGTTTCAGATGCAGAGATAACCGACTATGCGATCGATCTCAGTTATTTCTACGGCTCGGAATATTCTCCAAACGTTTTCTCCTGGCACGATCTGAACGTCTATTACAACAGCCACACGTGCTATGATGTGTACGTGGATGTGATGATCTCGAACGGCAAAGTGGCAAGTATGGAATTTGTATACATGCCGTAACCAGATCTCTAATTTCTGCTTGAAAGCTTTGCAGACGCAGTGAGCGATCCTATCAATACAGAACCATCATGGTACTATACTCTGAGCGCTCCGAACACCTGTCGAGTTGCTAATGCTTTACAAAAATATATATTTAGCAGCTTTGCGCCCGCTTAGCGTTTTCAGGGTTGTTTATTATGTCCGAAACAGGTAGGTTGATGTTTGTATAGTTACATGAAAAATGTGTGAAAATGTGTGACAACCGCGTACTCAAAAAACTGGCATCGGAGGCGAAAGGTCGCAAGTTATAACCTAAATGACCGATAAATGGCAGTTTCTGCTATATCAGAAAACTCAATATGCAGCTATAATAGTACAGAAAAGCCCCGAAAACCTGAGTTTTTCGGGGTTTTTTGGCACACTTGCCGGGATTCCTTTTTCGCGCATCGAGTCTCGAAGCCGCCTCAATCCAGCGGCTTCTCGCTCTGCGACGAAAAAGCCGGCCGCGGCAAACGCGTCACTGGCGCGTTTGCTATTCGCGGCTTCGAATCCCTTCTGAATAATAAACCAAAAAGGGGCTGTTGCAAATGCAAGTTAATTGCAGGCAACAGCCTCTTTCCATACGCGAAATATGCTTATTTGAGTGATGAGTTTTGCTTACGACAGTGAGATGAATGGGGTTAAAGGGGGTTTGCTCTGTTTTTGGGTACAGCAAACAGAGGTTTAGGTGTTTTCTTGCTTTAGGGAGCCGCTTTCAGGCGGCTTTCAGCTCAAAGAGTGCCTTCCCGAACCGTCCGTTTGCGATCCTTGAGCACAGCTTTTGGATGTTAAAAGCAATGGCGAGGATAAAGAGCCGCGTTTCATTGCTCTTTTTTCCACGGGTAAGGAAGCGCCTGAAGCCGTAGTCCTGCTTTAACACCCCGAAAACTCCCTCGACCTGTATGGATCGGTTCACGCGGAGAAGTATGCCTCTTTCCGTGGAGATACGTTCCTCGGCTGCTTCCTTTTGGCGGCGCATTGTTTTGGAGAGCTCTATCTTTCGGTTATCGTATTGTCCCTTAAAGCACTTTTCCCTGTAAGGACACCCGGCGCAGCTCTCACATACATAGTAGCTCTTCCTGACCGTAAAGCCGTTATCGGTCTTTATATCCCTGTCATATGAATGTATCAGATGCTTACCGTTAGGACAGGTGAAGCGATCGTTCTATTCGTCATACGGCATGTTGTCCTTGTGGAAGATATTGTTCTTGTACTTCCTTGATTTCTTTACCTCATGGTCTGCGGGCTTGATGTAGGCGTTCTGACCGTTCTCTTCAAGATAGGTGTAGTTCTCCTCGCTCGCGTATCCCATGTCCGCGACTATATCGCTGAAGCTCCTGTTGAGCTTTGCCTTCATCCTTTCAAGGAACGGTATCAGCGTCGTTGTATCCGTTGGATTGGGGAATAAGCTCAATCCCGCTATGTATTCTCCGCTCACTCCTATCTGTAGATTGTATCCGGGCTTCAACTGCCCGTTCCCCATGTGATCTTCCTTCATCCGCATGAAGGTCGCTTCGGGATCGGTCTTGGAATAGCTCTTCCTTTTGCCGCATATACGAAGCATTTCCATGTATTCGTTTCCTTTGTTTAAGAGCTCTTCAAGCCTTTCGCAATCCCTTTGCAGCTGTGTCTTGCGTCTTCCTTTTCCGTGAACGAATTCGATCCGCTGTATGCCGGCAAAGGACTTGAGCTCGCTTATCGTTCTTTCAAGGCCGAGCCATTCCGCAAGACCGTATTTCGCCCTGATCGGCGGCAGTTCCTTCTCTGCCCGCTCGTTGAGCTTTTTAAGTCTCTTTTCGACCGACTTTGCCCATACAAAGGTGTATCTGTTCGCATTGGCTTCTATCTTCGTCCCATCGACGAACAAGGCTTCAAAGTCTATCTCGCCCATCTCCGCAAGCTTTTCGACCAGCTGACAGAACAGGTCTTCAGCGCACCCTGACATGTTGTTTTCAAGAAATCTCGATATCGTCGTATGATCCGGCGCTTTATGATACTGCAATAGCCACATGAACCGGATATCGGTCTTACAGGCTTCCTCTATGCCTCTGCTCGAAAAGATACCTTTCATATTTGCGAAGACGATGATGGAGAACATTATCTCCGGAGCGACGCTTCGCCAATGCCTCCTGTATGTCGAACGGAGCTTCCGATAGTCCAATCCGTCCAATATCTCCGCCATTTTGAACACCTGATCGCTTTTCTCGATCATTTTCGCAACATTCAGAGGCATTACCACTTGATTTCCGCGAGCTTTCATTGTACAATTTACCTGCTTTTCGTGTTTTTTCAGCAAATTAATTATACATGAAAGCAGCAAACCGGGCAACCATTACGGTCGCCCGGTCTTGCTTTTATTGGGGCTTAACGCAACAGCCCCTTTCTGGCACACTTGCCGGGATTCGAACCCGGGACCTTCCGCTTAGGAGGCGGACGCTCTATCCTGCTGAGCTACAAGTGCATATTCGATTTTGGTGCCTCCGTAGACCTTTCGCTTAGGAGGCGGACGCTCTATCCTGCTGAGCTACAAGTGCAAATATGAAAATTATGGAAGATATCGGCAGCAGACCATTCCCTTGATTTTGACGGAAGAATCGTCTGTGGGTGCCTTTTGGGGTGCCAAACCGCAGCGCCGATGGTCTCTCGGCCTCAAAAAATCCAGCAATTACGGGCTTTTTTGAGGGTATAGGAGCGGACAGTGCTTGCCCTTAGGAGGCGGACGCTCTATCCTGCTGAGCTACGGGTGCATCATCTAACTCACACATTATACTCACAGGTTGGGTATTTGTCAACCACCGTCGCAAGGATATGTAAAATATAATCATTTCTATTCATCCTGTTTAGAGACGAATGCCGGAGGAGGCATATCCAGATTTCCTTATTATACTTGACAATATCATTAACATTTGTTATCATCTGCTGGGATAAAATCCTATGGATATTTAAGCTTTCGGAAAGGCAGAATAATTTGATATGAAAATGAGTCATTTGTTAGGTCTGCGCTTCAAGGAGACGCCTGCTGACTGTCAGATAGCCAGCCAGATTTTGATGCTGCGCGGCGGCTACATAAAAGGAGTGGGCAACGGAATCTATTCGCTCTTCACCCCTACCAAGCGCATTACGCAGAAGATCGAGGCAATACTTCGCGATGAAATGGATCGTCTCGGCGGTCAGGAGGTCATGTTCCCCGTCGCTATGCCCGCGGATCTGTGGAAGGAATCCGGCAGATTTGAGAGCGTTGGCAGCGAATTGCTTCGCTTTAAGGACAGGGGCGGAAACGACATGATCCTCGGAATGACCCACGAGGAAGCAGCCGTTCATCTTGCACGCAATGTTGCTCAGTCATACTCCGATTATCCCTTCATGATCTACCAGATACAAACCAAGTTCAGGGATGAGCCTCGCGCGAGGGGCGGTCTTATCCGCGTGCGTGAGTTTACGATGAAGGATGCGTATTCCTTCCATACCTCTCAGGAGGATCTGGACGAGTATTATAAGAAGTGCTATGACGCATATAACCGCATCTATGCGCGCTGCGGCATTCCGGAGGTCTTTGCCGTGCAGGGCGATTCCGGTATGATGGGCGGCAAGGTTTCCCACGAATTCATGCTCCCGACAGAGGTCGGAGAGGACACGCTTGTTGTATGCGATGAGTGCGATTTCCGTTCCAACATGGAGGTTGCTCCCTGCATCGTGGATAACGAGGTGTGCCCGGATGCTGAGCTTACCATGGTTCCCACTCCCGACAGCAAGACCATTGAAGAGATATGCGCTCTACTTAGCGTGAGCGAGAAGCAGACCTGCAAGGCCGTTCTTTATCGCAAAGAAAGCGATAACTCTCTGGTCGTCGTTTTCCTGCGCGGTGATCTGGAGGTCAACGAGGTCAAGCTCCGCAACTTCCTAAAGAGTGAGATACACCCTGAGGTCGCTGACGAGAACAACACCGATATTACCTACGGCTTCATCGGACCCGTTGGTTTTGAAGCAAAGGCCATCGTCATCTATGACCGCTCGCTCGTCGGCGCACACGACCTTGTCTGCGGCGCAAACAAGGTCGGTTTCCATTATTCCGGGTTCACTCCCGAACGCGATCTGCCCTCATCCATCGAATTTATTGATGTCGCCAAGACTTATCCGGGTGCCATCTGCCCTGTCTGCGGCAAGAAGAGCATACGCACCACCAGAGGCATTGAGGTCGGCAACATCTTCCAGCTTGGCAAAAAGTATTCCGAACCCATGAACATGCGCTATTCCGATAAGAACGGTGAGATGCAGACCCCTATCATGGGCTGCTACGGTATCGGCGTCGGCAGGCTTGCCGCCTCCGTATGTGAAGCTCGCAGGGACGACTACGGTCCTATCTGGCCAATTTCCATTGCCCCCTGGCAGGTACATATATGTGCACTAAGGAGCGACAACGAGCAGGTTGCTGAAACTTCCAACCGTATTTACGAGGAGCTTCAGAATAAGGGTGTCGAGGTATTGTTCGATGATCGTCCCGTCAGCGCAGGCTTTATGTTCTCCGATGCAGACCTGCTAGGCGTTCCCGTAAGGATTACCATCAGCCCCAAGACCTGCACACGCGGCGTTGCAGAGGTTTCACTCCGCGACAAGTCCTTCAAGCAGGATATGGATCTGTATACCGTTGTGGATAACATCAAGCAGATGGTTGACGATATGCTTGCAAAGTTCAGCCATGACGCCGTCTGCAGCCGATAATCTATCATGCTTTCCGCTTGGCTTTGCGCAGGCAGCGCAAAGCCTTTTTTATTGATGTTGCTCTCCATTTGGTTCAAACTGGAGCAATTTCACAAAATACGTGAATTATTTTGCACTAACCGAACACTTCCTGATTATCCATGGATTCTGCGTATAAGCAGTAACGGCAGATCCTCCGTTTTCGGAGTCTCTGCCGTCGATACTTTGATCTTCCTGATTTATCGGTTGAGTGTATCAATAACATCCCTGATACTCATATCATTTTCCCTTGCGATGCGTGCAATATCCTCATACTCGTATTTACAGCGGTCCGCACCGTAGCCGAATGATACCTTTCTGCGTACCTCTCCGTATTGGGTCTTAACTGTCTCGGTACTGCGCGTCAGCACATAGCGGTCACGCTTTGTCTCGCGTATGCCTATCGTTGATGTATGCCTGAATATGGCGTTGATTATCTCCGAGCGTTGTTCGTCCCTGCACAGCACATGCAGTAGCATGCCTGGACGGCCCTTTTTCATGCATATCGGTGCTGTAAAGACATCCAGCGCGCCGACTTCAAACAGCCTCTCGGCTGCAAAGCCCATCTCCTCTGCAGTCATATCATCAATATTGCAGCTAAGCTCATAAACCGTATCTCGTTCGTCCTCGGTTTCTCCGAGCATCGCCCTGACGCAGTTGGCGACAGCGAAATCCTTGGCCCCCATGCCGTACCCGATGACTTCCGTCCTCATTACCGGCATATCTCCAAATGCCGTGGCAAAATGTTTCAACAGCGCAGCCCCCGTCGGCGTGCATAGTTCTCCTTCAATGCTTCCGCCGTATATGGGTATGCCGCGAAGAATGTGTGCGGTCGCAGGCGCAGGGACCGGAAGCACTCCATGTGCGCACCTGACACGGCCGCTTCCCACATGCACCTGCGATACGATTATCCGACTCGGACGTAGCATGTCCATCAGCATGCACACCGCAGTAATATCTGCTATTGCGTCCATCGTACCCACCTCATGAAAATGGATATCTGTCACCGGAACACCGTGTACCTTGCTCTCAGCCTCTGCGATAAGTTCGTAGACCGCCATCACATTCTCTTTGACTTGCTGCGGAATAGCAAGCTCATTCACTATGTGCATTATATCGCGAATACCGCTGTGGTGGTGATGCTCATGCTCATGGTCGTGATGGTCATGGTGGTGTTGCTCATGCTCATGGTCGTGGTTATGCTCATGGCCGTGATGGTGCTCATGAAGCGTTTCGGTTTCCTCTTCTCCGTTTACGGTGACAGTAACATGCGTCCCGGTGATGCCGCACTTGACGCAGCTTTCCATTTTTACCTCGACTCCGGGAATACCGATGCTGTTCATTCTTTTAATAAAAGCTTCCCTGTTCGGAATGAGCTCCAGAAGAGCTGCCGTAAGCATATCGCCCGATGCGCCCATTCCGCAGTCAATAAATAGGGTTTTCATTTCTTTGCCTCCAAATGATTTATCATGCTGGCCATATATCCGGCTCCAAAGCCGTTATCGATATTAACGACCGCCATGCCGCTGGCGCATGAGTTGAGCATGGCAAGCAGCGCAGCCACGCCTCCAAACGAAGCGCCATAGCCGACACTCGTCGGGACTGCTATAACAGGACAGTCGGCAAGTCCGCCAATAACGCTTGCGAGCGCTCCCTCCATACCGGCTATCGCAATTATGACGCTCGCATTCATAATATCATCAAGATGGGAAAGGAGTCTATGGAGGCCTGACACTCCGACATCATATAGCCTCACCACCTCGTTTCCAAGCGTTTCAGCGGTCAGCGCGGCTTCCTCTGCCACGGGAATATCACTGGTCCCTCCGGTTGCCACTACGATTTTTCCAAGCCCCTTTGGTTCAGACATCTTTCCGATTATCCCAATACCTGCTTCTGGGTGATAGTCAAGGTCATATTCCAAAGCTATTGCATCCGCCGTGCTCTTGGAAAGCCTTGTGATCAATATCGTTTCCTGTCCCCTTCCAAGCATGCTCTTGACAATAGCCGCTATCTGTTCGGCAGTCTTTCCGGCGCCATAGATAACCTCGGAAGCCCCCTGACGGAGCCTGCGATGCATATCGACCTTGGCACAGCCAATATCCTCAAATGGGGATTTTTTGAGTTCGAGCACCGCTTCCTCGACAGATACGGTTCCGTCTCGTACTCCCTCAAGCATTTTTTTAATATCATTCATCCCGCGCCTCCAGGTCAAGCGTTACGCTTGAATAGTATTTTTTTAACTCCTGAACTACCTGTTCCCTTTTTTCCGCCAGCAGTCCGAATTGAGACAAAGGCAGCTGAATCTTTGCATCTTTTCCTGCCATGCGGACTCTGAAATTTGAAAAGCCAAGCGAAAACAGATAGTCCTCCGCTCTCTCCGTACTCTCAAGTGCATGCACCGTAATCGGTGTTCCGGCAGGGATCCTTGTTGCGAGGCAGGCGTATGCAGGCTTGTCCCAAGTAAACAGGCCTGCTTCCTTTGAACGCGCTCTGATCTCCGCCTTCGAAATGCCGCATTCCCTCAGAGGAGAAAGCACCGATAATTCCTCAAGCGCTCTCATTCCCGGCCTATCCGCAGCATCATCGGAAGCATTTGTTCCGTCAAGCAGTACCGTGTACCCGTCTGCCGCTGCCTGCTCCTTTATTTTGGCGAATATGAGTTTTTTGCAGAAATAGCAGCGGTTTTTCGGATTTGCGGCTATTTCGCTAACAGCCAGCGCGTCCGCATCAAGTACGACCAGCCTTGTATTCAGCTGCTTGGCGAGCCGCATTGCATCCCGGAGTTCAAATCCGGGCTGAAAAGCTGACTTGACATAATACGCACAGACATCCGCACAGTTCACGGCAGCTTCATACAGCAGATATGCGGAATCAACGCCTCCGGAAAACGCTACCGCCACCTTGGGATGTTTTTTAAAAAAGGAAGATAGTTCCATATTCCCCTCTCATTTCATTAGTTATAGCGCATTTACCAACCGATCGTATTTTACAGCCTACCTACGTTTCCGTCAATGGGTCGTACGGCCGTGGCTTCCGCCAAGTAATCTATTTTGCGGTATGTTTTGAAGTATACTGCCGGCAAACCTATGCGCATAGCTGCATGCCCAATGTTAAAAATAACTATGACCTTTCAACATGCATTCTGATGTTTACCGGGTTTTCATCTTCACCGTCAAAGAAGAAATAGATAAAGCCATCGACATCATCCATGAACCCCATATTCTCCACAAGAGGATCGAACTGCATAAACAGCTTGGGTGACGGCTCGGCATAGCACCAGTCGGAGGGATTCCCGAAGAGTTTCAAGCCGTCTGCATCTTCTTCAGTTTCACAAAAATCTATCAGCCATCCCTGCGTCAAATGAGAAAATCCGGGCTCCGAATCGTTGAATCCATCGATAACGGTATCCGGCTCTCCGTCATAATAGTACACCATCGGTGTATAGGGATACATCTCCGTATCAAGGAAGATATAGAGATACCCTTTGTGGGGCAAGCGATCCTCCTTATCAAGCGCGGCAATGTCATCAAGACGCAGCTGGCAGAAGAAGATAACATCATCCGGCCAATTGTCACACCACGCATTAGGTACCGTCGGGTCCCCGAAAAACTTGCTTACTCCGGGATCGTCCGTTATCTCGGCTCTTCTGACACGCATTCCGATAGCTCTGCTCATTGTGAATACCTCCTTATATCTCTACTTCAGCTTTATTTTGTACTGATAGCCGCCATCAAAGGAGCGTGGACGGTAGAAAACCGACTCCCCTTTTTTAAGCGTCCATGTTCTATTATATCTTTCATCGGCGCAATGCACTGTCACCGTCACAGCTGTATCCGTTACCTCGTCTATCGAAAAGCTTCTCCTTCCCCTTTCAAACGGCGGAAGCATACCTGCTACGCATTCAAAGATCTTTTGGGCGGTCTTTTTTACACTGCTTCTTCCGGTGCGAATACATATGCTCCAAAACTCCTCGGTTATCAAAAGTTTCATTGATTTTCTTCCTCGCTTTCCGATTTCCGATAATCATGGCACGCTTTGGCGAATGATTCACGGACTAAGCTTCCATACATGCAATATACCACAGAAATTGCCCGGCTGCAATGCAAATCTATCGCTGTCCGAATTGACATGACCTCTATCATTCCCCTGCTGCTTCTTCATGAATAGATCTTTGACTTGCTCTGTTATCAAGCTCTTCACCCGACAGATACGGACGATACTGCTTAGTTGCCTAAGCCAAGCATATGTATACGATGCTTATGGAAACTCGATAAGTGTTCTAATAATTTTTGAATCTAAATCTATTCCCAATATGTGCAGGCCAATGATTTCAAGAATTTTTGCCTATAATTTTAATTTTCATTAAAAAAGCTATTGCAATTATTGTCAAACAATGATATAGTATGTATAATTAAAATAAAGGAGGCACTTCACCATGAAGCAGACCAGACGGTTGATCGCACTCGTGATCACCATCGCAATGGTATTGATGAGCTTCTCGTCAATACTTGCCGTCACCGAAATCAAGGCGAATGATCCCACTGATTTCGTTCCCGGCACAGTCGAAGGCGATGCAAGCATCGACCCCAACTCCGATGTCATGATACTTGTAAAAGTAGATGGCACATCCGCCCTTCAGCAGACCAAGTCCGTAAGCAATGCGGCAAAGGTTGCTGAAAAAATGCTCGCAAAGCTCCCCGCTCAGATCGAGCGCGTTGAAACCAAGCTTGGCGAGAAGATCGAGGTCAAAGACCAGTTCGCTCTTCTTTTCAACGGTTTCTCCTTCGAGGGCAAGTACTGGATGCTTGAAGAGCTCAATGAGCTTGACGGCATCACCGCTTTCATCCCCGCAACTTTCGAAGTTGCAGCCGATGATGATTACGAAAATGTAGTAACTCCCAACATGTCCAACAGCACCGTAACTATCGGCGCTCAGCAGGCTTGGGATCTTGGCTACACCGGAGAAGGTACCTTCATCGCCATCATCGATACCGGTATCCGCCACACCCACGAAGCATTCTCCGTAATGCCCACAAATACCAAGGTCGATGTTGATTATCTTGAGAACATCATAAGCCAGTACGGCGACCTTCTCCACTTCGGTCACGATGCCAGCCAGCTCTATTACAGTGCAAAGCAGGCATTCAACTGGGACTACTATGATAACGACTACGATCCCAACCACACCGCAAGTGACCACGGCACCCATGTTGCAGGTATTGCAGCAGGCAACAACGGCACCGATTTCAAGGGCGTTGCTCCCGATGCACAGCTGGCAGTCATGCAGGTATTTGAAGCAAGCGGCAGCGCATACTTCTCCACCGTTCTTAAAGCTCTTGAGGACTGCGCATACCTTGGCGTTGATACCATCAACATGAGTCTTGGCTCTGCAGCAGGCTTCACCACCCCCTACACCAGCATTATCGGTCTGTCAGAGGCTTTTGATGCTCTTGAAGAAGCAGGCATCAGTGTCAACGCTGCAGCGGGCAACGATATGAACAACACCCTCTGGACCACCTTCGGCGATTGGTTCTACAGCAACTATAAGACCCTGTCCACCAACCCCGACTACGGTCTTGTCGGTTCACCTTCGACCTTCCCCGGTTCCTTCTCCGTTGCATCCGTCGTTAACGGAAGCGCAAACACCGGCTATCTTAAGGTAGATGGCGTCAGCTATTACTATGGCTCAACCACTTCCTGCGATAACCTCGGCACCATCCCCGGCACCTACAGGATCGTATATGCCGGTTACGGCAGCACTGATGAATTCGCAGCGATCGACGCAGAAGGCGCTATCGCTCTCGTCAGCCGCGGCAACGGTATCACCTTCACCGATAAGTGCACCAACGCAGCAGCGGCAGGCGCAGTCGGCGTTCTGATGTTCAACAACACTTCCGGCTCGTTCACCCCCAGCGTTACCAGCACCATTCCTCTTGGTCTTCTGACCCAGAGCGAAGGTCTTGCCATCGTTGATCAGCTCAACGGCGGCGTGACCCAGTGCACCATCGTTCCCGGCGTCAGCTATGGCTCCATCAATATGGCTTCGTCCTCCAGCTGGGGCACTACCGCAGACCTCAAGATCAAGCCTGAGATCTCAGCACCCGGCGACGGCGTTTACTCCGCTATCGGCACAGATACCGATACTTCTTATGCATCCTGGAGCGGTACCTCAATGGCTACCCCCCATATCTCCGCAGCGCTCTCCATCATTAAGCAGCGTCTCAGGGAGATCTTCCCCGATGCTACCGCAGCGACAATCAACGAGCTTGCTTACGCTTTTGCAATGAGCACCGCCAACCAGGCTAACGGCTTTGTCCGTCAGCAGGGCGCAGGCCTCATCGATATCGTCAAGGCTATCAGCTCCGATGTCTATCTCTCCGTTCCCAATTCAAGCCGTCCTAAGCTTGAGGTTGGCGAGAGTGAAGACGGCACCTTCACCTTCACCTTCGTTCTCAACAATATCGGTGATGTTGATCACACCTACTCAATCAGCGTTAAGGCACTGACCGAGCAGATCAGCACCGAGGTATACGACGGACACTGGACCCACGAGGAAGAACCCACCGTGGTTGACCTCATCAGCGGTTCCATCTATGATGTATCCGGCATGGTCACCAACAATGCTCCTGCAACCGTAACCGTTCCCGCAGGCGGCACTGCAACCGTCACCATGACCATCGCTGCAAACGAAGAGCTCATGAGCTACTTCAATGAACACTTCCCCGTCGGCGCATTCCTCGAAGGCTGGGTAAAGCTCACCGAGAATACCGATGACGGCATCGACCTCTCCATCCCCTTCCTTGGCTATGTAGGCGATTGGGACGAGCCCTCCATGCTCGACCGTGGTTACTACTGGCAGGCAGCAACCGGCGAAGTCAACCTCATGAGCTTCGTCAACACCCTCTATAACATTGCCGGTTACGGCAACGAGCAGGGCCTCGGCATCAACCGTTATGCTGATATGACCGGCGAGACCTATCTTCCCGACAGGAACGCTATCTCCCCCAACGGCGACGGTATCTATGATGCTTTCACCTATGTTGAGTTCGTTCTACTCCGTAACGCAAGCCTCATCACCCTCAATGTCGAGGATCTGAACGGCAACGTTATCGAGAATCTCTACACCACTACCTACTCCAACAAGGACAGCTATAGCGGCGGCTTTGTAGGCGCAGGCGAGTCCTGGCATGACATCGTTGTCAACTATGACGGCTCAGCTCTTGCTGAGAACGAGACCGTCAACATCGTCCTTGAGACCTGGCTCGATCATGAGGGCTATCTCCCCGAGAATAACGAGTCCGGCCGCTGGGTAATCCCCGTAACCAAGGACACTCAGGCTCCCGATGTTACCATCACCGATGACGGTATCAGCATCGTAGATGAAAACTATGTCGCATACTATGCTATCTACTCCGATGCAGAGCTCACCGATTGCATCTATGAGACCGGCGTATTCGGCGAAGAGAGAGGCCTTAGCTTCGACTATGCGACCACCGAGGATCACTTCTATGTTGCAGTAGCTGACTATGCAGGCAACGAAGAAGTTTACGAGATCAACAACGGCGCAGTTATCTGCAACAACACCTCCTTCTCTGACAACGGCCGCACCATCTATGGTTTCGCAACCGAAAACTTTGATGCAGACCGCTGCGAGATCGGCTGGGTATCCTTCAAGCCCGGCACCAGCGTCGCTGTTGAACAGCTCACCAATCCCGAAATCAAGCCCATTGACAACAGCTTCTTCGGCGGCGAATATCAGTATCAGGATGCCGCAGTCGATAACAACGGCACGGTATACGCTGTAGTCGGCGAGGTCGGAAACTACGCTATTGGCAGCATCGTGGCCATTGATCCGGAGACCTTTGATGAGACCCTCGTCTATGATGCAGATTCTGTTACCGGCTATACCATGAGCGCAAGGAATATTGCATTCAATCCCGAGAACAATGCGTGCATCGCCGTAATGTATTTCAATAACCATCCCACTATCGGAAGCGGCAAGAAGCTCGTCTCCATCGATCTTGAGACCCTCGATGTAACTCTCATCTCTGATCTTAGCTCTGTCTACGATCCCTGGGGCATGGATGTAATGGATAAAGACAGGATCGTTCTGTACGATGGCAACAGGTCACTGGTCATCATGGACTATGAGGGCAATACCCTTGAAACCGTTGTAATGCCCTGCTTCGATCCCCAGTACAGCAGCAGCCATATTGGCGGCAAGGGTTATACCGGAGATCTTCTCTATGATGAGCAGCACAACTGTGTTTATGTCTCCTCCCACTGGAGCTGGCTCGGCTATGACCGTCCCAACACCGGCGGTATGTTCGAATACGACTTCGACACCAACTCATTCACCATTCACAGGATGGGCGACGGCAGAGGCCGTGTTGTAATGGGTATGTTCTTCATTGATGAAGCAGGCTCCGCAGAGACCATTCCTCTTGAGAGCTTCGAGCTCAGCGAAGACGAACTGAACATGTTCCTCTATGGCAGCGCAACCGTTGACTTCCTCCGCAACCCCTCCGATGCAAACAACTACACCGTAGAGTGGAGTTCCTCCGATGAGAGCATCGTTACCGTATCCGGCAATAGGCGCAGGGCAGAGATCGTCTCCGAAGGCAATGTCGGTACCGCAACCATCACCTGCGTAGTATATGTCGATGATGTCATATTCGGCGTAGACGAGGTTACCGTAACCGTTGGTTCGGATCCCGAGCTTAACGCAGCAGCAAACGTTCCGGGCGGCAGCCTCGTATTCGGAACCACCAATCCCTATCCCTTCACTCCTGTACAGGATGAAGGCAGGTACTACCTGACTTCTACCAACCAGGGTCAGAGCAACTCCGCATCCGAGCTCATCGCTAAGGCTTGGGTAGGAGCAGGCGAGACCATCGAATTCGATTACTTCGTAAGCAGTGAAGTGGATTACGACTTCTTCAGGTTCTATGCAAACGGCGAGTGCGTGTTCGAATGTGCAAACCTCATGGACGATTGGGATCACTATGTATACACCATTCCCTATGATGGCGAGTTCACCTTCATGTGGTGCTTCGAGAAAGACCCCGCTACTGAAGATGGTCTGGATTGTGCTTACATCGATAACATCGCCTTCTCCGGCGACATCGGAATAATCTCCGGCGATGTTAACGGCGACGGCGAAGTATCAATGGCTGACGCTACTCTCGCAGCACGCTATGCACTGGGTCTCTATCAGCTTACTCCCACCCAGTTCGAAGTCGCTGATATGAACGGCGACGGCGTTGTAACAATGGCTGACGCACTTCTCATCATGCGCATTGCGGCATTTGCTGAAGACTAATCCTTCCTCTTGACGGAATTATCGTCAAACGACCCGGCCCCCACGAGACTCTGTTTCGTGGGGGGTCTTTTTACGCTATTCTGTGTATCTATTGATTCTCTACAAATGTAAAGGTATAATTTATAGGAATCGCAAGAAAAAAATATATATGCCTCATGTTTGAAAATGATGTTGAATGTCTTTTCGATTCGCGTTATAATCGCATTATCAGAAGGTATGCTTGCCTGAAGAATGAGTGTTCGGCATCATACCACAACAATATCTCAATTAAAGGAGTTCTGCAATGAAATACGATCGTGTTTACAACTTCTCCGCCGGCCCCTCCATCCTCCCCGAAGAGGTTCTTGAGAGCGTCCGTGACAACCTTCTCAACTACAAGGGTTCCGGAATGTGCGTTATGGAGATGAGCCACAGGTCCAAGGTCTTCCAGCAGATCATTGACGAGGCCGAAGCTGACCTGCGTGAGCTCATGGGTATCCCCGATAACTACAAGGTAATGTTCATCCAGGGCGGCGCAACCCTCCAGTTCGCTATGCTCCCCATGAACCTTATGAAGAACGGCGTTGCGGATTATATCGTAACCGGCAACTGGTCCAAGAAGGCTTACACCGAGGCAAAGAAGTACGGAAAGATCAACCTTGTTGCAACCAGCGAAGACCGCAACTACGCCTACATCCCCGATTGCTCCGATCTTCCCATCAGCGAAGATGCCGACTACGTCTACATCTGTGAGAATGAGACCATTCACGGCACCACCTACCAGCAGCTCCCCAACACCAAGGGCAAGATCCTTGTCTCCGACCAGAGCTCCATGTTCCTCTCCAAGCCCTGCAACGTATCCGATTACGGCGTAATCTACGGCGGCGTTCAGAAGAACATCGGCCCTGCAGGCATGGTTATCGTCATCATGCGTGAGGATCTCATCCGTGACGATCTCCCCACCTACGTTCCCACCTACATGAGCTATGCTACCCATGCAAACAACGGCTCCATGTATAACACTCCCAACTGCTGGAGCATCTATGTCTGCGGCGAAGTCTTCAAGTATCTCAAGAGCATTGGCGGTCTCGAAGCAATGGCAAAGCGCAACGAGGAGAAGGCAAAGATACTGTATGATTTCCTCGACCAGTCAAGGATGTTCCGCGGTACCGTTGACAAGGAATTCCGTTCCCTCATGAACGTTCCCTTTGTCACCGCATCCAAGGAAACCGACGCAGAAGTCGTTGCAGCCACCAAGGCAGCAGGATTTGATAACCTCAAGGGCCACAAGAGCGTTGGCGGCCTCCGCGCATCCATCTATAACGCAATGCCCATCGAAGGCGTTATCGCACTCGTAGATTTCCTCAAGAAGTATGAGGAAGAGCATTACCAGGGCTAAAATTCAAAACCATTTAAGATAAGGAGAATTAGTTATGCGTATTCTTGCATCAGACGGTATGGAAAAAAACGCTGTTGCAACACTCCGCGACCAGGGTCACGAAGTCGTTGAACAGTTCTATGCTCCCGAGGAGCTTGCAGAGCAGGTCAAGAATTTTGATGTTCTCGTAGTAAGGAGTGCTACCAAGGTCCGCACTCCCATCATCGACGCGGCTCTTGAGACCGGAAGGCTCAAGCTCATCATCCGCGGCGGCGTTGGTATCGATAATATCGACCATGAATATGCCGAGTCCAAGGGCATCAAGGTCATGAACACTCCCCGTGCTTCCAGCAACGCAGTTGCAGAGCTTGCAATGGCTCATATGCTCTCCTGCGCTCGTTTCGTCAGCATTGCAGGTCACACCATGCGTGAAGGCAAGTGGGAGAAGAAGATCTACAACGGCATCGAAGTTCATGGCAAGACCCTCGGTATCGTAGGTTACGGCCGCATCGGCCAGAGCCTTGGCAGAATGGCAATCGCCATGGGTATGGAAGTCGTTGCATACGATGTATTCCATGTACCCGGAATCGAGAACGAGCATATGCACTATGTTGAGCTTGATGAGCTGTTTGCGGTTTCCGACTTCATTTCCCTGCATGTTCCCAGCCTTGAGGGTCAGCCCCTTGTAAACGCTGAAACCATTGCAAAGATGAAGGACGGCGTCATCATCGTTAACACCAGCCGCGGAACCAACATTGATGAAGCAGCTCTCCTTGAAGCCCTCAACAGCGGCAAGGTTCGCGCAGCAGGTCTTGATGTTTGGTCCTCCGAGCCCGCAACCGATAATCCCCTCCTCAGCCACCCCCATGTAAGCTGCACCCCCCATATCGGCGCAGCAACCGCTGAAGCACAGGGCCGCATCGGCGCAGAGATCGTTGATATCATCGGCAAGTTCTTTGCATAATCAAATCAATTAACAATACCGGCACCGTTTCGTTAAGAGGCGGTGCTTTTATGTATATATTTATCAAAAAACGTTCTTTTGTGTTGACAAGGAGCATATAAAATGGCATAATTCTACTAAGTGGCAAGGCTGTAAGGGTCATGCCGTTAATATTTTCACGGAGAACAGAGATGAAAAAGATCGTTATTGCCCTCGGCGGCAATGCACTCCAGGAAGCAGGAAAGCCTGCAACCGCAGAATCACAGCTCGAGGTCGTTGAACAGACCTCGGAATACATTGCAGACATCATCGAACGCGGATATGACGTTGTGCTTGCGCATGGAAACGGTCCGCAGGTCGGAAGGATCGTTCTTCAGAACGAATACGCGGCCTCCGTCAGCCCTGCAATGCCATTTGATGTATGCGGCGCAATGAGCCAAGGCTATATCGGCTATCATATGCAGCAGGGTCTTGAAAAGGTTCTGCGCCACAGGGGCAGCAGTAAGCGCGTTGCCACAGTCATTACTCAGGTCGTTGTCGATAAGAACGACCCAAAATTCCAAAAACCCAGCAAGCCTATTGGCCCCTTCTATAACGAGGAGGAAGCAAAAAAGATCGCCTCCGAGAAGGGCTATACCATGAAAGAGGATGCAGGCCGCGGCTGGCGCCGTGTTGTAGCCTCTCCCATGCCCATCGAGATCGTTGAGCTTGACGCCGTAAAATGCCTCATAGACGGCGGCTTCATTGCCATCACCGTCGGCGGCGGAGGTATCCCGGTCATCAGGAACGAGGATGGCGACTATGTCGGAACCGCTGCCGTTATCGATAAGGACCTTGCTTCCGAGCGTCTTGCAGAGGACATTGACGCCGATGCACTCGTTATACTGACTGCCGTAGAAAAGGTCTGTATCAACTTTGGAAAGCCTGATCAGAAGGAGCTTTCCGTCATGACGGTTGACGAAGCCCGTCAGTACATCGCTGAAGGACACTTCGCTCCCGGTTCCATGCTGCCCAAGGTTGAGGCTGCCGTCAAGTTCGTCACCAGCAAGCCAGGCAGGAAGGCCATTATCACCTCCCTTGACAAGGCGGTTGACGCGCTCGAGGGAAGGGCCGGGACTACACTCATGTAATAATAAAACGGATACTGAAATCGGGCTGTTCGATCGTTTGATCTGACGGCCCGATTGCTTTCTGTCACATTATCTTTATTCGCCGTATATCGGCAGCTTGAGAAACCTCTCAAAAATTGGTTTATAGTGTTCCGAAGAACCGCTTGTATAAAAATCCACGTTGGCGCAGCCGCTGTCGTTCATCAGCCCGTTGGCTTTCAGCACCCTCTCCAGTTGGCGAACCGTCCCGGCATTGCCGTCAAACAGCCTATGCTCACCCCGAAAATGAATACTAAAATACCTCTCGATCGCAGCCGCTATGAACGGATAGTGCGTACAGCCAAGCACTACGGCATCAGCCTTCATTCCATGGTATGCGGCTAAATGCTTATCAAGGATATCGTCGAACGCCTCGTCCGCTATTATTCCCTGCTCTATCCTGTTCACAAGGCCGCTGCAGCCCACATTTATTACTCTATCCGGATCCGGCATACGGCTGAGCAGGGCAAGATAGCGTGCAATATGCGTTGTGGCCTCCGTCGCCAGCATGAATACCTTGCCGTCTCCATCGATCGAACATGCCGGCTTTATCGCCGGCTCCATGCTTATAACCGGCACGCCGAGCTTCCTCCTAAGCACGTTGATCGATGCGCCGGTTGCGGTATTGCAGGCGATCACCAACACCTTAACACCGTGCTCCAGAAGGAAATCAGCGGCATTTGATGTAAGCGAAAGTATCTCGGCTTCCGTACGGTCGCCGTACGGAGCGTTGCCGTTATCTCCGTAATAGATGAAATTTTCTTTTGGAAGCATTCTGACCGCATTGCGAAGAAGGCTTGCTCCGCCCATGCCGGAATCGAATACCCCAATTGGACGATTATCCATTATTCCCCATACTTCTGTCTAATAGTTCACAATAATTGTTTTTTCCCAAGCTTATCAAGAAGCATAGCGCAGGCAAGCAGATCCGCCGAACCTCCGCAGCTTATGTTCAGAGCAATAAGCTCATCATCGAACGCTTCAAGCCGATCGATCGTCAGCTCACTTCCGAGCGACAGAAGCTCAACCGCCCTTTTCTTGACAAGCTCTGCGCCGCTGCTTCCGCCGCGCTTAAGCGCATTATTATCATCAAGCTCTGCCATCGCCGTAAGTAGTCCTGCAAGCCAGGGCGAGAAAAAGCCCCTCTGCCTGTACTCATCATAGCAGCTTAGCACACGCTTGGCGGTCGGAAAACCAGCTCTTGCCTGTTCCCTCGCGCCGCCAACGCCATAGGTCTTGCGAACTATCGAGCCATTGCTGTTCTCTTTCGTTTCCACCTGTTGGCAAGCGGCAAGCTCGGCTGCGCGCGCAGTTATCGCCGCACAGGATAGGCAGTCGTCATCTTCGCTCATGGCATCCGCATTGACTACCGCATTGGCATAGGCAGCCACGATCAGCCCCAGCGAAAAAATCGCCCCACGATGGGTGTTTACTCCATCGGTAGCCTTCAGCATTGCGCATTCTGCTTCTTTCCCAAGCTCCTGAAGCTTATGCATCAAATGCTGTCGGTTATTCTCGGCTGCGCCTTCCGCTGCCATAAGCGTGAAGAACGGTTCGAGCACTTCCATGCTGCGTTCAAATGTCCCAATGCTCATATCGGTGTTTGCACCGGAATTGCGCTCATCCACGAGCCCCGGCTTGGGGGTGAGATGAACCTCATCGTACAGCGCCTCGCGCGCAAGCTTTCCAAGCTCGTGGGATAGGGCATCGATATAAGCCTCTACGGTCCTTGCCTGCAATTCCTCCGCACTGTGCGCCCTGCTTCGAGCGCATTGCGTCACCTCACGGCCGCAGATTATGCAGCATCTCGGAGAAGGCCTTGATTTTTTAACTCCATCCACGCCGATAACATCGATGTCGTACCACCTGCCCAGCGAAGCATTCGCCTCAATACGCATCATGCGCTCTTTGAGCTCATCCGCTTCGATTGCTGTGGCAATAAGAGCTTCACAGCCCGTATTTGCTCTGATAATCTCGGTTCTGGCAGCGTGTTCTCCGAGTTCCTCCGCTATGCTTTCCAAACCGATCGCAAATCCGAATTCAAATAGTCGAGAGTTCTTTACCGGGCCTGCGATATTCATTGTAAATGAAACCACGGGTAAGCCCAGCGATTTTATCAGCTCATTTTGACGCCTAACACGCCGTTCACGGCAATCAGCCATGTCGCATACGCTGACTTCTGAATACCTACTGTTTCCCATCTATTCACCCATGGAGACACTGTCGCCATTGGAGATATTGCCGATAACCGTGTATTCTCCGTTATCAAATACGATAACGGTAAACCCGCCGCCTGCTGCTATAGCGACAACGCCGGAATACCCCGATACATTGCATTGACCGTAGGTGTTATCCCCAACCGCCACAAGTGTTCCGTCTTCAAGAAGTCCAACCGTATGGTTTTCACCTGCCGCTGCGCTTACGATGTTTTGCCAACCCGAAACGTTGCATTGACCCCTATCGTTGCTGCCTGTCGCCACGACCGAACCATCCTTCATTACGCCCACAACATGCTGTGTGCCGGCGGCAATGGCGACAATATCCCTCCATGAGCCTACATTGAGCTGCCCAAGCGAACTGTCTCCTGCCGCAAAGACTCTTCCGTTTTTAGTAAGGCCATAGGACGTCTGGCTTCCGCAGGCCACGGCAACAATATCGCTCCACTGACTCGTCAGGCCCTGACCATAATAGTTCCAGCCGCATGAAACGACCCTCCCGTTCCCAGTCAGGCCAAGCGAATGATACTGCCCGCATGCGACTGCAACAATATTCTTCCAATCCCCGACATTGGTCCTGTTGTAGCTTGAAATGCCCTTGGCAACGACAGTACCGTTAGTCCGCACGCCCAGTATGAACGCATCCTTACCGACTGCAATGCTATCAATGTTTGCCCAGTTTGGGGAGCTTATCTGCCAACCGCTGCCAAGTAACCGGATAGAGCCGTCAAGTTCCAATACAGCGCCAAGCTCCGTTCCGCCGGCTGCGGGTGCGTTTTTCAGCTTAGTGCGGATAAATTCAATCATTTCATCCGCGTTTTCATACCCCTCGGAAACGGTTTTGAGCAGAATTAGTGCTCGTTGAAAATCGCCAGAATCGAATGCGGCAACCGCTTCCTCGTAGCGAAGCCTGTCCCTTTCGGCCAATACACTGTCCTCTTCGAACATACTGCCGTACTTTCCGAATGCGTCTGCCAGCTCCGCATTATTGGAAAGCAAAGCATCCAGCATAGCGTCGCTCCATTTCTGGTTTATTCTGCCAAGAAGATCCGTCAGTTTATCATCCGAAACAGTTTTTCTTGCCTCGCTAAAACAGTAAAATGCTCTTTCAAGTTCGAATTGCTCCAAACAGACCTCTCCCTGCCTGAACCATATCTCCGCAATTCTATCCGTAGTATCGGCGGAGCAAAGAGCGAATATCGACTTGGCTTGCTCGTATTCGTTTGCGTACACATACTCAGCACCCGAAGCGATTCGCACCTCATCCTTGCGCACATCATATTCATCGGACTCTATGCTGTCGAAATAGATCTCAGCAGAGCCTAGCCTGCTTTCATACGCATCCTTGCCAAGCCTGAAAAACGCCTCATCCAAGCTCGCCATACGCTCTTGGTCTGCTCCTGCCTTCAAATAACAGCTGTAAGCAAACTCAAAATCACCCTCGTTATACCTTTCATCTCCTATTTTGACCCAAGCCTGTCTTGCCCTGGCTTGACTGTCCCGATAGCTCGGTATGGATTCAAAGCATAGCGCGGCGCGAAGAGAATCACCTTCACGCTCAAACCTCTCGGCGGATTTATAAATGTTGTAGGGCTGAACATACCTTGGATATGCAAAAAGAACGAATGCCGCAAGAGCGGCAGCGATGATCGCAGCCATAACAGTTATTACGATGGTTATTGTCTTTTTCATATCTTATCCCCTTTTTCCAGAAGGTAATCATATGTGGACTGCGGAACCAATTTCTTAACAAGCTGCCAGTCGCCGTTTCCGACAGCCTCACGCACCTTGCTCGCACTGATTCCGTCCAATCTCTCGATTTCAACGACCTGCACGCCGTATTTCGGAAGTAACTGCTTCATGCATTCGTTATAGGCACGGGTAACGTTACAATAGGGTTCAGTGCCGACAAACCGCTCGGTAATGTTGAGCGCCGGAGCTATCCTTTCTCCGAATAATGCTAAGTCAAGTTCAGCATTTATCCTATCGGTATTAGCATCCTTTTTCATAAAATAAGTTGGGAATGTTGCATGTGAGATTATATAGTCGCCACTCTCATGAAGGATGAGATTGCTTATATCTTCGCTTCCCTTCCGAACAAGTTCAAATCTGTCGCTGAAAGGAAAATCGGATCTATCCTCACTGACAACAAATACATGAAGAGTATCGACCATGCTCGCGGCGGTTTCCAGCAGATACCTGTGTCCAAAGGTGAAAGGGTTGCAGTTGACGACAACTGCTCCCTGTACGCCACTGCCCTGCTTCAAAGAAGCAAGATAATCCTTCAGGCCGTTCCGGCTGTTCTCCATATAGACAACGCTGTCGGTTTCGGCAATCGAAAAAAAACCAAGGCTTGCGAAGAGGTTCCTATTTTGCGGCTTGGTGAACAAAAACAGTTTCTTTCTGCCAATCATATAGGCATGACTAACAAGCCTGCTGACGATGGCAGCCGAAGCGCCCTCGCCCTGCAGTTCATCGGTCACGGCAATGTATTTAAGTACGCTGCCGCAGAGTGAACCCGTACCAACGATTTCATCCTCGTCGTCATAAAGAATCACTGTGAATTCGGCTCCACCCTCATAGTGAAGACCCATACGTTCTAGGAAATCAGAAAGCTCTTCTAGCCGCCTATCAGAAATATTAATAAACTCTCTGGAATTGAAGCTCAACGCATTCTCCTATATCACTTACTCCAATCATATTCTTTGCAATCAGCTGCACGATATGCGGCAGCAGCAGTTCGAGCCGCTACCGTACAGTCAAGAGCTCCCTTGTCTACAGCGGAAACAAAAGCGCTGTCAATGTCAAGCCCGGCAAGGGTCTCAAGAATGGTATTCTTGATCTGGTTACCATATTGAGTCATGACATCGCTCTCAAGAGTAAGCTCAATACCGGGAGTGTCCTTTGGCTCAATAGTAACGATGATGTCACTGGACTCCATTGTTCCGGCAACGCCTGTCGTAATAATTTTCATCAATCAATCCTCCAAAGAATTCGTGTCAATATCTATCTTGTCATGCAAATCACAGCATAACAGAACAGATATTATCATATACCAATTACTGAGAATTTGCAATAGAAAAAGCGAAATAAGGGAAGAAAATCGAACAATATACAGGCTATACACAGGCAGTTCAAGAAAGTCAGTATAGAGTTAGTGAGAGCAGGCATTTGTACTGTATGCTAAAGAAATAACAGACAGACCTGCGAGAAGAGTTGTATGAGCTCGGCCTGTCCGGATATTTCGACTCACTTGCTCCATCGGCTATGCATTTGATTTATATAAGCCTGATATAAAGATCGTTCTCTGTCTGCAAGCTCAACGAAGGCGTTGAGCTATATAGATTTTGCCGCCGCTTGCTGCTGCGGCAAAACTATTGGAGCCGTCAGGGAGAGCAGGCTTTTGTACTGCATGCTAAAAAATAACAGACACCCTCTGGGTGTCTGTTATTTATCTGGAATCCGGCAGCTGCCT
>OLSB01000863.1_pt1 | contig 33392 bp, 30 predicted proteins | sample 1672071 | NCBI WGS metagenome assembly OLSB01 (sample SAMEA3136642, study PRJEB25190) | human gut metagenome | biome: human gut; feature: human-associated habitat; material: faeces | place: Austria | collected 2013 | reverse complement strand
GCCGGTGAGCTCTTACCTCGCCTTTCCATCCTTACCCTTGCGGGCGGTTGTTTTCTGTTGCACTATCCTTAGAGTCGCCTCCACCGGACGTTATCCGGCACCCTTGCCCTATGGAGCTCGGACTTTCCTCGTCGAACTTCGTTCGCCGCGATTGCCCGGCTTACTCGCCGTATATATTTTAACATAAAAGCCGGCGCTTGTCAATTTTTTTGAAAAAATTAAAAAAACTCTTGAAATTTACCTGAATATATGCTATATTATTATATTGTAATAATGAATGTTCCGCTGATACAGCTGTCAAGAACATTCTGTAAGGAAGGGAGGGCGTAATATAGTGGATATATTAAGCGCCGTTACAAAGGATCAGCTGAGAAATGATTTGCCGGAGCTCCGCATAGGTGACACTCTTAAGGTTTACCTCAAGGTTAAAGAGGGTAACCGCGAGAGAACACAGCTTTTTGAGGGAACTCTCATTGCTAAAAAGCACGGCGGAATCAGCGAGACAATCACCGTAAGACGTATTGCTTCGGGCGTTGGAGTTGAAAAGGTTTTCCCCGTAAACTCGCCTAATATCGAGAAAATCGAAGTTACACGTCACGGTAAAGTCAGAAGAGCTAAGCTTTACTATCTCAGAGACAGAGTCGGAAAAGCTGCCAAGGTTAAGGAATTACTTTAATGTAAAAACGGTTCGCATGTGTGCAAACCGTGAAAAGACAAACGGGAATGTGAAAAAATTTATTGTTTTTTTGCTTCCCTTTTGTCTTATTGTCTCATTTAGTCATTTTTCATATGTGGAAAGGACGATGTGTTTATGAATCAGAATGAGAATGAAAACATCAATAATGAAAGTATTAATATAAACGAAACTGTTTCGGAAACGGGCACGCCTTCGGAGGTTCCAAAAAAATCCGCAGGAAGAGAAGCGCTTGAATGGGTGGCTTCAATACTTATTGCGGTTGTTGTGGCGCTGCTTCTGCGAAACTATGTCATAACTTTTGTAAGGGTTGACGGAAGTTCCATGGTTCCCACGCTTACAAATAACGACAGACTTATTGTTATCCGTCTCGGATATAAGCCGCAGGCAGGAGATATTATAATACTTAACCCGCCTACGGGACGTGCCCCCTATGTAAAAAGAGTTATAGGTATGCCCGGACAGACGGTGAAAATCACTGAAACGGGAGACGTGTATGTGGACGGGGAAAAGCTTGACGAACCGTATACAAACACAAAAACAAATATTGTTTCGGCGTCGGAATACACGGTGCCGGAAAACAGCGTTTTTGTTATGGGTGACAACCGTATGCACAGCCATGACAGCCGCTCGGAGGATGTTTCGTTCATCCCTTATAAGAATGTTTTGGGCAAGGTTGTGTGCAGGGTATGGCCTTTAAACAAAATAGGCTCGGTATATAATAAATAGAAACGGAGATTGCAAATGAAGATTCAATGGTTCCCCGGTCATATGGCGAAAACCCGCCGCCTGATAGAGGAAAATCTTCGTCTTGTTGATATTTGCATGGAAATAGCGGACGCACGGCTTGTAAATTCCAGCCGCAGTCCGCTTCTTTTTGATTTAATAAACAAAAAACCGCGTATTCTTATCATGAACAAGGCGGATATTGCGGATGAAAAAGTAAATAACGAATGGAAAAAATATTTTGAAAGCGAAGGTCAGGCGGTCATTTTTGCGGACAGCAAGGGCGGCAGACTTTTAAAGCCGCTTACGGCTGTAATACAGGAAACGCTCAAAGACGAACTTTTGAGAAGGCGTGAGCGCGGAATGGAAGGAAAACCCGTTAAAGTTATGGTGACGGGTGTGCCTAATGTCGGAAAATCCACATTTATAAACAATATTTCGGGAAGAAAAAGCGCAAAAACGGGAGACAGGCCCGGAGTTACAACCGGAAAACAGTGGATTCGCGCCGGCAATCTGGAACTTTTGGATACGCCCGGAATTTTATGCCCGAAAATCGATGATGAACGCATGGGCGAGCACCTGGCTTTCTCGGGAGCAATACGCGACGCTGTTTTTGATACGGCGGAGCTTTCGTGTATTTTGCTTGAGTTTTTAAGAGATAATTATGCCGCGGAGCTTTGCGCAAGATATAAACTTGCCGATATAAACGGACTTTCGGGATTTGAACTTTTGTGTGCCGTGGCAAAAGCGAGAGGATGTGTAGTGCGCGGCGGCGAAGCGGACTACGAGCGTGCGGCCGCGGTTGTGCTGGATGAATTCCGCGGAGCCAAGATAGGAAGAATTTCACTTGAAAGACCGTAAAAAATATGGTATACTGTATAATAATATGCAGAAATTGCTCTGAAAAAGAGTTTGCGAGGTGACAATGCTTGGAGGTCAGAAAAAAAGAAAAGAAAACGCGCATGTATGATCCCGTTTTATGCACGGCGGTTATACTTGCAATGACAGTTGGTTTTTTGGCGATATGGAGCGCCACAAGGTCGCTCGGCTCGGCAAGATATCTTCTTGTGCAGGGCACGGCTGCCGTTTTGGGTGCGGCGTTTATATTTATAACAATGAAGTTTGACTATGAAACATTCGGAAGGCTCGCACCGTTTATTTTTGCGTTTAACGTGATATTGCTTCTTGTAGTGCTGTTTTTCGGCACGGGCGACGAGGTCGGCACGCGCGGCTGGATAAGAATCGGCTCTTTAAGCCTTCAGCCGGCAGAGCTTGTAAAAGTTGGCTTTATAGTGGCTTTTGCAAGGCAGATTTCGGCGGCGGACGATGTGAATAATCCGAAAACGCTTGCTTTTCTGCTGCTTCACGCGGGACTTACAGTGGGACTTATTCTGCTTCAGCCCGACTACGGAACGGCGTTTGTTTTTGTGGTTATGGCATTTTTGATGCTGCTTATGGCGGGACTTAAAATAAAATATGTTCTTTATGCGCTTATGGCGTTTCCGGCGGCATGGTTTTTTGTGTTTAAAGATTATCAGAAAAAACGTTTTTTTGCGTTTTTAAATCCTGAGGCGGATCCGCTTGGCTCGGGATATCACGTTATGCAGTCGAAAATTGCGGCAGGCTCGGGCAAGCTTTTCGGAAGCGGACTTTTCAAAGGCGTGCAGACACAGCTCGGATATCTTCCCGAAAAGCAGACAGACTTTGTTTTTTCCGTTATAAGTGAGGAAATGGGTTTTGCGGGAGCTGCGGCCGTTGTGATAATTCTCCTTGTAATTATAGTAAAATGTTTTAACATTGCCAAAAATTCGCGCGATATGTTCGGAGAGCTTATCTGTGTTGGGGCTGGCGCGATGTTTCTGTTTCATACGTTTGAAAATATCGGCATGTGCATAGGTCTTGCGCCCGTTACGGGCATTCCGCTGCCTTTTATAAGCTGCGGCGGCTCCAATATGCTGGCTTCGCTGATGGTTGTGGGACTTGTTCTCAATGTGCGCGCAAGAAGCAAAACGGTGCCGAAGATTTCGGAAAAAGAATAGAATGCCCCGCTTGCCATACATTGCATTTGATTTTTCCTTTTTCTTGCGTTCCGGAGTTTTTAAACATCCCCTTATACGGAGGTTGTTAAAGTGCGTATTGTCTGCTGTAATATTAAAGAAAATCATACCCGCGCGGATACCGACGCGGTGCTGCTGCGATGTGCAAAGGAATTTGCGCTGCGGCAAAACAAAACTGTTCCGGAAAGTGTTTTTCACACCGAAAACGGAAAACCTTATGTTAAAGAAGACGGCATATTTATCGGCGCCGCGCACACATGCGGAAGACTTTTTGCCGCAGCGTGCGAAGTTCCGTTCGGCATTGATGCCGAAAGTACAAAAAGAAATACACGCGGAGCATCAAAAATTGCCGCGAAATATTTTTCCTGCGGAGAACAAAAACTTTTAATGAGCGGAGAAAAAACTTTTGCCGAGATCTGGACGGCGAAAGAGTCTTTTTTAAAGCTTACGGGAGAAGGGCTTGCGGGGCTGCGTGAAGCGGACACCGTGAAGCTTCCGTATGTTTTTGAATATATGAAACTCGGAGACATACTTATATGCGTTTGCTCGAAAACGCGCATTGAGAATATATCCGCTGTGCCCGAAAAATAAACCCTAAACGCATTTTTTGGTATAAAATGTTTGCAAAACAAGCTTTTTTATGTTATAATTAAAAATTAAATAAAGAAAGGGGGAGCTATCATGAATGATGACATTAAAAAAGTCGCTATAAGATTGCGCGAAATGCGCGAAATCGACGGAAAAACAACCGAAGATCTTGCACGTTATCTCGGAATTACGAACGAAAAATATCTTGAATACGAAAGCGGAGCCGTGGATATGCCCATAAGCTTTTTATCGGAGGTGGCAGCATACTTCGGAGTGCAGGTTTACGAACTTCTCTCCGGAGACGAGCCGCGCCTTAAAGTGTTTCAGCACGTTAAAAGCGGAAAGGGCCTGACAATAGAAAGAAGCAAGCAGTATGAGTATCAGCATCTGGCATATAATTTTGCGGATAACAAGGTGCTTCCTCTGCTGGTGACCGTCGATCCTCTGAAGGAGGGTCACGAAGTTTATACAAACGTACATGTGGGGCAGGAGTTTGACTACTGTCTCGAAGGAAAAATTTTAATACGCATAGATGGCAAGGATATTATACTGAATGAAGGGGACAGCATTTATTATGATTCCTCATATCCGCACGGCATGGCGGCAATCGGCGATAAGCCGGGAAAGGTTCTTGTCATTGTAATTTAGGAGAGATTTTACAGTGGACATATTATCAAAATACATAAACAGAAGCGAGTTTGACTCGTATGAGGATTTTAAAGAAAATTTTAAAATAAATATACCTGAGGATTTTAATTTCGGTTTTGACGTTGTGGACAAATGGGCTGAGATAGACCCTAAAAAGCGTGCGCTTGTATGGTGCAACGATGAGGGTGACGAAAAAGTTTTTACGTTTACCGATCTTAAAAAACTTTCCAACAAGACAGCAAACTTTTTCAAAAGTCTCGGTATAAAAAAAGGAGACCATGTAATGGCTGTTCTGCGCCGCCATTACGAATACTGGATTGTTGCGGTGGCGCTGCACAAATTAGGTGCGGTTTTGATTCCGGCAACGGCGCAGCTTAAAACAAAAGACGTGATTTACAGGGTTCACGCCGCAAGCGTTGACGCGGTTATAACTGCGGACGATTCGGGTCTTGCGCATATTGTGGATGAAGCGCAAAAGGTGTGCCCGTCTTTGAAATACAAAATAATGTGCGGTCTTCCTCATGACGGATGGCTGACATTTTCGGAAAGCATTGAAAAATGTTCGGACGTATTCGAAAGACCCACGGGTGAAGAAGCTACGCATAATGAAGACACAATGCTCATATATTTTACATCGGGAACCACAGGTTACCCAAAAATGGCGCAGCACTGCTTTACTTATCCGCTCGGACATATCATAACAGCAAAATTCTGGCACAACGTACAAAACAATAAGCTGCATATGACGGTTGCCGAAACAGGCTGGGCAAAGGCTTCATGGGGTAAAATATACGGACAGTGGATTTGCGGAGCGGTTCAGTTTGTTTATGACTATAACACAAGATTCACACCAACCGATCTGCTCAAAAAAATAGAGGAACACAAGATAACAACTTTCTGTGCTCCGCCGACAATTCTCAGATTTCTTATTAAAGAGGATCTGACAAAGTACGATTTGAGCAGTCTTGAATACTGCACAACGGCAGGTGAGGCGCTGAACGCGGAAATTTTCAAGCAGTTTTACGATGCTACGGGAATAGAAATCCGCGAAGGATTCGGTCAGACGGAAACGGTTGTGGCGCTTGCCACATATCCGTGGATCGAGCCGCGTCCGGGTTCACTCGGAAAACCTTCTCCGGGATATGAAATTCATCTTAAAAACAGCGACGGTGAAGACTGCGAAGAGGGAAGCACGGGTCAGATTGCGATACGCACGGATAAAATGATGCCGTACGGTCTCTTCAGAGGGTACTATCTTGATGAGGAGAAAACGGAAGCATGCTGGCATGACGGCTATTACTACACGGGAGATCTGGCATGGTGCGATGAAGACGGATACTACTGGTATGTAGGCAGAGCGGACGATATGATAAAAAGCTCGGGCTACAGAATAGGACCGTTTGAAGTTGAAAGTGCGCTTATGGAGCATCCTTCGGTTCTCGAATGTGCCGTAACCGCAGTGCCGGACGATATACGCGGACAGATTGTTAAAGCTACGATTGTTCTTGCGAACGGATATGAAGGTTCCGAAGAGCTTGTGCGCGAGCTGCAGGTTCATGTAAAGAAAAACACCGCACCTTATAAATATCCGCGTATTGTTGAGTTTGTGGAAAGCCTTCCGAAGACGGCAAGCGGAAAGATAATGCGTACGGTTATAAGGGATAAAGACCTCAAAAAATATAATAAATGAGATGATGGCGCATGATTAATTTTCTGGTAAGGCATTTTGTCGGTACGGAAGATATTAAAACGCATAACGCGCGGAAAAAGGCGGGCTTCCTCGGAAGTACGGCCGGAATAATTGCAAATATACTGCTTTTTATTTTAAAGTTTACGGTGGGAGCTCTGAGCGGAAGCGTGTCGGTTACGGCGGACGCTTTTAATAACCTTTCCGACACAGGCTCCTGCATAGTAACGTTTATAGGCTTTAAAATAGGCGACAAACCCGCAGACGCAAAGCACCCGTTCGGATACGGGAGAATTGAATATATTTCGGGGTTTGTTGTTGCGATTTTAATTATTTATGCCGGAGCGGAACTTGCAAAAACATCTTTTATAAAGATGATAAACCCGGCGGAAACAGAGTTTACATTTTTGATGCCGCTGCTGCTGCTTTTATCGATTCCCGTGAAGCTTTGGCTTTCGGCGTTAAACGGAAAACTCGGCAAAATGACGGATTCACCCGCAATGGAGGCGTCTGCCGCGGACAGCCGCAACGATGTTATCGTAACGTGCGCTACGATTGTTTCAGCGGTTTTGGTGAAGCTTACGTCTTTTTATGCGCTTGACGGAATAGTCGGTGTTATTGTAGCGCTGTTTGTTCTTTTTTCGGGTATCTCAATTATGCGTGAAACGCTTGCGCCGCTTTTGGGTGAAGCGCCAAAGCTTGAGCTTGCCGAGCAAATTGAAAAGCTAATCTTAAGCGGAGAAAATGTCTGCGGCGTGCACGATATCATTGTTCATAATTACGGCCCGGGCAAATACATAGCCTCGGCACATGCCGAGGTGCCGGCTGACTGCGATATATTAAAGGTTCATGATGAAATTGACAATATTGAGCAGCACATTGCCTCGAATCTGGGCGTTCTTATGACAATTCATATGGACCCTGTGGAAACAGATAACGAAAGTCTTAATAAAATGCGGCGGATGCTTTCCGAAACAATTTCGGGAATAGACCAAAACATGACGTTTCACGATCTTCGCGCCGTATCGGGCGATACGCACACAAATCTTATATTTGACGTTGTTGTGCCGAAAAAGTGCAAACTGAGCGATGATGAAATCAAAGCGCGCATAGACGAGGCGCTTGATCCGTACTACAGAACCGTTATTGTATTTGACCGCGCCTATATATAATAGTAATATAATCACCTTGTGTTAAATAAATATGATGTGAGGTGATTTTATTTATGAAGCTTCTGACATACATACTTCCTGCGGACGCGCAGCACAAACACGGCTTTTTTGCCGATGTACGCATAGATGCCGAAAAAACATTAAGAATACTTTACCTTGATGAAAAACCGCGTTTCCCGGGTTCTCTTTTCTCAAAAAGGAAAATAAGTGAAACACTTTCGGGGAGCATTTTGTATAAATGCGCTTTGGCGGAAAAATACAAAAATGAAAAAATTTTTTCCGACGGAAGGGGACTTTTTTGGCATCACATGAAAGAAATACTTTTTACCGCGGCAAACGCCGCCGATATGCCGGAGTTTGTAATTTTCTCCGTCAGCGTACGGGATATATCGAAATTCAGCGATATTATCATGTCGCGGTGCCGCGTTTCTTTTCTCACAACGCCTGCGTGCGCCGATGTAATGAACGATATTATGATGGAGGAATTCGGCGTGCCTTCAAGCGCTTCTTCGGCTGTGCGGCTCGGAGGTAAAACAGCGGTTATCATGCCGGGCGGAGAAATATTTTCGGTTGACGGCGCTGAAAATATTGTAAATTTAAGCGGAAAAAAAATGCCGCAGAGCGCGGTAACTCCGGATAGTGTGAAATATACTCTGCCGCCGCAGCTTCGTCTTGCGGCAGATGCGCTGTACAGCCCCGAAAGGCTGCAGACTGCTCTCGATTTTTTCGGCATTTCGTACGATAAAACAGCGGTTGCTTCGGTAAATTCTTACAAATGATTTGAAAAATGATACAAATTTGCTTGGTTCTTATTAACAAAAGGCTGTATTTTTACTCTTGACATAACAGAAATAAAGTGTTATAATACATGCTACTGGCAATCGAAAAGGAGAAATCCGATTCGTATAAACATAGGAGGTTGGAATAATGGTAGAGGAAAAACAGGTGGTTGTTACCGCCGAAGGTCTTAAAAAACTTCAGGATGAACTTGAATATTTAAAAACCGAAAAAAGAAACGACGTCAGAGAAAAAATTCAGACGGCTCTGGGATACGGAGACCTCTCCGAAAACAGCGAATATGATGAGGCGAAAAATGAGCAGGCGCAGGTTGAGACAAGAATTGCCCAGCTGGAGCAGATGCTTAAAAATATTAAACTTATAGATGAAAACGATTTGGACACCGATACCGTAAACTTAGGTTCGCACGTTTTGGTGCACGATGTGGATTTTGACGAGGACGTTGAATATACAATAGTGGGTTCCACTGAGGCAGACCCGGTGAAAAGCAAAATATCGGATGAATCGCCCGTAGGCAAAGCGCTTTTGGGCGCGTCGGTAGGCGATACGGTTACGGCTCAGCTGCCGGACGGTGACACCGCGGATTTTAAAATTTTGAAGATATTAAGATAGCAAAAAGAGGGTGTATCAAAATAATCATTTTGCTGCACTCTTTTTATTTCTCAGCCGATAAACTTATTGATTGGAGAAGATTATGAATTTACCGAGGTTATATATAGTAATTCCGTGCTATAACGAAGAAAAGGTTCTGCCCAAGACCGCGCCGATGTTTTTGAAAGAACTCAATCTTCTTATTAAAAAAGAAAAAATTTCGGAAAACAGCCGCATTCTTTTTGTAAATGACGGTTCAAAGGACAAGACTTGGGACATAATAAAGTCGCTGGCGCGCGAAGATGAACATTTTGAAGGCATTGCGCAGAGCAGAAACCGCGGTCATCAGAATGCGGTTTTGGCGGGTCTTATGGAAGTGCGCGGCAAATGCGACATAAGCATCAGCATAGACTGCGACGGTCAGGACGACATAACCGCCATGGAGAAAATGGTGGACGCATACCGCAACGGGTGCGATATTGTGTACGGCGTGCGCGATTCGAGAAAAACGGATACATTTTTCAAACGCTTTACGGCAGAGAGCTATTATAAGGTTTTAAAGCGTCTCGGAGGAGATATTGTATATAATCATGCGGATTACCGTCTTGCAAGCGCGCGTGTTTTAAACGAGCTTGCAAATTACGGAGAAGTTAACATTTTTCTGCGCGGAATGTTTCCGCTTATTGGTTTTAAATCCACAAGCGTTTATTACAGCAGAAGCGAGCGTATAGCCGGTGAATCGCACTATCCGCTCAGCAAAATGCTGCGCCTTGCGGCAGACGGAATTACGAGCCTGTCCATAAAACCCATAAGACTTATAACGGGGTTCGGCTCGGCTGTTTCGATTTTAAGCTTAATAGGCATTTTGTGGGCAATTATACGCGCGCTCTGCGGCAAAGCCGTAACGGGCTGGGCGTCCACCACATGTATTGTGTGCTTCCTTGCCGGCGTACAGCTTTTAAGTCTCGGCGTAATAGGCGAATACATAGGCAAAATATATATGGAAAGCAAGCACCGTCCGAGATACTGCATCTCGGAGAGAACATATGACGAGGAAAAATAGCAGGGCTATTCCATGAGTATAAAACCCATTTTCTCTTGGAGAGACGGGGTAATTGTGTTTGAAATTGTAAAGGAATTATCTTCCTGAAAGCGGTGAACGGCGCTTTGAAGAATTTCGCCGTATTTGCCGTCGGGTGAGCCGCTGTAATAGCCAAGCTCCGAGAGGCGCTTTTGTATGCGCATAACGTCTGAGCCGTATTGACCGGGCGTTATATTTCTGAAGCCGCTGCCAAAATCGCCGAACGGGCCGTTTACGGCGGCAACGCGTGTGCCTATCGGAATAATTTTTAAAAGCTCGGCAGCGTCTGTGTTGTACATCCGAAAGCAGCCCATGGAGGAATTCCAGCCGACGGATTCGGGGTGTGGAGTTCCGTGTATGCCGAAATTCCCCCAAGGCACGTCAAGACCTATAAAGCTGCCGCCGAAAGCGTCTCCCCAGTCGCCTTTTCGGTTAACACTGAATGTGCCTATAGGCGAAGGCGTTTTGTATTTTCCCGTGGCGCATTTATATGTTTTTAAAAGCTTATCGTCTTTTAAAAGGTAGACGCACGAAACTTCCCCGTCAATGAAAATTTTATAGGGGTTTGCCGCGCCCGTAAGCAAAAAAATCATCAGTAAAATCGGAATGAATGCAAGCTTTTTCAAGGGTACTCTCCGTTTCTGCAAATAAATCTCTTTACATTATATTACGAAAGGACGCAATCAATGAAAAAAATTGAAAGCTATTGGTGGAAAATTCTCGCAGTCGGAATTATTCTGATAGTGGCGTGGAAAGCGCTTGATTTCAGCAATGTTAAATCGTGGATAAAAAGCGCTTTTGACATTATGATGCCTTTTATAATAGGAGCGGTGTTGGCTTTTTTTACAAACAAGCCGTCAAAAGCGATTGAAGAATTTTTGAAAAGAAAGGCAAAAAGGCTTTCAAAAAAAGCGGCACGTGTAATTTCGGTTCTGTCGGTTTACGCTGTGCTTATCGCAATTTTGGCTTTCTCGCTTAACTTTCTTATTCCGGCGCTGTATGTAAATATGCAGGATCTGGTTAAAAATGCGCCGTCGTATTACGAGACGATAAAAAACTTTACGGATAATTCGGAGTTTTTGAGCAGTCTCGGAATTCTCGACAAAATCAGCGAATCGGTGATGTCTTACATCAATTTTTCCATGATGGGCAAATTCGTGGGAATAGTAAGCTCGGTGGCAAACTCGGTGCTGACATTTTTCCTCGGAATCATATTGTCGATTTATATTTTGCTTGAGAAGGAATCTCTCGCAAACTTTTTTAAAACGCTCGGAAAGCTTGTCTTTAAAGGAAAACATTCGGCAACCGTTGCTATGTACTGCGGCGAGTTTGCAAAGCTTTTCAACTCATATTTTCTCGGGCTTATGTTTGATGCGCTGCTGATGGGCGTTTTGAGCTCGATATTTTTTGCCGTTTTCGGCTCTCCGTTTCCGCTGCTTCTCGGTTTATGCGTTGCAATAGGAAATATGATTCCGTTTTTCGGACCGATTGCTTCAGCAGCAGTCGGATATATTGCAACAGCCGTTTCTATGGGGCCTTTAAAGGCGATATGGGTGCTTCTTTTCCAGCTTGTTCTTGGACAGGTTGACGGAAATCTCATACAGCCGAAAATTGTGGGAACATCGGTTGGAATAAGTCCTTTCTGGGTTATTTTCGCCGTTACGTTTTTCGGCGGAATATGGGGTCCGTGGGGAATGATTCTCGGCGTTCCGATTGTCGGAGCATTGGGCATGCTTTATGATGATTTAAAAGAGACACGCGGCATATAAAAAAATTTAAAATTCCAAAACATACTTTATTTAAAAAACACGTTTCGGTCAATAATACTTTTGACTGGAGCGTGTTTTTATGAAAAGAAAAAAAATAATTTGTTTTGTGCTGACGCTTTTTTTGTCTTTTGCGGCAACAACAATAAAAACAGAGAGAAGCGCCGTGGCATATGTGCCCGTTTCGGCAGGCGGCAAAACAGTGGGAATAAAGCTGTATCTTGACGGACTTTTGTGCGTGGGAACTTCCGAAATAAGCGGTGCGTGTCCGGCACGGCGGTGCGGAATTAAGAAGGGTGACAGGATAACGCATATAAACGGCGCGCTTATAGAAGACGCCGAAATGTTTTCCGAACTTATTCAGCAAAACGGTGAAAATGAGGTTGTACTCACCGTTATAAGCGGAAATGAAACGGCGGAGAAAAGGCTTAAACCCGTCTATTATGCAGATGCCGGTGAATACAAAACAGGAATGTGGGTGCGAGACAGCATAGCCGGAATAGGCACGGTGACTTTTATGCTTGAAGACGGAAGCTTTGCGGCTCTCGGACACGGTATATCGGACGCAGACGCCGGAGAAATTGTCAGAATGAAAAGCGGAGATATAACGGGAAGTGAGATAGAGTCGGTTGTGCGCGGCGAGGCAGGCGCTCCGGGGGAACTGCGCGGCTCTTTTACAGACAGCTGCTCGGGTGAGGTTTTTGCAAATGAGCCAAGCGGGATATACGGCAGACTGCAAAAAAGCAACTTAGGTTTTGAAACGGCGGAGATTGCCGATGAAGGCGAAGTCCACACGGGAGAGGCATATATCCTGGCAAATATTGACGGAACAAAAACGGAAAAATTTTCTGTGGAAATATCAAGAATACTTCGTTTTGGCAATTCGGACGGGAAATGCATGGTTATCCGCGTGACGGATGAAAATCTTATAAACCGCACGGGCGGCATTGTTCAGGGAACCAGCGGCAGTCCCATATTTCAGGACGGAAAGCTTGTGGGAGCCGTAACGCATGTTTTTCTCGACAATCCGCGCGAGGGATACGGGATTTTTGCATCGCGCATGATGGACACGCTGCAATCTTTAATAAATTGTGAATAAAATTTTATTTGGTTGAAATTTTTTCCGTTTTGTGTTAAAATATAAATATATCACAAAAATCTGAAAAGAAAGGCGATGAAATGTATGAAAAACATTCTATACGAATACGCGAATGAAAAGAAAGAGCTCTGCCTTAAAAATGACAGTATTAACCCCGAGCTTTATAAAGAGCATAATGTTAAAAGAGGTCTTCGCGATATCAACGGAAAAGGCGTTGTCACAGGACTTACCAATATATCAAAAATAATTTCGTTTGACGAAAACGGTGAGCCGTGCGAAGGCAGGCTTTGGTACAGGGGCTATACATTGCAGAGCCTTTTTGACAAGCATATAAAGCACGACGAATTCGGCTTTGAAAAAACGGCGTATCTGCTCCTTTTCGGGCAGCTGCCTTCGGAATCTGAGCTGTCGGAGTTTCGCGAAGCGCTTGCGGCTGCAAGAAAATTGCCAAGGAATTTTACAAAGGACGTTATTATGAAAGCGCCGAGCGTGGATATAATGAACTCTATGACGCGCAGTATTTTAACTCTTGCTTCTTATGACCGCAACATAGCAAAAAACGATATTGCAACGTCACTTATGCAGTGCATTCGTCTTATTGCGCTGTTTCCGCTTCTGGCGGTGTACGGCTACCATGCATATAATCATTATATAAATGAACAGAGCATGTATATTCACATGCCCGATCCTGCGCTTTCCACTGCCGAAAATCTACTCATGCTTCTGCGTGCGGACAAGAATTATTCCGCGGTTGAGGCAAAGGTTTTGGATACGGCTCTCATATTACATATGGAGCACGGCGGCGGAAACAACTCGACATTTACAACGCGCGTTGTAACATCGGCAGGCTCCGATACATATTCAACAATAGCCGCGGCAATGTCATCGCTTAAAGGACCCAAGCACGGCGGTGCAAATATTAAGGTTATGGAAATGATAAAAGACCTTAAAAAGCATGTGAAACACAAAAATTCCGAAGAGGAAATACGCGAATATCTCAAAAAGCTGCTTGATAAAGAAGCTTTTGACGGGAAAGGTCTTATTTACGGAATGGGACATGCCATTTACTCAGTTTCCGATCCAAGAGAAAGAATTTTTAAACAGTATGTTGAAGAGCTTGCTCATGCCAAGCACAGAGAAAAAGATTTGTTTATTTATAACACAATAGAAAGCACCGCTCCGGAGCTTATAGCTGCAAAAAGAAAAATTTATAAAGGCGTAAGCCCGAATGTTGATTTTTACAGCGGATTTGTTTATGACATGCTTGGAATACCGAGCGAGCTTTACACCGCTATGTTTGCGGTGGCGAGAATCGTGGGCTGGAGTGCTCACAGAACGGAAGAGCTTATCTGTGCGGATAAAATTATACGTCCGGCATATTTGAGCGTTATGCCCGAGATAGAATAAGAGGGACTTTGGAAAAATGCACAGACTGCATAAACCAACCATTCTGCACTATTTTTCCAAAGCCCCAAAAGAGGGTGCTGCAAAACAATTTTGTTTTGCAGCACCCTCTTTCAAATAATAAATTTCACCCGGATTCGTCGCTTTGTAGCGGCATTTTTATTTCGGCAAAACTATTACGGGGTCTTTTCTTTTCGGTCTGTAAATTACGAACTTGTTCCCTATAATCTGAACGCCTTCGGCATATGTTTTCTCCTGAAGTTCGTAGCATGCTTCGCGTGCCGAGAGGGGAGACGTTTCAAGAACGTGAAATTTTATAAGCTCACGCCCCTCCAAGGCGTCCTCTGTCATTCTGACAAGCTCGTCGGTTATGCCGCCTTTGCCTATCTGATACAGCGCCGGAATTTTATTTGCAAGGCTGCGCAGATATGCGCGCTGTTTGCTTGTTATCATATTTTTCTCCTTTTTTCTGTTATATTCTGTTTAAACAGTTTATCATACATTATCCGATTTTGTCAAGCTTTTAAAAGCGGACGGAGTCTTTCCGAAATGCTTTTTAAACGCACGCGAAAAGTATGCGGGCGAGGAAAAACCGCTTTCCAGACAAATCTCGGTAATGCTTTTGTCGGAGGTCTGCAAAAGGTTACAGGCATATTTGAGGCGCAGAGTCAAAAGATACTCCTGAAAAGGAACGCCGACTTTTTTGTGGAAATATTTGCAGAAATGATTCGGCGAAACATGAAGAAAACGTGCCGTTTCGTTAAGTGTAATTTTTTCCTTAAAATTGTAGCGTATATAGGAAAGCGCACTTTTCATATAGCTTTCATGCGTTTCACCGCTTGTTTTGTTCGGCAGAACATTGCGCAGAACATAAACTATAATTCTGTTCAGAGCGCCGCATGCCATAGAGTCCTTGCAGAGTTCGTCCATATTTATTTCGTGTTTTAAAAATTCTATTTCCGAAAGAAGCAGGTTATAGAGTTCTCCTTCAAAAAAAGATATGAACGGCGCGTTTTTAATATCAAGCTCTTTCCAGATGCTGTTATCCACAAGGTCATCGGTAAAAGAAATGCATACCGTTTCGATTTCGCCATCATATGTAAATTCATGCACATCCAAAGGAGACGTTATAATAACGTGCCCCGGAACGCACTCATATGCTCTGCCGTTTATAATTTGGGTACATGTGCCGCGCGTGAGAAGCTCAAACTCAAAAAACTTGTGACTGTGCGGATGGTTTAAGTGCTTGTAATTGCTTATATGCGTTTTAACATGAAGCATGCTTCCCTGTGTTCGTATGTAATCTGTTATAATAGGTTCAACGCTCATTTTTCTCCCTCCGTAAATATTTTATCACTTTTTTTCGTATTTGTAAAGACAAAATGCCACATTAGTGCAAATAATGCACAAAAAAGTTATTGATTATGCCATGCGCTGAGTGTATAATATAATATATAATAATGGAATAGAAAGGAAGATTGTTATGAAAAAAACATTTTTTTTCACGTTATTGACGATTTTACTGCTTGCGGCAAGCGGTGTTGCGGCAGATGAAACGGACGTTGCATTTATGTCCGGCAGCCGTGAGATTTATAAAATCGAAAACGGAGGAATAAATGCAAAAATCAGCTTGCAAAGCGAGCAGGATGTAGACGGTGCAATGCTTGTGACAGCGCTTTTTGACGGCAGCAGACTTACCGATATCGATTTCAAAACAACCGATATTAAAACGGGCGCGAACTCACTTTTCGGAAACGCTGTTGCGGTGAGCAAGCCCGAAACGGAAGAAATCAGCGTAATGCTTTTTGATTCCGCAATGAGACCTCTTATGAAAAGAGCGGACCTCGGATTGAAAAGCAGGGATACAAGCTTTGCGGCAGTAGCAGAGGTTGACGGCAGGAGTTATGCTTCTCTCATGAGAGACAACAGCGGCGTTTTGTATCTCCCGAAGGAAGCTGACAAAACGAAGGTTAATATTACGGAATTTAAAATCGGCGAAGGCGCCGCCGTTTCAATTCCTGCGGGAGAAACGGATTTTACGGACAGTGTTACATATACCGTTACGAGCGAATCGGGAGAACAGAAAACATATGTTTTAAGCGCATATGACGGCATGACGCTCTCGTGGGACGAGCAATTTACCGGAGCCGAAATTACGGGAGACGTCGGCAGTACCGAAAACGGTTACGAAAGCCTGGTTGAAGGAAGCTCGAAAAAGAGCACTAATATGTTTGTTCCCACAAACGGAACATGGAACGGCGGAGAGTTCCATGCATGGAAATACGGATACTGGAATCAGGGAAGAACGGACAGAAAGGTAAATGTGAATCCTTATCTTGAAATTGTGGAAGACGGTGAACACGGCGATGTGTTAAAGATAGAAACAAACAAAGCGTGGGGACCGTTTTCGTACAGTGCACGTGTGCCCGAAAATGCTGACGGCTCCGGCGCTACCGTGCCGACCGTGACCGACAGGGTTTTGATCGAATATGATATTAAGTTTGATGATTTTGATGAATGGAGCGGAAATATGCAGGCGAACATACTGAAGTTTGCAAACAGATCCGGATTTTTGTGGTGCGTACAGACATCAAAATCAAAATTTAACCTTTCAAGTGAGTATGACAATACACTTAAAAAGACAATTGTGTACAAAGAAAATCTCAATACAAACACATGGTATCATGTTTCCGTGCTTTTGGAGAAAACCGAAAGCGGCAGTCTCTGCAATATATGGCTTGACGGAGAATATCTCGGCAGCAAGGCATATAATGTGACGCCTACGCTTAACGACAGAGCGTTTGAATTTGATATTGCAAGCTCCGTTAAATCGGTAATGTATTGGGATAATACCAGGGTTATGAGCAAATAAAGGGGGGAGCATATGAAAAAAGCTGTATGTGTGATTCTGGCAGTATTTATGATGTCGCTGCCGGTTTTGGCAGACGATGTGATTAAAGTTACGGTGGACGGCGAAGAGCTGATGTTTGACCAAAACCCCGTTATAATAAACGACAGAACCATGGTTCCCATGCGCGCAATATTTGAAAAGCTCGGCGCCTCCGTTTCATGGGACGGAGAAACAAAGACCGTTACGGCAGAGGGAAGCGGAAGAAAAATCGTGCTTCCCGTCGGTTCGACAGTTGCCGCGGTAAACGGCGAAGCCGTGTTTCTTGATTCCCCGGCGGTTATTATCGAAGGAAGAACGCTTGTTCCCGTAAGATTTGTCAGCGAAGCAATGGGCGCCGAGGTGACATGGGATGCGGGCGCAAGGACGGTCTGCATAAAAGAGGGAAACAATATTTTAAGCGCGGAAATGAGCGCAGCTCTTTCCGAGCTTGACACAAGGTACGATAAAAAGCTTTTTGATTGGGTGATTAATCTTTACGACCCCTCCGGGGGATTCTATTATGCAAACAGCGCAAGGGACTATGACGGCTTTTTGCCCGATATAGAATCCACTTGTCAGGCATGGGGAAGAATTATTATGCACAGCGGAATAGACAGTATGGAGATTCCTGAGGATATCAGACAGAAAACGGTGGATTTTCTCTGTGCGAGACAGGATGCGGAGGACGGATATTTTTACGATACGCAGTTCGGAAAGAATGTGGGAAACTCGAAAAAGGAAAGAAATACCTCCTATGCTTCGTCGAGAATAAAGACGTTCGGCGGCACGCTTCCTTATCTTACTCCGGCAGAAAGAGCGGAGGCGAATATCAAAGAAACCGCCGACAGAGCTTCAAATATTTACGAAAGCGAAGAAAGTGTGAAAGCGTGGCTTGACGGGCTTAACTGGGACGGGAATCCTTATTCCGCGTGTCACGAAATCAGTTCGGCTTCGGAAACGCTCAATGCAAACGGATATGCCGCTATGGTTGCCGACTATCTGAGAGAAAGACAAAACCCGGAAACAGGGCTTTGGGGAGAAGGGCTTAACTACACAACGCTCAGCGCTGCAATGAAAGCTTCTCCGATGTTTAAGCCGCGATTTAACACGGGAGAATTTCCAAACGCCGGCAAAATGATTAAAAGCGTTGTTGAGATAGTTAAAACGTGCAAGCCCGATACGCTTGCAATGCTTTGCAACCCCGTATATCTCCTGATATACGCGCGTGACAGCTTCGGCGCAAACGGCTTTCCGCAGGAAATGAGCAGCGAAGTTGACAAAAATCTTGCCGAGATCATAAAATCCCTGTCAAAGCAGCTTGACGAGTTCCGCCAGCCGGACAACGGATACGGATACTTCAGAAGCGGAAGCAGCCCGGTTTCTCAGGGCGTTACCGTATCTTTGGGATATCCGGAAGGAGATGTAAACGCAATGGCGCTTGCTCTTGATATAAGAGACTGCTCGTGGAGACTTGCGGCAGGAAAAACGCCGCAATGCTTCAGAGAATATCTTGATGAGGCGTGGGAGAAAATGAGAAATGCGAAAGCTCCCTCAAAAATCAAGCTTGAATTGGGCTGCGACGATAATTTCACGGGGCTTAAGCTTGACGCAAAACCAAATCCTGAGAAATGGACGCTTAACGAAGCCTCGGGCAGCATTCTTATAGGAGAGGACCCTGACAGAAGCAAAAACCGCGTTTTGCAGATAAACACAAAGCCGGGCGGCAATACCGAAGCTAAAAGAATTTGTTTTACCGGCACTGCGTACAATGTACTGACCTTTGAGTGCCGTCTTCAGCTCACGGAGTGCACAACATACGATTTGTTTTACAACGCCATAGGGGAAACGGCGGTGTCATGGCTTTTCACAAAGAGAGACAAAAGCGCGGACACCATAACGCTGAGCGCCAGAACATCAAGTCAGGGCTACGGCGATACAATATGCGAGCTCAGCCAGGATGAGTGGTATAAAATCAGAATCGAATTTGAGCCGAAGGATGCGGAAAACACAAAGGTTCGCTTTTATATCGATGATGAGCTGAAGCTTGAAACAAATAAGTTTTATAACGGAGGAAAAGACGGAGCGTCTCCGCAGAAGGAGCATAAATCCATTAAATTTACCGCATTTAATGCCGCAAAAGGCACCATGCTTTTGGATGACATAAAAGTTACTTTAAAATAGGTTTTTACACGGAGAACGCAGTTTTACATGTTGCGTTCTCCGTGTTTTTGTGTTATACTCTGTGTTGTGAGGGGGTGCAAAAATGAACGACAAATGGATTGAATTTGCAATTCGCATTCAAAGTATTGCACAGACAGGGCTGCAATACGGAAAAGACAAATTTGATTTGGAACGGTATGAAGAACTCAGAAAAATTTCGGCTGAAATGATTTCCGAAAAAACAGATATTCCCACAGATAAAGTATATGATTTATTCTGCTGTGAAAAAGGATATCAGACGCCGAAAATTGATACAAGAGCCGCCGTGTTCAGAGACGGGAAAATACTTCTTGTTCACGAAAACAACGGAACGTGGGCGCTTCCCGGAGGCTGGTGCGATGTTGACATGTCTGTGGCTTCAAACACGGAAAAAGAAGTTTTTGAGGAAACGGGTTTCCGCGTAAAATCCGAAAGAATAATAGCTGTTCAGGACTGGAGAAAGCATAACGTGGTAAACTACGCTTTCGGAGTTGTGAAAATTTTTATGCTTTGCAGATATCAAAGCGGTGAATTTGAAAAAAATTCCGAAACAACGGAAATCGGCTTTTTTGACAAGGACTCGATTCCGCAAAATCTTGCCGCCGAAAAGACAACGGCGGAACAGATTCTTATGTGTTTTGATTCATATGAAAAACAGCGTATACATACATTTTTTGACTGATATTAAGGGGTTTTGAAAAATGTACGGACAGCAGCATTTTTTCTAAAGACTCAAGAGGGTGCGGCAAAACAAAATCGTTTTGCTGCACCCTCTTAATGCTGTAAATTCATTCGGCTATAAAATTTATTCAGATTTTATAATCCTTCAAATACTCGGCGGTGTTTGCAACCATTTTGTCAAAAAGCTTTTTAGAATCCGTACGGGATATTTTTGTAACCTGAGGATCTTTTACAAACGCGCTGAAGGCAAGGTCAAGATTGCGCGTAAGCGCCGCTTCAACCGTCATTTCCTGGCAGATAATCGGGTCCGACGAGAGGGCGAGAACGCTTTGCGGCATAGCACCCGCAAATACGGGAGTTACGCTGTCAGCCGTAAACGATGCATTTGTTTCAACCACGGCGCCCAAAGGCAGATTCGGAATCTGGCCGTAGTTTGGCAGGTTTACGTTTGTAACAAGATCTCCGAGACCCAAAAGCGCCTTAATCTGTATAACGCCTTCTTCACCCGAGGGGTTAAGCTCAAATTCCTGCTCGCCGGAGACCATTTTGCGGCTTTTCTCCATTCTGTCGGCAAGCAGCTCAAGCCTGAAGTCTACGGAAGTGAGATCAAATCCCCAGCTTTTAACGGTTTCGGGATTGTCAAGATACCATGTTCCGGGGCAGAACTCGGCAAGGTGTCTGTCGCCCGCGGCCGCGATATATCCGTATTTTTTAAATAAATCCATTTTAACCTTCTGAGCGCACTGGAATACTCTGTTGAGCCAGTTTGTATCGTTGCCTTCGGTGAAGCCTTTTTCGCCGTATTCTTCGCAGAATTTTTCGTAATACGGGAAAATATCATGGTTTCTGAAGTGAGCGGAGGTGAGCCATGTGAAATGGTTTGTTCCGATTACGTTTGTTTTGATTTCACTTCTGTCTATTTCTTCACATCCCAAAGCTTTTTGCATAACTTTAGCCAAAAACTTCTGAGTTCCGAAAACTTCGTGACAGCAGCCGAAAGCTTTGATTTTCGGGAACACTCTGTAAAGAGTTCTGACGCACATTGCCATGGGGTTTGTGTAGTTTATAACCCATGCATCGGGCGCATAGTCGCTTATTGCCGCGGCAATCACTTCATACATGGGCACCGTGCGCAGCGCGCGGATAATTCCTCCGGGACCTGTGGTATCGCCCACAGACTGATATATGCCGAATTCCTCGGGCGCGTGAACATCCGAACGCATCTCATCAAACGTTCCCGGCAGAATCGATATGATAATGAAATTTGCACCGGTTAAAGCTTCGCAAAGAGTAGGGGCGGTGGTGTAATACCAGTTGTCCGCGTCTTTGTGAACTTCTCTGATTTTGTTTCCGATAATTTCGTTTGCCTTTGCCGCTTCCAAATCGATATCATAAAGGCACACTTCACCGCTTAAGCTTTTTTCCTGGGCGAGATCGCTCATTAGATTCCATGCCCAGCCGCGCGAGCCGCCGCCTATATAAGCGATTTTGATTTCCGAAGCGGAATTTTTTTCAACTTTCATTTTCTGTACTCCTTTTTTAATAAAATTATTTTCTATACTTCTATTATAAAAGAATAAATTGGATTTTCTACAGATTTTTTGCTGTTTTTTTCTGAATTACATATATTTTGCTGTCTGTGGCGTATATTTTGAAGCGGAAGTGTAAAACTAATTGCATAATATAAGAAAATATCGGTGAATGGAGACAGCTATGAGTTTCAAAGAAAAGATCAAAAAAATTTTTTCAAAGTTTACACCTCTTTATACTTTGCTTATTTCAATATGTGTCGTACTTATATTGGGCGTTGTGACAATATGCCAGGGTGCGGAAATAAAAAATGTAAAAAGGCAGATGCAGCAAGGCTATACGCGTTCTTTAAGCGAGCTTACAACGTATGTTGACAATATAAATGTAAATCTTGCAAAGAGCGTTGCGGCAAGTGATTCGCGTGAGCTTTCAAAGCTTGCAAACAAAATATACAGCTCATCGGCGGGGGCGGCTGCGGCTCTTTCATCGCTTCCGGTGACAGATGTGACGCTTTCGAACACTTCAAAATTTTTGGCGCAGGTTGGGGATTATACTTACAATCTGTCCCTTGCGCACATTGACGGCGGAGAGATAAGCGATGAAGAATACAATACGCTGTTAAATCTCGGCAGATATGCAAAATCGCTTTCGGAATCGCTTTACGGTATACAAGACTCACTGTTTTCGGGAGAAGGCTCCGGTGGCGGAGACAATACGGTTTTTGCCGGAGAATTTGAAGAAATAGAACAGAGTTTTGCGGAGTACCCGGCTCTTATATATGACGGACCTTTTTCCGAGCACATTCAAAACGCTTCGTCCTCAATACTCGGCGCTTTGTCTGAAATATCGCCGGACGAGGCAAAGGAACGCGCCCTTTCGGCAGTGGGTGACGAAAGACGCGGAGATATTTCCGAAAGCGGAGAGATAAACGGAAAAATTCCTTCTTACGGGTTTAACATAACTCCCGAAAACGATAAAAACAGAAGTATTTCCGCCGAGGTGACAAAAAACGGAGGCATGCTTTTGTGGATGCTGGACACAAGAATTCCGCAGGAGACGCGCATATCGGTTGAAGAAGCGGTTAAAAAGGCATATGACTTTTTGTCGCTTTTGAAAATATCTTCCATGAACGACACTTATTATGAAATAAAAGACAACAGTGTTCTTATTAATTTTGCGTTTGGTGACGGCGGCGTTTTGTATTATCCCGACCTTGTCAAAGTGAAAGTTGCGCTCGATACGGGAGAAATTTTAGGTGTTGAAAGTCACGGTTATATAATGAACCACAAAGTGCGCCAAAACGGCAATTTTAAATTTTCCGATGCCGAGGTTCTGGCTGCAATCAGCCCGAAAATAAATGCGGATTCCTTAAAACGCTGCCTGATTCCGACAGACGGCGGAGGAGAAATTTATTGCTATGAGGTTCACGGAGGGTTTGACGATTACGAATTTTTGATTTATCTCAATGCGGAAACGCTGAGGCAGGAAAATATTTTAATGCTGCTTGTCAACGAAAACGGAACGCTGACAATATAGCGGGGAGCCGCATTATGAATCGGGGGATGCGGCAAAACGAAAAAGTTTTGCCGTATCCTTTTTTGTTTTGAGCTATAAATATTATTTATATATTTTCATAATATTATTGTATTGGACAAACTCAGAAAAATGTGGTACAATGAGTACATCAAAAAAACAAGGGAGGAAATCATTATGAAAAAGATTTTATCGGCGGTGTTTGCCGCAGTGCTTTCTCTGTCGCTTTTGACAGCGTGCGGAGGCAGCAAGGGGATTACAATAGCCGTTCCCAATGACACAACAAACGAGGCAAGAGCGCTTTTGCTGCTTGAAAAGAACGGATACATAAAACTTAAATCCGGCGCAGGCATCACGGCGACAATTAAGGATATTGAAGAAAATCCTTACAACATAACTTTTAAAGAAGTTGAAGCGGCGCAGCTTCCGAATATGCTCAAAGATGTGGATTACGCGGTTATCAATTCAAACTTTGCAATTCAGGCGGATTTGAATCCCGTTTCCGATTCGCTTTTGATGGAGGATTCATCTTCGGAATACGGAAACATAGTTGCCGTTAAAGAGGGAAACGAAGGCACGGATGCCGTAAAAGCGCTCAAGGCGGCGCTTGAAAGCAAAAAGGTTAAGGACTTTATAACCGAGAAATATAACGGTGCGGTAGTAAGCACGGTTGACAACCCCGAAGACGGATATGACGCTTCCGTGGATTATGCGGCGCTTGCGGGTAAAAAAATAACTGTTGCGGCGTCTCCCACACCTCATGCGGAGATACTTAAGATTGCAAAGGATATTCTTGCCGAAAAAAATGTAACGCTTGACGTTAAAGAGTTTACAGACTATGTACAGCCAAACAACGTGGTTGAAAGCGGCGAGGTTGACGCAAACTACTTCCAGCATTTCCCGTATCTTGACGATTTCAACAAAGAAAACGGAACACATATTGTATCAATCGGCGCAATTCATGTTGAACCTATTGCACTTTATGCCGGCAAACAGACGTCGCTTGACGCTATTAAAGCCGCAAAATAAAATGAGCTGTAAAACAAACGGGCGATGAACCCGTTTGTTTTGCTGTTCCGAAACGGAGTTTTTATATGATTGAACTGAAGAATATTTCAAAGACATTTCAAACCGCAGACGGAACGGTTGAAGCTTTGAAAAACGTAAATCTTTCCATAGAGGACGGAGACATATACGGAATAATAGGCATGAGCGGTGCCGGAAAAAGCACGCTTGTGCGCTGCATAAATATGCTTGAACGCCCGACAGAAGGCAGCGTTATTATAAACGGTGTGGATATTGGAAAGCTCGGCGCGGCGGAGCTTCGGCGTGAGCGCCGCAAAATAACCATGATTTTTCAAGGCTTTAATTTGCTTATGCAAAGAACATGCATAGATAATATATGCTTTCCGCTTGAGCTTGCCGGAGTTAAAAAGAAAGAGGCAAGAAAAAAGGCGGCGGAACTTTTGGAAACCGTAGGTCTGCCGGACAAAGGCGGCGCATATCCGGCGCAGCTTTCCGGCGGTCAGCAGCAGAGAGTTGCCATAGCGCGCGCCCTTGCCACAGAACCTGAAATTCTTCTCTGCGATGAGGCAACAAGTGCGCTTGACCCGAAAACCACGCAGTCTATTTTGGATCTTATAGCCGAAATAAACGAGCGTCTCGGTATTACGGTTATAGTTATAACGCACCAAATGAGCGTTGTGGAAAAGATATGTTCAAAGGTTGCCATTTTGGACGGAGGAGAGGTTGTGGAAGAAGGCAGCGTTTCGGAGGTATTCACAAATCCTCATTCCGATGCTGCGAAAAGACTTGTGTTCCCGGACGGGGCGGAAAGCTCTGTGCCGAGTTTTGCTTCCGACTCTGTTATTCGTCTTGTGTATAACGGCGCTTTGGTTGCGGACACGCCGCTTATTGCAAAAATGGCAAAGGACGAAGGCATTGCCGCAAATATTCTTGCCGCGCAGACAAAATGCATAGGTGATAAGGTTTTCGGCAATATGCTGCTTGATATAGACGGCGGAGAAAAAGAACTTGAAAGGGCAATAACTTATTTGCAGAACACACCCGATATTATAGTAAGGAGAGTGAAAAACGATGTTTGAAAGCATTCTGGCAAATCCATCGGTTGCCGAAGCAATTGAAATTTTAAAAAGCGAACTTTTTCTTGCTATTTGGGAAACGTTTTATGTAACCGTTGCCGCAACGTTTTTCTCTATTCTTATAGGGCTGCCTTTGGGGGTTTTGATTGTTGCGGGCGAAAAAGGCGGAGTAATGCCGCTTCCGAAGCCTGTTTTAAGCGTTTTGAACGTAATTATAAATCTGCTGCGTTCAATACCGTTTCTCATACTTATGATACTTGTTTTTCCGCTTACAAGGCTTATAATGGGCACGGTTGTGGGAACTGCGGCTTCGATTGTGCCGCTTGTTATAGCCGCAGCGCCGTTTGTGGCAAGGCTTGTTGAGAGCAGTTTAAGGGAAGTGAACCCCAATATCATAGAGGCGGCGCAGAGCATGGGCGCTTCGCCGTTTCAGATAATTTCCAAAGTTATGATTCCGGAAAGTATTCCTTCTTTAATATCGAATTTCACAATAGCAGTTACAACCATACTCGGCTATTCTGCAATGAGCGGTATTATAGGCGGCGGAGGTCTCGGAAAAATCGCGATAAATTACGGTTATTACAGATATAAATATCTTGTTATGACAATTGCGGTAATTTTCCTCATTATTCTTGTTCAGATATTCCAGGCTGTGGGAACATGGCTTACGGTAAAGAGTGATAAGAGATTAAAATAGTTAATGATTTTTTTGCATGATTTAAAGAGAGGGTGCGGCAAAACAAAATCGGTTTGCCGCACCCTCTTTTATAAAATCGTCTGACGGCAAACCGGTCCGACCGAATCGCGCTTTACAAGCTCGGCTCTTATTGACGTTTTTTGTATTGCCTTAAAATATGGATTATTTATCTTTTTGATTATCATATCAACCGCCGTAAAAGCGGCGTCGGTTATAAATGTTTTGACGGTCGTAAGCGGCGGAAGAATGTTCTGCGCATCAGCAATATCATCCATGCCGATAACGGAAACGTCCTCGGGGACATTAAAGCCCTGCGATTTGAGTGCATAAATTGCGCCAATGGCAATATTATCGTATGCTGCTAGGATTGCTGTGGGAGGCTCGTCAAGTGACATCAGATATGAAATGCTGTCGCGCCCGGCGTTTTCAAAGCGCTTTCTGCTGCGGATTACAAGCTGCGGCGTAACGGGCAGCTTCAGGCGTTTTATTGCGGATATAAAATGCCTTTCCTTTGCCGCTGTCAGGCGTTCGCCTATAAAAGCAATGCGCGTATGCCCGTTTTCCTTAAAAAGCCTGACGGCGTCATATGTGGCTTTCCACAAATCAATACCTACTTCGTCGGCATTTTCCACGTGCTTGCCTATCGATACGACGGGAATTGTGTATCTTTTTATTTCATTTAGCGTAGGCGTTATGAAAATTATGGCGTCTACCTTGGAATACAAGGCATAATATTCCGCGAATTCGCGTTCGCGTTCGGGGTTAAAGTCCGATGTTGAAATCAATGCAAGAAAGTCATTTTGCTGCAGCATATGTAAAACAGCCTCCGTGATTGCCGAGATATACCGGCTTTTCAGCTCGGGACAAATAACGGCGGCGATACGTCTTGGATATTTGTCTTTGTAATACTTGTCAAAGCAGCCCAGCTCCGCTGCAGCCTCATATATTTTTTTCTTTGTCCGATCGCTTATTTCCTTGCTCTGAGAAAACGCTTTCGAAATTGTAGATACGGAAAAGCCTGTTATATCTGAAATTTTTTTATAGCTCATATGCAGCACCGCCTTTTAATCAAAGTTTAACATAAAAAAAGGAAAAAAACAATATATTTTCGAAAATATTTCGTATAATAACGAAAAAATTTCGTTATTTTTTTCTTGAAATAAGTTTGTTTATCGGATATAATATAATTTAAGGCGGTTTGGAAGGCGGCAGCAGCCTTCATATAATCGCGGGCGGTCTTTTTGTTAACCGCTCACCTTCGGCGGACAAAAGGTCTGCAAAAGAAAAGCTCACGGGCTTGATTATCGGAATAATTTCATTGCTTATAATAAAGCTTTGTAAGGAGAAAAGAAAAATGAAGAATCTTAGCATGAATTTCACCTCATTTAAAACGGATTCGCAAATGCTTGCCGAAGCCGTGCGAGAGGCGCACCAAAAAAGCGGAACGCTTATAATCCCTCCCGTAAATCCGCGTACGGGCGAGAGAGTCTACATAATCGACGAAACAATTTTATTGCCGTCGGATATGGAGATTGTGCTCGAAAACTGTGTATTAAAGCTTGCGCCCGACGCAAGATGCAACATTTTCAGAAATGAAAATATGTATAAGGAAGGGTATCTTTCAAAAGACTCAGAACAGAAAAATATTTTCATACGCGGCATAGGCAACGCGGTGCTTGACGGAGAAGGGCACAACGATGTTTTCGAATGGTCGTCGGAGAAGGACGGAAATCCGTCTGTGTACTGTAACAATCTTTTGCTGTTTCATAATGTTGATAATTTTGCGGTCACGGGGATTACGGTACAAAATCCGCGTTGGTGGGGATTGAACTTTCTTTTCTGCTCAAACGGTAAAATTTCGGATATACGCATAAAAACCGGAGAGCTTTTTTCAAACCAGGACGGAATTAATCTGCGCACGGGCTGTCACGATATAGAGATTGCGCGCATAAGCGGAAATTCCGGGGATGATTTTATAGCGCTTACCGCGGTCAGCTTCAGACATATTGTGGAAGGCAAAAAAACAGATATACACGATATATCCATTCACGATGTAATAGGCTCCTCGGTGCATGAGGGAATAGTTACGCTCCGCGCAAATGACGGACATCATATTTATAATGTGGATATAGAAAATATTATAGAATCGAATTTCGACAATGAAAATATTCTGCCGTACGGAACAATACTTTTGGGGCAGAGATGCTTTTTTACAAAAGAGCTCGGAAAGCATGGCTGCATGCACCATATCAGAGTCAGCGGAGTGCATACCAAAAGCGGTGGGGCGGCCGTTACGCTTTGCAATACGCTTTGCGACAGCGTTATAGAAAACATATACGCGCAAAACTGCATAAATGCCGTAACCACGGTAAATTATGACCATTACGGCAACACAAGGCTTGTGGTTCGCGGAAACGCGGACGATGAAAATTTCGGACCTGCCGGCGTTATGCTTGAAAGAGTTGAATTTAAAAATATTAATGCCGACAAATCTGTGCGCGGCGCGGCGGTTGATCTTTCCGAAATGCAGGATTATGATTTTTTAAAGGATGTTACTTTTTCGGGTATACACAGCGAAAACGAAGCGCTCCTTATTTCGGATAAAATAAAAAAGGAAGGGGTGAAGGTACTGTGAGAGAATATATTGTACCTGACGTTAATGCGGAAAACCATACGGCAGAGCTTCAGCGCGCGGCAAATGACGCAAGAGACAAGGGCGGTATCATAGCGGTACGCGGAAAATGGAATTTGTGTGATACGGTGTACATACACGAAAACACATGCGTGATTTTTGAAGATGCGGAGGTTATGGGCAAATGTGACGTTCTCTTTAAAAACAGTGTTGTGCTTTCTCCGCGAAAGCAAACAAAGCTCGGCTGCCAAAGCGGCATAAGCCTTATCGGAAAAAACAGTGTTCTGTACGGGACGACGGAGCTTTTTAATGTGCGGAATTTCAATATTGAAGGACTTCGCTGTGAAAACGTGTCCGTGGGTATAGCTCTAATGTACGCATACGGCGGAAACTTGAAAAATTTAAGCTTCGTGAATGCAGATTCCTGCATAAAATGCCTTATAGGCACGAGAAATTGCTTTTTTACGGACATATCGTCGGAGAACTGCGGTGAGTATATTTGCTTTGACAGCAACAGACTGCCCGACGACGTGAGGGTAAACTATGCCGGACCGGACGTGAAAAACAATATTGTGCGAGGCGCATGCGGAGAGGTTTTGAAGCGCGGGGATTACTGCTCGGACATAGTTGTAATGAAATAATTTTGTGTTGACGTATCTGCGCTGCTGTGATATACTGATTTATAACAGATTAATTCGGTAAAGGACTGTTTCCGAAATGATGACAAAAGAAGATTTTTTAAAGTATCGCTGCCCGAGGTGGGATGAATTTCCCGCCATAGAGCTATATATGGATCAGGTGCTTTCCATTCTGGAAAATAGCCTTTCGGGATTTTCACACGGCGAACGCACAATAACCTCGTCCATGATAAATAATTATGTTAAACAAAAAATCGTGAAGCCGCCCGTAAAAAAGAAATATGACAGGGTGCATCTTTCGTATCTTTATGCGGTCAGCATTTTAAAGCCGCTCATGTCTATTTCCGATATTTGCCGCGGCATAGCCATTGTGCTTCGTAAATTTGAGATTAAGGAAGCATACGATATTTTTTGCAGCGAACTCGAAGGCGCGCTGAAAGATGTTTTTTCCGAAAGCGGCGCGGCGGAGGGAGCGGCAGATTGCGCCGAAACCGCTTTGATACGTGCGGCGGTGAGGGCTTTTGCAAATTTGATGTATACCTCCGTGCTTATAGATGAAAACGGCGTTTTTGACGAATCCTGCGAAAAAAGTTGACAAAACTTTTTTTCTGTGATAAAATATTTAAAAAGCACGCAATGAAGATGTGTAAGTAGTGTAATATATAGCCTTAAGAGAGCAGGCGTCATCGGCTGGAAGCGTTTGCGGCAGACGTATTGCATGAATTTCAGCATCGGAGTGTTCTCCGAAAACCTTTGGAACAGCCTTGGAATAAGGAGAGTGCGGCGGCACGCAGAAACGCATTTTGAGAGCGGAGCAAAAAAACTCCGAACGTGGGTGGTACCGCGGGTAAGTAATTCCCGTCCCCGATACAGGGGGCGGGCTTTTTTATTGTTTAAAGAAAGGAATGAGACAATGTCTGAAAAAACAGAGAAAATCAAACAGAAATTTTTGGACGAGCTTAAAAACATATCCGATATGCAAACTCTTGAGAGCATAAGAGTTAAATATCTCGGCAAAAGCGGACTTATCACATCGCTTTTAAAGGATATGAAAAGCCTGTCGCAGGATGAGAGAAAGACTTTCGGTCAGGTTGTAAATAAGCTTAAGGGCGAAGCCGAGAAATTAATGGGAGAAAAAATAGAAGAAATCAAGAAAAAGGCTCTTGATGAAGAAATCAGGAAAATGCCGTTTTTTGATATTTCAACTCCTCCCAATACAGAAAGAGGTTCATACCATCCCATCACGCTTGTTCAGAGAGAGTGTGAGAATATATTCAAGTCCATGGGCTTTACGGTTGAGGAATACAGCGAGGTTGTAACCGATTATGAATGTTTTGAATCGCTTAACATTCCAAAAGATCACCCGGCGAGGGATATGCAGGACACGTATTATCTTGAAAACGGCCAGCTTTTAAAGTCGCAGACGTCCGCGGCGCAGAACGCCATATACAAAAAATACAGAGACAGGCTTATAAATGACGGTGAGCCGATTAAAGCGATTTTCCCGGGACGCTGCTTCAGAAACGAAGCAACGGACGCGTGCCACGAGAACACGTTCTTCCAGATGGAAGGCGTTATGGTGGATAAAAATATTTCAATATCAAATCTTATATTCTTTATGAAAACAATGCTTTCCGAGGTTTTCAGAAAAGATATCAAGGTGCGTCTGCGTCCGGGCTTTTTCCCGTTCGTGGAACCGGGTTTTGAACTTGACATAAGCTGCCTTATATGCGGCGGCGAGGGTTGCCCTTCCTGCAAGCACAGCGGCTGGCTGGAGCTTTGCCCGTGCGGAATGATTCACCCCGAGGTTCTGAAAGCCGGAGGAATAGACCCCGAAGAATATACGGGTTTTGCGTTTGGTCTCGGACTTACAAGACTTGCAATGATGAAGTACGGCATAAAAGATATCAGAGATTTAAACAGCGGCAGCTTAAAAGTGCTTTCGCAGTTTACGGATGATGAATAAGGAGGGACTTGCAGTATGTTTTTATCAATGAACTGGATTTCCGATTTTGTTGATTTATCGGGACTTGATAAGCTTGCGCTTATAAATAAGTTTTCCCTCTCTACGGCAGAGGTCGAAAACGAAATATTCTTTAAAGGCAGTGACATAAGCGGAATTGTTGCGGCTCGGATTAAAGAGGTTTTACCGCACCCCGATTCGAAAAAGCTTCACCTTTTAAAAGTTGACGCCGGTGACGGAAAACTTACAGATGTTGTATGCGGCGCACCGAATGTTAAAGAAGGTATGGTCACGGCTTTTGCAAAAGTGGGCGCACATATAGGCGATATAGAAATAACGCCGAGAGATCTGGCAGGATATACGTCGTTTGGCATGTGCTGCTCCGAGAAAGAGCTCGGCATAAGCGATAACCACGAGGGTATTATGGAAATTACGGACGATATTCCTCTCGGAACGGATTTAAAAGATTTTTATGAAATAGACGATATTGTATTTGAGGTTGACAACAAGTCTCTCACAAACCGCCCCGACCTTTGGGGACATTACGGCATTGCACGCGAGTTTGCGGCGATATCGGGCAGAGAATTAAAGCCTTTGGATGCCGAGGATACGGCGCACTATTCCGCTCTGCCGCAGCTTGATCTTAAGATAGAAGATCCGCTTTGCCGCAGATATTCATGCATGAGCGTTAAAAACATAACGCGTAAAATAAGCCCTGTCAATATGAGAATCAGGCTTTTCTACTGCGGTATGAGAGCAATTAATTTTCTTGCCGACCTGACAAACTATATCATGCTCGAAATGGGTCAGCCGATGCATGCGTTTGATTCGCGCAAGATAGATAAAATAAGAATCAAGCGCTTTGAAAAGCCGTTTAAGTTTACAACTCTTGACGGAGTTGAGCGCAATATAGACGAAAACACGCTTATGATCTGCAATGACAACACACCCGTTGCAATTGCCGGTATTATGGGCGGACTCGACTCTGAAATTGTGGATGACACGGACAGCCTCACGCTCGAATCCGCAACGTTTGACGCGGCTTCAATCCGTAAATCAACCGTGCGCCTTTCCCACAGAACGGACGCTTCAATGCGCTATGAAAAGAGTTTGGATCCGGAAATGACTGTGCCCGCTATAGGCAGATTTTTGAAGCTTATGCATGACGCGGACAGAGGTGCGGAGGTTATATCCTCCCTCACGGACGAATATGCGGCGCCGTTTGATAAGGTGGAGCTTTCGTTTGACAAAGCATTTGTTGACAGATATACGGGAATTGAAATAGACAACGAAAGAATAGTAAAAACACTTAAATCTCTGGGTTTCGGCGTTGAAAACAGCGGCGATGACTTTAAAGTTTCGGTTCCGTCTTTCAGAGCAACAAAAGACGTTACCATTAAAGCCGATATAATTGAAGAAATCACAAGAATCTACGGGTATGACAATTTTGAAGTCAACACAGCGCTTGCGCCTCTTTATCCCGTAAGGCCCGAAACGGAAAAGACGGTTGAAGACAGAATAAAAGATATTCTCGTAAAAAGCTTTGATATGCATGAGCTTCATTCATACGTGTGGCAATATTACGATGAGTATAAATCTCTCGGAATCGAAATCGAGGATAATATAAAGCTTATAAATGCCACAAACCCGAATATTGAAACTCTTCGCCGCTCGATTGTGCCCACACAGCTTTGCCAGGTGAGCAAAAACACGGACTATTCGGACGGATTTGCGGTATTTGAAATAGGCAGAATATTTGACGGAGTGGACGGGAACAACATGTGCCGCGAGAGCAAAAAGCTTGCAGTGACGCTGTTTGACAGGAAAAAGACCGCCGAAGAGCTTTATCTTAAACTGCGCGATATACTTGCCGTTTTGACAGACGATATAAAGCATACGAGCCTAAGCTTTAAAGCGGCAGAGGCTGCACATTCGTATGAGCATCCAAAAAATCTCAATACGGTTATCTGCGCCGGCAGCGAAATCGGCATAATGGGGGTTGTTCATCCCTCGGTTATGAAAAAGCTCAGCAAAAAGGGCGCTGCCGTATTTGCCGAAATAGATATCGCAAGGTTTGCGGATATTGAGGACGCAGGCATTAATTACAGCGAGCCGTCGCGCTTCCCTGAAATGGAAATAGATATAAGCTTTGTGTCCGCTGTGTTTGCGCCTATCGGCGAGGCTATAAAAAAAGCAGACTGCGAATGGATTAAAAA
>OLSB01000860.1_pt1 | contig 33467 bp, 44 predicted proteins | sample 1672071 | NCBI WGS metagenome assembly OLSB01 (sample SAMEA3136642, study PRJEB25190) | human gut metagenome | biome: human gut; feature: human-associated habitat; material: faeces | place: Austria | collected 2013 | reverse complement strand
ACTAATAAAAATAAATCAAAATGTTTTAAGCAACTAAAAATTGCCAATACATAGAAACTATTTTAAACTAATATATTCTTTATAATTTATATCTTTTTTTCTATATTCTGTAGGTTCCAATCCAACTCTATTTTTCATATAATTCACAATTATTATCATTATTGTTAAAAATACAATTCCAAATATAACCATTGAATATCTTATATTATATCTTAATACTACTATTGCTCCAAATATACATATTATAGCATTTCCCATTCCTGTTACAAGTCCATAAGCTGCATAAACTTTATTTGCAACTTCTGAATTTGTAAAATTAGTTATATATTTTTTTATTAATACATAATATAATCCTGTCCCTATATATCTAATGGTGTATGTTGCAATCACTATAGATATTATTACTATATTAGATATATTCATTATAGATACAATTCCTGCAATCAAACAAGCTATAGTATATGTAAGTCCTATTACAGTTAATGTTTTATTTTTATATTTATTGTGAAATTTGTTCTGTTTTTTCGATGATATTCCAGCTACAATTTGCATTATTGCATATATTATACCAATAGTACTTGCTGATATATTTATATCATCTAATAAATTCATTTCATAGGTGTTCATAACCATAATTATGCCATACATTACTGCTGAATATACCATTAAAGCTCTTAATCTTTTTGAATTAAATATAAATGAAAATGCTGTTTTTATATCTCTTAAGTTGTTTTTATATATTTGTTTTACTTTAATTTTTTCTTTATTTTTTTCACTTTCATTTTCTTCATTATCTATAACTTTAAAATTACATGCTATTCTTGCTGATATTATTAAAGTAGCTACACATATTATCATTGGAATATAACCATTAATTTCAAATAAAAATCCAGCTATCATTGCTGTTATTGCCGACAAATAATAATAATTTCCTAACCCTCTGCTATCAATCTTTGAATATATGTTTCCCTTGTTTTCTGTATTTGGTATGGAACGATTTAATATTCCGAGCTTCTGATATATCTCTTGCCGAATATCCTACTGCTGAAAATAAATTTGCTAATATTAAAATACTTAAGTTTGATGATAGCATTACAAGTATTACTGAAAAGGCATTTACTAAATCTGCAAATATAAGTCCTTTTTTCTCTCCTAACTTTTCTATTAGCATCGTTACAAATACTTGAAATATTGCTCTAAATATTCCAAAAAATGCACTTGCTATAATAATATCTCCTGCTGTTAAATTTTTTATTTGCGTCAAAAATAAGAATTTAATACCATAATAAAATAATAAATCAGCTGTAAGCATCTTATGTATTGAATGTGTTTTCATATTCATTTTTCTTTTTTCAGACAATAGTTTTTCTCCTTGTTCCATTATTACTTCCTTTCCGTTTTACCTTTTATAATTTTATTATCTATTATTTTAAATTTAAAGTCAACTATTTATCTTTATTAAATTTTACTTATTAATTGTTTAAAGTATTTTTTATAATAATTTTCATATATTTATTATATGTACCGTTTTAAAATTATAAAATTTAATTATAAATCATTTCTAATAGCAATCATATTAAGTATAATTGCAATTTTTTCGCTGTTTTCTGTTCATAATTATTCTATTGCAAAGACAAAAGAAGGAATTGCTGTTCCAATTATTATGTATCATAGTATTTTAAAGTCAAAGTGTGGAAACTTTATTGTACATCCTGAAACTTTAGAAAATGATTTAAAATATATAAAAGATAGAGGATACACAACAATTACTATGACTGATTTAATAAATTATGTTTATAATGGTTCTTCTTTGCCAGAAAAGCCTATTGTTATTACTTTTGATGATGGCTTTTATAATAATTTAGGATATGCTGTTCCGCTTCTCCACAAATATGATATGAAAGCTGTCATTTCAATTGTTGGAAAATATACTGATGATTACAGCAAAACTGATGAGGCTAATCTTAATTATAGCTATCTTCGATGGAAAGATATTAATGAATTAATGAAAGATGGATGCATTGAATTTCAAAATCATACTTATAATTTACATTCTACTTCTAAAAGGCAAGGTGCAAAAAAATTACCTTATGAAAGTGTATCTTCCTATAAAAGCTTATTTACAAAAGACCTTTCAAAATTACAAGAAGAATTTTTAAAAAACTGTGATGGTTATCAACCAAACACGTTTACGTACCCATTAGGAGCTGTATCTAAAGACTCACTTCCTTTAGTTAGAGAATTAGGTTTTAAAGCAAGTCTTTCTTGCACAAGTGGAATAAATTATATTACAAAGGATTCAGAATGTTTATATCTGTTAAGAAGAAATAATAGAATTGGAACTATTTCTTCTGAAAAGTTTTTTAAAAAATTGCTAAACTAATAAAGCATATACTTAAAGTACATGCTTTACTAGTTTTTAATTTGTTATGAACCTATTGATTTGTATTTTTTTAGTCCAACTCTCCAAACTATATAACAAGGTATTATAAATAATATTGAAAGCAATGGAGCTACTATATAAAATTTGTTGTCTGTTCTTCCTATTATATATAGCAATGGATAATAATTAACTAGAGCTAACGGTATTATGAATGTAAAGAATTTTTTAACCCATTCTTTATATATATCTAGTGGATATTGTGTTAAATCTCTTGCTCCATCTGTAAATATATTCATTATTTCTAAACTTTGTGTTGTAAAAAATGTAATTCCTGCTTTTAGTATAAATAATGCTGAATATAATATAAAAGTACAAATAATCATTAATGCTAAAGTTATAAGAATATCAGCTCTTAATAGTTCTGGATTTCTTACTAGCAGATATATAAATAATATTATTGCAATTATGCACCTTCCAATTCTCTCAAATGAAATCTCCGTTCCTAATACTTGTAATATTATATTTCGTGGTCTTACTAAAATTCTGTCAAACTCTCCATCTCCGAAGTAATCTATCAAAACGATCAAATGCTCTGAAGAAACATTCTGCAGTAGTATATCCTAAAAATGATACTATAAAGCATATCATTACATCATCAATTGTATACCCAGCTACATCTCCAAATTTGTTAAATAAAAATATTATTGATATGAACGCAAATACCGAAGTTCCTGTTTTAGCTAATGTTGATATTATAAAAGTCTTTTTATATGCAAGTGCTATTTTTAATTGCATTATTAAATATTTAAAATATAACTTCATTTCAATTCCTCCTTATCCACCTTGTACCACAACTTTTGAAATTTGTCTATTTATTATTTTCTTTCCTATATATGTAAATAGTAATATCCAACAAATCTGCAATATTAGTATTTTAACTATTTCGCCAGCTGAATTAATATAGCCATTATATATATTAAAAGTTACGTTTTGCATATAATAAAAAGGAGTAAACTTTAAAATGTTTATTATAATATCTGGCATAAATGGTATTGGAATTAACATTCCTGAAGCAAAATCTATTACAAGTCCAAACGCTGCTTTTATACCATTTGATGTAATTGTTTTCATTATTGTGCCATACATAATCATTACAAACGAAAGCATTAATAATACTGACAATAACATTGTCGTTATACTAATAATTAGTAATCCAAAATTCTTTGGTGCTATTAATTGATATTGTCCTAAAAATGGCATTGCTGATATATATAATAAGACCTAAACAGATACTTTTTTTATCCACCTCGCTCATTTCCAAGCCGAGGTGGAAATTTATTTTTAGCTTAACATGATTTTTTTCAATTCCTTGTACATATATCCTATCGATTTTTTCATGTATAAATTCTTTTGTTAATTCAAATGTATCAAAATCAAAAAACTTCTTTATTTTTTGTTGATTTTTTCCAGTTTCATTTGCATCTCTATTTACTTTTAATTGTATTAATTGACTTTTATAATCCATAATTTCGTCTTGATATTCATTCTTGATTTTTTCAAACTCATCATCAGTAATTTTATTCATAGTATATAATTTTATTAAATTAGCTTTATTCTTTTCCTTTTCATTTATTGCATTTTCTAAAATTTTTATATTTTTTTCTAATTTAAAATCCTTTTTGTCTAACCTAGAATTTGCTTTCAACATTTCTTTAAGTATCATTGATTTCTTTTCTAATAATTCAGAAAAAACCTCACTTAATATACTATTTAATTCCTCAGTTCCAATATATGTATGATTATTACAATTTTTTAAGCCATTCTTAGCATATTCAGAACATATCCAAAATTCTTCTTTTGCTGTTGGTCTATGCTTTCTTCTCCAAAATTTTTTTCCATCATTAGTACATATCAATAAATTAGAATATTGGTATTGATTATTCCAACGATCTCCAGTTCCAGTATACTTATTACTTCTCTTTTCCATTATTTCATTGCATTTTTGCCATATATCGTCATTTACAATTTGTGGTACAATATTCTCTTCAGCTTTATAGGTAATCCATTCCTCTTTTGGAATTTCTATTCTTTCCTTACTCATAAAATCTATCACCTCTGTTTTTTTACCACAATAACATCCTTTATATTTTGGATTTGTAAGTATATTTTTTATTGTAGAATAAGCAAAAACATCTCCTTTTCTCGTTAATTTTCCCTCTTCTGCTAGTTTCTTTCCAATTCTCCTTATTCCAATATTTCCTGTGGAATATAATTCAAAAATTCTCGAAACAATTTCTGCTTCTTCATCGATTTTTTTCAATTTACACTTGTCTTTTTCATATCCCCATATAACATTACTGCCAAGCACTCTTCCTTTTTCTATTGCTCTATTAAATCCAAATTTTACCCTTTCTGAAATTCTTCTACTTTCATCCTGTGCAAGTGATGCCATAAGTGTTAATCTCAATTCTCCTTCTTGTTCAAGAGTATTAATATTATCTAATTCAAAATATATACCTTTTCCTCTTGCTAATAAGTTTCTAGTAAACTGTAGTGTGTCTAATGTATTTCTTGCAAATCTACATACTTCTTTTGTTAAAATCAGATCATATTTATCATCCATACCATCCTGTATCATATTATTAAAGTCCTCTCTTTTCTTTATTGATGTTCCTGTTATTCCACTGTCACTATAGCCTTGAACTAATGTCCATTTAGGTATAGATAAAATTTTGTTTTTGTAATAATCATCCTGATTTATTAGTGAATTTTTTTGTTCATTCTTTCCTGTAGAAACTCTTGCATAATATGTCACCCTTAAAGGTAAATCATATATTGTTTTTCCTGACATTAATGCTTTTCTAATTTCATATAATTCCATTGAAATACCTCCAAAATCTTATTTTAATCGCTTGTGTTGTAACTCTGTTTGTATTTATTGTCAACATTTTGAAAGATATTTCCAAAATTAAAAAGCCCTTATGGGCTTTTAACTAGCAATCTTTTGCTTATCTATGTACTTAATTATTTTTTTCTTTTTATATAATAATTCTATTGTAATTCCAACTTTTAAAACTATTTCTAAATTTGCTAATCCTGTATCATCCAGTCTCTCTACTTTTATTTTATCTAAAATTACATCTACTAATTGTGCTGGTATTCCTTGAAAAAATTCAAAATCCTTTTCAAAACTTTTCTTTATTATTTGCATCTTATCATCTATTTCATCCTTATTTCTTGACATTATAAGTTTATTTTTTTCTTCTTCATAGGCTGATATTTTTTCGTTATATATATTGTTTTCTTCCTCAAATTCTTTTTCATCAATAAGTTCTGTAGTATATAATTTTATCAATTTTTTCTTTTCTTTCTTCAAGCTTTCAATTTTATTTTGTAGTGAAGTTATATCTATTTCAGTAGAACAGTCTTCAAAGCACTCTTTACATTTATTTAATAAATTCTCTATAAATTTTTCTTTATTTATAAACATTTCATTAAATATTCGTTTTAATACTTCATCTAATGTTTCTGTATATATATTAACATTGTTTGCACATCCACTTATACCTTTTTTCTTATATAATGCACATTGCCAAAATTCTCTTCCTCTACTAATTGTTCTCCAATAACATTGTCCATCTTTTTTGCAATAAATTTTTCCAGAATATTTATATTTTGTATTATAACCAGTTGTTTCGCTTTTAGCTCTTTCACTTCTTTCTTTAAAGATTTCATTACATTTTTCCCAAATTTTTTCATCAACAATTTGTGGTACAACGTCATCTGTTGCTTTATATTCTACAATTTCATCTTCTCCAAGATTTACTCTTTGTTTAGTCATGAAATCTATAACTCTTGTCTTATTCCCAGAATAAAAGCCTTTATATTTCGGATTTGTAAGTATATTTTTTATTGTAGAATAAGCAAATGTTTCTCCTTTTTTTGTTAATATTCCTTCTTCTTCAAGTTTTTTTCCAACTTTTCGTATTCCAATATCACCTGATGCATATATTTCATAAATTCTTTTTACAATTTTTGCCTCATCTTCGTTCATTTTTAATTTACAATTATCTTTTTCATAACCCCATATAGCATTATTTCCCAACACTCGTCCTTTTTCTATTGATCTTTTAAAACCAAACTTTACTCTTTCTGAGATTCGTCTGCTTTCGTCTTGTGCTAATGATGCCATTATTGTTAATCTTAATTCTCCCTCTTGTTCTAATGTATTTATATTGTCCAGTTCAAAATAAACTCCCTTTCCCTTTGCCAATAAACTTCTAGTTAATTGTAATGTATCTAATGTATTTCTTGCAAATCTACACACTTCTTTTGTCAATATTAAATCATACATATCATTAAGTCCATCAGAAATCATTTCATTAAAATCTTTTCTTTTTTTTGTAGAAGTACCTGTTATACCTCTATCACTATATCCATCAACTAATGTCCACATTGGTGTATCTAAGATTTTATTTTTGTAATATATCTCTTGGTTATCTAACGAGTTTTTTTGCTCGTCCTTTTCTGTTGATACTCTTGAATAATATGTAACTCTTAGTGGTAAATCATATATCGTTTTTCCTGACATCAATTCTCTTCTTATTGTATATAAATCCATATTGAAAGCCCCCTTATATATTTCTAAGTATATAATCTTTCATCTGGTCATCAATTAACCCCTGTTTATTTGCTGAATTTATCAAATATTTACTTAATTCTTCTTTAATACTGTTTTCAAATTTTTCTATTGTTTTGGTTTCGATCTTATCAAATATTTTGTCCAATTTCTTCACCTCTGTTAATGTATATTGAAGAAATCATTTAAATATTACTGTATTTTTTTATTCCCATAATATTTTCTTGGGTACATCATACCCTGTTATGATTCCACTCTTTAAATGATAAGATTTAGTATTTTTATTATAATTATAAATAGATGAATTCCACTTTCTAAAAGCTCTATTATTTATTGTTTTTCTACCACCTGATAATTCTCTACTAGCTTGTATATGCATTTGTCTTAATTGTGCATACGCTATATCACCATCTTTTCTTTGCTTTCTTTTTTTAGCAATATATTGCATAGTTTGAGCATTATGCTTTTTTTTGTTTATTTCTTTTCTTTTTTCTTTTTCTAATTTATATCTAAAATCTTTAGTCACTACTCTTGAAACTTTATATTTTGAAATATTTAATTCTTTCGCAATTTCTATTTGCTTCATTTTATCTTCAAAATACATTTTTAAAATTTTCTCATTCATAGTACCCTCCTGCAACTTTTTGCTAACAGATTTTAAATATGAAGAACCTAATAGAGCTTATATTAAAACTCTATTTAATTTCTAAATCTTCCATTGCTTTTTTAAAATTTTGCTCACTTAATTTTTTTACAGTTTTATATCTTTTATTTCTTTCTAATATTTCTATGATCTCTCTAGCAAATATTCCTAAACTGAAAGAGATTATAGAAAAAATTAAATATTTTAGCATTTTATTTTTTCTCCTTTTTCTCTTTCATTATTATACTAGCTAATCTTTTTACTTCTGTATTTCCAAATTTTTCATAAAACATTGTTACTTCTTCTTTTATAGACTTGGCTGTTATGTCTGTATTGCTATTTTTTAATGTATGGAATGCTAACTGTGCATAAGCAGTAATAAGTTCTATTTCGGTTTTAGAATTATTTTTGCTTATTACATCTTTTGTTTTACTAAAAGTCTTTGTTTCTTTTAAATCTTTTACTTCTGTAACTTGATTTGTATTTCCTTTTTCATCCATATTGTTACCTCCTTCTAATATTAGGAGTCCTATTTTTTATATTCGATGTTGCATTTTTATAATTTTTTTCTATTTTTTGTTAAAGTTTTATAAATCATATATTTTATTTCTTGCATTAAGTCTTCATCAATTCCATTCCTTAGCTTACTCATACTTGTAATTAGTGGATTATAATCATCTAAAATTTTCAATATTTCTACATCATCTAAATTAAAGTTATTAAACATTGTTTTTTCCTCCTAGTAATTTTTTTGTAATCTTTTCTTGTGCCTTATTTCTTATTCTCCATATTGTTGTTCTTTCTACATTCATTTCTTTAGCTATTTGATTTATACTTTTTTCTTCTTTATATAAAGCAAAAAGCACCATCTTTTCTTTTCCAGACAATGCTTTCGCTACATTATATAATTTTTCATCACAAAAAAGTCTCTCGAATTCAAGAGCGGACTTTAACTCATCGACACATTTATTAAGAACAGCATCAAATAAACTGCTACTTTCCATATCCTCACAAATATCCAAATTGATTTCTTTACTGTTTAAATATTCATAATTATTTTTTATGTATTTTTTTCTAACATTTATAATCAACTTTTTTAAATATGATTTTTCTTCTTTTGATAATTCTTCTTGTAAATAATTTTTTCTTTCCATTTATTATCTCTCCAATTTCTAAAAATTGGACAAATATCTAAAAGAGAAAGAAAAACAAATATTAAATTATTTTTTCTTATTCTTTATAATTTACTTTTACATATTTTTATCACTCCTAACAAATAATCTTTAATTAATAAAAAATCTCTTGTACTTTATTATTTCTTCTAATGTATTATTTTTCTAACTCTTAAAGACTATTTGTCCTATTGGAGATTATACTTTTTAATGTTGTTTCATTGTAAAAACGGCGATAGATGGCTAATAAACGGCGAAAAATGGTTAAAATTATTCATAATCAGTTATATTTTTAGTTTTATTTGTAAAAATCTTCCATTTTGTATTGTGTTTACATAATTTTAGTGATGTAATATTGTTGATTTATAAAATTGTTAGGAGAAGTTATCATGGTAAAGATTCTTTCAGTCATTCAAAATATTGAGCAAAATTCTCAACTTTGCCAATACCTTACGCAAGATAACAATATTGATTTTAAAATTACTAGTGATGAAGTTTCTGTTTTGAAACAGTATTACGATTTTAGACCTGACATTTTTATATTAGACACCAGTTTTAAAAATATAAAATATAGTGATGTAATCAATGAGCTTTCATTAGATGATACTGAACAATTCAAATGTAATACCATATTACTTTATAACTCTACTACTGAATTATTAAATCTTGCAAATTGGTCTAAAATATATAATATATTTTTAAAAACTACAGATTATAAAAATATTTTAAAAGCTATATATGAAATGTCTAATTACACTTTAGAAAGAAAAATTGATAGGCTATTTTTAAAGTTACATATTCCATTAGAAAGTAGCCCTTCAAATCGTGTTAGAAAAACATTAATTAAATGTTGTAATTCGCCTAATTTACTTGGCAATTTAAACACTTTATTTAATACAGTTGGCAAGGAACTTGGAACAACCGGTGAAGGTATTCGTTCTTCTTTTAGAACTGCATTAAAGCCTTTAAATGAATTTAAAGATAAAGAAGATTTGCCTTTTGCAATTTATAAATTCTTTCCAAAAGGCGAAGAAGTTACCCCAAAATTATTTTTAGATATTAGCATATATTATTTGAAAAACACAAAAAAATAACAGATAAGTTTTAGTATGATCAAAAACTTATCTGTTATTTTTTATTTATTATTTTTATAATCATTATATTGATTAATAATATCCACTACACTATTACTTATGTTATCTGAACTTGATATTACTGAATTTAACTTTCTTCCTATAATATCATACATCTCATCTATTTCATTTTCTTGTACCTTATTATCTATTATCATATTGAATATAGGAATATTATTTTCTAATTTTTCTTTTGATGATTTTACAAGATCTAATCCGTTCATATTATCCATAGCATATTTTGTAAATATCATTTCTGGTTTTAAATCTACAATTTTATGATATGTTTCTGTTCCATCTTTTGCTGTACCAACTATATCAACAAAATCAAGTTTTTTTATTGCATCAACTATCTTGTTTGTTACATTTATATCATTATGTGCAATTAATGTTCTAATTTTTCCATTTGAATATATTTTATCAAAATCTATTATTTCTTCTTTTAAAACATTTCCAAAATAATGATCCTTTCCTTTTTGCGTTTGAATTATATCTGCATTTGGAACAATTACTATACTTTTTTCAAATTCACTTTGTTTTTTATATTCTACAGTTTTGATATTCTCAAATTTTCTTAATCTTTTTACACTATTTTCTAATTCTTTTTCTTCTATTTCAAATAGTTTTTCATTTTTTTCTGCCCTTTCTCTAATAGGCATAAACTTCAAAAATTTCCATTTTTCTATTTGATAGTTATTTAAAAATTCTCCTAATTCATCTAATTTATCAACATTAAGCTTGCTAACAACTGTGTTTATTCTTACTTTTATATTCTTATTTTTAGTTTTTTCTAAAAGATTTTTTATAATATCTAAATGATTATTTTCTTTACCTAATGCTAAATTGATATCATTTTCAATTGAGTCAATAGATAAATTGATTTCATCAAGTGTATTTAAAATATCTTCTACATATTCGTTATCGTTCTTTGATAAATAAATTCCGTTCGTTACTAATTTATTATATAATCCTCTTTCTTTTGATTCTCTCATTAATTCATTTACTCTTGGATATAATACCGCTTCTCCACCAGTCCAAGTAATATGGTTTATCCCACTTGCAATTAAATGATTTAATACTCTTTCATTTTCTTCAAAAGATAGATTTGGTATATTGTTAAATCCAAAACAATATTTACATCCTTGATTACATTTAGTTGTTATTTTCCAACAAACTTTTTTCTTAATCATATACATCCTCTTTTCATATATAAAATCTCTTTTTACACATTTATATTATATATGAAAAGCAATTGGAAAACTATTCCTAATATTTTAACATCCCTTAAATATCATTGAAAGCAAAAAACATCCTATTTCTAGGACATTTTTTACTTTATATATTTTTTAAATATTCTTTAATGAATTTTTTATCTATCTTTGTCAATTCACCTTTTAGATAAATTAAGTTTAATTTTAGGCTAGGCAATTCTATCGGCATTTCAACTTCATATAATTCTTTATTATTTAATTCGTTTTTTACAGCCTCTTTTATAACATATGCAATTCCCATATTTTTCTTAACTGCTTCAACTCTTACTTCAGTTGCATCACACATTATATCAGCATTAATATTAACATTATATTCTTTTAAAAGTTCCTTTAATCGTTTTGTTGCTTTTGTATTTTCAAGGTTTAAAATACAATTTAATTTTTCAATCTCTTTTATATCTGCAATTTTTAGTGGTGCTTTTGAAACAAATATATTATTAATTTTTAATAGTTCTTCTATTTCAATATTGCTATTTTCAATCTCTGTATCTATTATCGCAAAATCAATCTCATGATTTTGTAATAAACTCATCATCTTATTTATATCAACTTCACATATTATTTTTATATTAAGATCTGGGTAATCTTTCTTAACTTTTTCTATTTTTTCCATTAGTAAATAATTTGTAAAATGTGATGGGCATCCTATTTTTATGCAGCCACTTGAGATATCATTCTTATTCTTTGCTAATTTTTCTGCAAAATCAAATCCTGATATTGATTTATTTACTATTTCATATAATTCTTTGCCATCTTCTGTTAGAGTTACTCCTTTGTTTTCCCTATTAAATAGTTTTAAATTTAATTGTTCCTCTAAATTTGCAATTTGTGTACTAACATTAGAAACTGATAAATCTAATTTTTCTGCTGCTTCTGAATAGCTTTTTGACTGTGCAACTTTGCAAAAAATTTTATACAAATTCAAGTTTATATTTGACATACAATCACGCTCCTATAAAATCTTTTTTAATTCTATTTCAGCTTTTTTTATAAAATAATCATTTGTATCTACTGGAAAATTTAATCTTTCCAACTCTTGTTTTATTTTATCTATTGTATCTAATTGTTCATTTTCTTCAATCTCAATTAGCTTATCACCATTTAGTACATCTTTTATACATATTTGCAACTCATTTTTCTTATAAAGATAATCCATTTCCTTAATTTGCATAATTGCTTTATAATCAATTGCTTCTAAAAATTTTTTTCCATCATTTGAATCTATAATTTTACAATCAACTTTACTTTGTTTTACTATATTTCCTTCTTGATCAATTTCTTTTTTCTTATATGTTAGTTTACTTTCTCTATATTTGTTTGGAATGTATCCTTCAACATTTCGTAAAATTATTGCTTTACTTAATATATCTCGTTCTGACATATTCTTTATATTAATTGTATTCGGTATATAATAAATATCGTCCAGTAAATATCTTTCTACAAATTGAAATCCTTTGCTTTCTAATATTTTGCATATTTCTTCTACAGTACATTTTAATTTAACTGTTATTTCATTACTCAACTTAATATATCTCCTTTACAGTATCACTCTTAAATTATAACATATTATGTAAATTTTGTAAAGTTTTAACCAGTCTCTTTTCTCCTTTATTCCCTTAATATATTGCTTTTTATAAAACAAAAAAAGATTAGCACTACGCTAACCTACTCTTCCTCTTTTAAAAAGTCATCTAACTTTTTATCAAATAAAATACTAAATTTAATCAACAATTTTAATGAGCATGTTTTTACTTCATCATTTAGTGATTCAATTCTTCTTAAATAATCGTGGGACATATCCAATATTTCTGCTACTTCCATTAATGACATTCCACTTTCTTTTCTATACTTTTTTATATTTTTGTATATAATAGGCATATAATCTTTTGATAATAATGCCTTTAACTTTTCGTTATTCTCCATTTAAAACACCTCTTAACAAACTTATTTTTCCATAAATTAGATAAAAAATATGTAACTTATTTGTCCCATTTAGTGTTTTTATGGTATAATACTGAATAGTAATAAAAAAGTGGCGATTTTTGACAAGTTTTGTCGATTGTATTGATTATTTGTAAAAAAGTATTACTATATACTTATAGCAATTACTTTTTTCGATGAATATCGACTCTTGGCTCTAGTTTATTTGCTTTTGGATTGGCAATAAAAAGCAAATAAGGATCTACATCAAGTGCTTTTGCTATATTTTCAATAGTAGGAATTGATGGACTGTATTTTCCTTGTTCAATATCTGATATATAATGTGTACTTAAACCAGACAACTCTCCTAACTTTTCTTGTGAGTAGTCTTGCATAAATCTATAATACTTTACATTTTTGCGAAAAATATCTATTAACTTCATTATATATCACCACACTTTCTAATACCATTCTTTTTAGTATGGTATAATTTTGTAGCAATATTCACAATGAAGTATATAGCCCAAACATTTTTCTATAATAAAATACTTTAAAAATCCCAGTATTTTTATTAAAATTTATAGAAAGGAATTCATAAAAAATGTTGTATTTTTTTATTGGTCTTAGTATTGTATTTTTTGTGCTTATAATCATATTATTTTATAAGATAAATACCTATAATAATAAATTAGCTAAACTAAATAACACTATTTCACAAAAGGAAAGTAAGATTTCTTTTCTTAATAATGAAATTACAAGGCTAAAAAATTCAGCACAAATATTAGAAGAAAAAGAATTTGAATCTTTAAAGTCAAATCCCTTTAAATTCTCTGAAATTCCAGAAGAATATAACGGAAAATTTGAAGGTAAAAAAGCCTTAATTGGTAATTATGATAATTTTTCTTCTAAATTAACTCGTACAATGTTAATGAATTTTGGAATTTCGGCAGATATTGTTACTACAGGTATTGATATATATGACAGGATAAAAAATGGTTGTACATATGATATTATTTTTACAAACAATATTTATCAAAAAGGCTATACTGGTCCTGAATTATTACATAAATTAAAAAACATTAACGGTTTTAAAACCCCAGTTATTATTCATACTATATCACATGATGCAAGAGAATACTTTGTAAATACTATTGGTTTTGATGATTATTTAGAAAAGCCAATAAAATATGAAGAACTTAAAAATATCTTAAACAAATTTTTAAATACTTAAGAAAAGAGCCACTTTAAAGTTGGCTCTTTAATATATTATAAATTAATATTTAAACATCAGATTTTCTATATCATTAATATTTTGTTTCTCATTAATTATTATTTTAAAAACTTCTGGTGCTTCAATTTGTTTATTAATAATTACTTTATCTTTAAATTTTAAACACTTTCTTTTTTCGTTATCAATATTTATCAGTTCGCACCATTTCATAAGTAAAAATATTATAGAAGCACCATGAGAAAAAATTGCAATTGTCTTACCTTTATTTTCATTAATTATATGCATAAAAGTTTTATACATTCTGTCAGTAACTTCTTTTCTGCTTTCTCCCTCTACATTTTTGATTTTTTCATCATAATATTGTTTCAAAGTTATATCTTCTGCATATTTAGGATTCCCATATTTTCTCTCATTTAAATTTCTATTAACATGAATTTTTTTATCCAACCTTTCTGCTAAATACTTTGCAGTTTGTATTGTCCTAACATAACTACTTGAATATATCACATCTACTTTATCAAATTCCTTTTGTTTACTTAATATGTTTGCCTTTCTTTCTCCTTCTGCACTTAGTATTCTTTTTTCTCTAGTTATTTGATAATTCTCATCATCATAGTATCTATCAATATATTGCATATCTAATTTTTCCGAGTGCCTAATTAAATAAACTATTGTGTTCATATCAAAACCTCGATTCTATATCTAAAAAATCAATCTCTAAAATAAATATCTCTTGTATAAACCTTATCCATTACATCAGCTAATTCATCTTCTATTCTATTGGCAATTATAATCGAACTATTTTCTTTAAATGATTTTATATCCCTTACTATTTTACAATTTTTATAATTTTCATTTTCATATTGTGGCTCATATATTATTATGTTTTTGTTCTTTTCTATAAGCATATCTATTATGTCAAATATAGCACTTGTCCTAAAATTGTCTGAATCTTTTTTCATTGATAATTTATATATGCCAATAATTTTAGGCTCTTTGCTTAATATTTCTTTTACAATATGTTGTTTTCTTGTAGCATTACTATTCACTATCGCAGTAATAAGATTTTCAGGTACATCTTTGTAATTAGCTTTTAGTTGCTTGGTATCTTTAGGTAAACAATATCCACCATATCCAAAAGATGGATTATTGTAAAAATCCCCTATTCTTTGATCCATGCATACACCTTCTATTAAATTTTTTGTATTCAAGCCTTTTATTTCTGCATATGTATCTAATTCATTAAAATATGCAATTCTTAATGCCAAGTATGTATTAGAAAATAATTTTACAGCTTCTGCTTCTGTTGATTTCATAAATTTTATTGCTACATCTTTTTTTAATGAAGCTTTTTTCAATAACTCTGCAAACTTTTTCGCTTGTTCATTTTTATCTCCCAAAATAATTCTAGATGGGTATAAATTATCATATAATGCTTTTCCTTCTCTTAAGAACTCTGGTGAAAATATAATATTATTCATGTTATGCTTTCTTTTCATTTTTTCTGTAAATCCTACTGGAACAGTAGATTTAATTATTATTGTTGTTGATATTTTCATATTTTTTATTTTTTCTATAATTTCTTCTACCAGAGAAGTATCAAAAAAATTATTTTTTTCATCATAATTTGTTGGCATACAAATTATAATGAAATCTGCGTTACAAAAAGCATCTTTATAATCTAATGTTGCTCTTAAATTTAATTTCTTCGTTCTTAGATATTTTTCTATATATTTATCTTCAATAGGACTTATTTTACTATTTATTTTATCCACTTTATCTTCTATAATATCTAATGCCACAACTTCATTATATTGACTTAACAATGTAGCCAAAGATAATCCAACATATCCTACTCCTGCTATTGCAATTTTCATATTATTCACCTCTATTGCATATAATAATCTTTATACCATTTAGCAAATTTTTTTAATCCTTCTCTTAATGATGTACTTGGTTTAAAATTCATATCATCTTCCATTTGCTTTGTATCTGCATAAGTTATAGGTACATCCCCGGGTTGCATCGCCACTAATTCCTTATGAATTTCAAAATCATAATTTTGGGGTAAAACTTTTGCCTCAATTAATTCTTCTTGTAATATATTAATAAAATCCAATAAATTTTCAGGTTGACCTTTTCCAATATTATATATTTTATATGGAGGTATTGGTAATCCATCTTCTCCGTTCTTTTTTATTGGAATCTTATTTATTGTTCTTATTATTCCTTCTACTATATCATCTATGTAAGTAAAATCTCGTTCACATTTTCCATAATTATATATTTGAATTTTTTCACCATTTAATAGTTTATTTGTGAATTTAAAATATGCCATATCAGGTCTACCTGCTGGTCCATATACTGTAAAAAATCTCAAACCTGTTGTTGGAATATTATATAATTTTGAATAGCTATATGCTAAAAGTTCATTAGACTTTTTTGTTGCTGCATATAATGATACAGGCATATCTGTTTTATCATCTGTAGAATACGGTATTTTTTTATTTACTCCATAAACAGATGAACTTGATGCATATACTAAATGTTCTATTTCATATTTTCTGCAACATTCTAATATATTATAAAATCCTATAATATTTGATTGTATATATTCATCAGGATTAGTTATACTATATCTAACTCCTGCCTGTGCTGCCAAATTTACAACAATATCTGGCTTATATTTTTCAAATATCTGTCCTATTTTTTCTTTATTCGCTATATCACATTTAATAAATTCAAATTTATCAAATTTTTGTAATTCTGATAGTCTATATTCTTTTAATTTTACATCATAATAATCATTTAAATTATCAATACCTATTATATGTATCTTTTCATTTTTCAAATTTAATATTCTTTTTGCAAGATTTGCTCCAATAAATCCTGCAACTCCAGTAATTAAATACACTTTTATTTTATCGTTCACATTCTTCACTTTCCTTTATATCAACTCTCTCATCTATTCTTTTCAATATTTGATTTAATACTTGTTTTCTATTTTTAGATGTATCTATATACTCTATCCCATATTTAGGGCATTCTTTCTTTAATAATTGATTCTTCTCATTCCATTTGTCAGCATTTGTTGATAAATTCTCATCTGATATTCCATATGTCCAATCTTTTTCTGTATCATATTCTCTACACAATTGCATAATTCCTTGTTTGTCAAGATCTCCATGTCCTAAACAAACACAAATTAAATTTCCCATGTCAAGTAGTTCTTTTGCATATTTAGGCTCTAGTTGTCCACTTTCAAGAATAGTTCCATAATTTTTAGTATCTTGCTTTATGGAAGATTTATAAATTTCTAATATAATCCTTTGAAATTTATCACTATGTACTAATTCTTTTCTTGCTTTTATGTTTTTAGTATAATATTCCTCTCTACCTGTTCCTCTTATTATTCCCCATATAATTGAATCTGCATGAATTATATTATACTGATTAAATTCATCTTTAATCATATTCCCTAATGTTGTTTTTCCCGCTCTTGCTACTCCTATTATTAAAACATTTTTCATATTAAATAAGTTCCTCCAATTTTATAAATATAAATTCATTTCATTTGAAAAGTCTTTTATTTCATCTTTATATTTTTGTGATATTACATCTGTATTAAAGTATTTATATATATCTAATAAACACTCATACATATTATCATCAAAATCAATTTTTTCACTATGTATTACTTTATTGTTTTGAATAATAGAAACATTTCCATCTTTTAATTTATTCAAATCTTTATCATAAAACAAAAATTCTCCTTTAATAACAATGTTATTTTCACATATAACAATTACTTCCCTAATTTTGGTATTCGTTGCAAAATCACTCTCATGAATTACATAAACATCATTTTTCTTTGTAAAAATTTTACTATAGCCATGTTTTTCTAGTATTCTATTTCCTCTTTCCATGGCTTTTTCTTCTTCAAGTAGCACTTGAGTATCTTTAGGATTATCTAGCAGAAACTGTGAAATATATACTTGATGTGGTATATCATGTTCTATATTTCTTGTGACTTTTTTGTACATTCCCCTACCATTGAAGCTTTCTTCTGTCCTGTTTTTAGAAAAATTTGTATAAATAATAACTGGTTTTAATTCTTTTTGAACTATATATTCTTTAATTTTCATAACAATTTTTGAATACTCATAATTATGCACCATTGCGATATTTAAATCGTCATTTTCTTCAAAAAACTCCTTATTTACAATAAATGGTTTTTCGACCAATATATCTCTAATATTTAATTGTTTACATTCCATTATAATATCTAAAAATACACTTTTAGGAGTACATATATCAACAATAATATTGTTAACATCTAGTTTTTCTTTTTTTATTGTGCTTTCTATACTAGAATATACTTTTGAATCTTTTATATTTTCATTTTTTATTTTACCATCAATATCTACAAAATAAATTCTTCCTATTTTTTCAAACTTTTTATATGAATAATAATGCAAAAAACCTGCTTTTCCTGTTCCTACAATAATTATATCTTTCATTTTTTACTCCTTTTTTACTCTAATAACTTTTTTGATATTTCATCTGCTTTTTTATATAAATCTCTACAAATATTAGTCCTATAAAAAGCAAACTCCAAATATTCATCTTTATTTTCTATATTTTTAAAATATTCACTATATCCAAATGTACTTCTTGCTAATTGTATCAAATATACATATGGTAAATATTTAAAATCATATTCATTTAATTCAGTAAATTCTGCTACTTTTTTTGTATATTCAACTAAATTATCAACATCTATTTTTCCATCTTTAGCATCTTTATCTATATAGCTATAAGATCTAGCAATCTCCCAAACAATTGGTAATCTTTTTGTTTTAATAAAATCTAATATAACTCTTATTTTATCCTCATTATCATAAATAAATTGTAAACTACTATAATCACCATGTGATACTTTATGAGTTATATTCTTTATATCTTCTGCATTTATAGTTTTGCTTAATTTAACTAATAATTCTTTTTTAAAAATAATATCCATTTTTATTTTTTCTGAAATTTTTGAATTATCCAATTTAGATAATATTTCATCATATTTTTTATTTGCTTTTTCAAATTCTTCGTTTGAATACCAATCTAGTATGTTAACATTATCATCTATCTTATAATTTTTAAATCCTTCTATAATTAACCCTAAATATCTTGCTGATTCCAATATTTGTTCATGTTTTCCTTTGTTTTTTTCAAAAACTTGTCCTTCTACAAATTTTTGAATCACTATCACTTTTCCTTTATGTACAAAATATGATTCATTGTTATTGTTTTTTAAATATATTGGCAATGGAACTTGTGAATTTTTTCTTAAATATTCTATTGAATTTATTTCTTTTAAAACATTTTCTTTTGAATATTTTGACTGAAATTCTTTTACTATAAATTTTTCATTATTTGATATAATTTTAAATATATTTGCTGTTCCTTTATTTATTTTTTCTATTTTTTCAACCTTTATTCCATACTTTTTGTTCAGTTCCGTTTGTAATTCTTTTTTAGAAAAAGTTGTTTTTTCAATCATTCCTATATCTCCTCTAATTTTTTTATTATTTTTCTTTTATCTCCCCTGACTTCAAAATTAAATATTTTACTTTCATCAATTTTACTCAAAAAACTTTTCACAAAAGTATTTGTATTGTATAGTTCTACATTATCTGTAAATAAAGGCATCATATAGCTCCAATAACAAAAAGGTGCTATATTTTTTACTATATAGTATTTGTTATTATTAATATCTATTTGTGTTTTTCCTTCATCGCATAAGCCTACTATTCTAATTATTTTATTAATTTTTATTTCTTTTTTATATTGTTTTGTTTCCAAAGTTTTTATTTTTCCATTTTCTATATCAAAACTTGAGCCTAATTCTTGATACAAATCATTTCCTTTAAACTTTAGCCATGTTTGATCTGTTGAATTGATTTCATATCCATTATTTACAAACTCTTTTGCAAATGTTGATTTTCCTTGTCCAAATTCTCCAATAATTAATATTCCATCGTTTCCTTTACTAACTACCAATGAATGTACAAACATATTACTTTTGTCATTTATTATATATGCAATTACATTATTAATAATAGGATATATATCTGTTTTTACTATTCTATTTTTTAATATTTTATAATCACCATTTATATTTATTTCAACTGATGTTTCATTAAATCTCAAATAATTATTGATTTCTTTATTGGTAACAATCTCAAATTGACTGAATCTTTTAAAAATATATTCATCATATTCATTACAATAGTTTATTACTTCTAAATATTCATCTTTTATTTTATAAATCATATTTTATTACCTCTATAAAATTTTCCTTATGCTCTAATATTTTTTCTATAATATCCTCTTGGACATGGTATACATTAACAAATGATATCAGATCTTTTTTACTATTTATTTTCAATAATTCTTCAAAAATTTTTCTTCTTTCTTCTATAGTATGTCCATTTAATTCATGACCACCTATAAACATCAAATTTTTCCTATTAATATCTAATGGATTAATTAAATATTTTTCTTCTCTTGGAACACCTAATAAAATAATTTTAGATAAATTAGGTGCTGTTTCAACTATACTCTTAATAACTTCACTGCATCCTGTTGCTTCTATATATGTATCATAATCAAAATCATAGTTATCAACAAATTTTATATTTGAGTTATATTCCTTATTTAATCTATTAATTGCTTCTGTCTGATATTTTTCAATTTTATTTGTTATTATTGATATATTTTTATAATTATTTTCTAATAAATACAACATTGCTGTAAAACCTATATTCCCTAGTCCTATTATTAAAATATTATCTTTTATTATATTTAATATAGGTTTTATTGTTATTGCTCCCATTAATTCAAATCTTGATATTGCTATATTCTCAATAGAATATTTAGCTGAAATTTCAAATGAATCTTTATATGTATCAATATATTTGTCAAAATGTTTTGCTAATACCAATAGTCTTTTATTATTTTCTATTTTTGTTATACCTATATAACCTTTGCTACCTGCTTTTTCAGTTCCTCTTGAAACCACAGTGTATTCAATATCTTTTTCGGTTTGATTTAATATTTTATTAATTTTTATATATTCTTCTTTAATATGATAGCCTATTTCATCAATGCTATGTGCATCACTTCCTACTGTATATCTTGTTCCATATTTTTTAAATAAATTCAACATATATTCTAATTGTTGTATATTCCATCTAGAACGATCACTTGTATTAATATCAAACATCAAATTTTTTTCAGTTGCTAATTTTACTATTTCTTCAATTTTTTCTTTATATTGTTCATACTCTTTTCTTAATTTTAAATGCCCTACAATATTAATTGGATAAGTTTTTATCATATCTATATTTGCTTGTAGATAATTTATGTAATTTACTTTTTCCATTCCATGTACTGAGCCTATAATATAATCGAATGGATAACTTTTTAATATTTTAATTTCTTTTTCTTTAAATTCTTCATCATACGAAAAATCACTTTCTATACCTGCATTAATTTCTATATCAGGATTATTTTCTTTTACAATTTCTATGTTTTCAAAAAATTTATCAATAACTTTGGTTTCATTTAAAACAGGGGTATGTTTTGGAGACATCCTATTTCCATGATCTAAAAATAAAACTCTATTTAATTTCATCTCCTTACATTTCTCCACATACTTTTGCATAATTGATATATCTGTTACACCTTTTTTTAAATGCATATGCATATCTTCCATAATTTTTCCTACTTTCTCTTGAAATAAAGATTATAATATTCTTCAAGAATATTTGATTCATCAATCCATTTATCTACTATATCTAATTCTACTTGATTTCTTAAATCATCTTTTCCATTTATTATTTTATCTGTAACAACCAATTGACTCGCTTTAAATATATCATTTGATCTATTTGGAATAGCTTCAGAATCAAATAGATTTACTGACCTACCATTTCCTAATACAGTTATCTTTTTGCCATTAATTTCATATTGTGTACCATATTTTGGAATTGCTTTATATTTATATCCTTCTTTTTCATATTCTTTAAATATATTAAGGTCTGCTGTTGCTCCTGATGTAATAAATGTTCCATCTTCTAGTTGTTCTATAACTTCTTTACTAATACTATTATATCCACTTGCCCCCACAATAAGAAATGGTTTATCGTATTTTACTGCTTCTTCTAATGTTCTAAATGTTGTAAATCCCTTTTCTGCTGCCTCTATGCATTTCATTACATCTGGTTCGATTACTATAACTCTTGCACCATATTGGCTGTATCTATCTGCTAAAACTTCTCCCAAATCACCATATCCTAATTGTATTACAGTTCTTCCAACTAATTTTTCACCTGCTAATAATTCAATACTTCGTGTGAAAATTGTATTTGCTATTTCCTTATATGTAATAAATCTTTTTAATTTTGATTTTGCAACATTTAATACTGGATAAGGCAATTCATTTTCCTTTAATTCACCTATTCTTTTTAACCCAGTTACAGTTAATTCAACAAATGCCTCGACATTTTCATAATTGTGCAATGTTAATATTCTTGATACTATTGCCCCATCATCTAAAATAACAATTTTTTTATCTTTTCTTTTGTCAATAAATTCTCTTATTAGCCTTTTTCCATCTTCTATAAGAATATCATTTGCAACTGCTGTATTATCCAAGACATCAACTTGATATCCTAATTTTTTAAATGTTGCCGTAATTTCTTGTCTATGTTTTGTACTATCTCCTTTATCTATTGCAAGTACATCTTCTGGTTTTACTCCCATTCTTACCATTGAAGTTAACAATCCAACATTTTCTTCTAAGAAATGATCTCTCCATATAATTGCTACTCCTTCAAGATTTTTCTTTCTTTCTTCTGAATATTTTTTTAAAATTGGCATTGTTTCTTCTATTGCTTCTATTTCTTTATCTGTATATGCAGTACAAATATCTTCTATTTTATTTATTAATTCTTCATCATTTCCATCATAATTAATAATTGTTTGGTTTTTAACAAAATATGGAACAGAAAAACTTCTAACTCCAATATCTTTTTCTTCATATTTAATAATTTCATTTTCTATTTTTATCTTATTTTCTTTCTCATTTATTTCAATACTTTTATTCGAATTTTTTTCTAAATCCTTTACAAAATTATCAGCTATATCATAATAAACTTTTTTCATTTTAAACTATATCTCCTCATATTATTAAATTTTTATTTTTAATTTTTCTAAAATACTATAAAATAAATTTATAGATTTCAAAAATAATTCCTGTTTAGTCTCTCCACTCTCATTCATTGGTAAATGTGTTTCAATTGAAATAACACCATCAAAGTTGTCTCTTTTTATAATTTTCATAAATTTTTCAATTCCTATATCACCTTGTCCTAAATGAGCATATTTATTTGTCTTATTATCAAAATCTCTCAAATGTATATAAGTTATTCTATTTTTTGATTTTTCATATTCTTCAAACACATTATATCCCTCAAGAAAGGCATTTGATAAATCAAATATTATATTTATGTTTTTTTCTTCTTGCATTAGATTAAAACAATCAACAGGACTTTCAGCATAAGTTTTTCTTTCATTTTCCATTAGCAATTTTATATTTCTTTTTTCAGCCTTTTCGCATAATCTCTTTAAATTTTCTTTTATTTCGTTTTCATCAATATTTCTACCTAAATTAGAAAATATTCTTATATACTCACTCTCAAATATGTCACAAATATCTAAATAAATATCAAATAATTCCATTTTTCTTTCATATGGTATCGGCTTCTTTCCAACTGGACTATCTAATGTTATAACTTTTATATTTTCTCTATCCAAAATTTTCTTAAAATTTATTAATTCCTCTTTTGAAAATTCCCACAAATACTTATCATCAATTTTTCTTAATTCAATATTTGAAATATTTGCTTTTTTTAAACTATCTATTTGTTCTTCAATAGATGTACCTATTTCATCTGCAACTACTGCCAATCTCATATTTTATTCCTCCTCTAACATTTTTAAAATTTCTTCCACCTTAGTATTTACACCATATTTTATTTTTTTTATTTTCACCTCTTTCATTATTTTTTCATTTAATCTACTTTTGCAATCTAAAATTATTTTTTCATTTGTTTTTCTTTTTCTTATCCAAGGCTTTCGTAAAGATTCTGTATCATTTGGTGTAAAATTAGTTATTTCTAACAATTTTTCTTTTTCAACTTCTGACATTTCTAAAACTTCTAATTCTTTTGTATTTATATCAAATCTTGGATATATTATATAATCAAGTTTTGTTCTTGCTTTCATTTCTGTATAATCAAAAACTTTTGCAACATCAGTTAATGGAGTATTACAATCAATGTTATTTTCAGCTTCTTCATAATTAAGTTTTTTTCTTCTTTCTAGTATTTTATTATCTATAAAATACTGATTTAATCTATTATTATTTTTTACCGTTCCCATCGCATAAGTAACAGCTTGTGGAAAATAATCCATTTGTAAATTTTCATTTACAAACACTCTATCATTTGAAAGAAATCCTTTTATTTCATTCAATTCTAATAATTTAACTGCTAAAGTTGTTTTTCCACTTCCACTTGTCCCTAATATCATAATTCCTTTATTATGTATTTCTAGTGCAGTACCATGCATAAAGAAATATCCTTTATCTTCTTTCTCTCTTAAATATAATTCTCTTATTATTCTAACAATCCAATTTGCTGAAGTTTCTGTATTTTCTTTTACTATTATTTTGTAATTTTTCTCATCAATTTTATTTCCTATGTATTCTTGTGTATCAACTAAATAATAATACTCATTATTTAGTTTTACTTCTTTATGTTTTTGGTTTTTAAAACTATCATAAACAATACCTATACTATCATTTATTAAATTTAGCATTTCAAAAAACTTTTTTGAATCTACTATATATTCAATTGTTATTGTTTTTTCTGTATTTTTTTCAAAGGTTATTATTGATTCGTTAATTTTCTTTATAACCTTTTCATAATTTTTATCATCTACCTTAATATTAAAATTAATATCAGGCAAATTGCATTCTATATTTTTCATATTTCAATTTCATCTCCATCATAAACATCTTTAATTCTGTTCTTTTCTATGCATTTAGATAATATTGTCATTTTATAATGATGTTCCTTTTCAGTTCCATCTTTTGATAATCCACCTAATTTAACATTAGGTTTCATTATCTCCCCATGAAAGTCTGAGCCACCACTTATAAGTATATTTTCTCTTTTGGCTAACTTTAAATATCTCTTTATATCACTTAATGTATGTTTAGAATTAAATATTTCTATTCCATCTATTCCAGCATTTTTAAACATTCCAAATATATCCTCTATATTAACTCCATATGTTCTTTCTAATGAAATTGGATGTGCCAAAACAGCATATCCTCCTGCCAAATGTATTGTATTAATTGCTTGTTCTAAAGGTGCAGTTGCAGGTGTCTTTAAGTCCATATATTTAAAATAATGGTCAAATGCATATTGAGTATTTGGAATAATTCCCCCTTTAGTCAACAATCTTGCTATCGTAGTTTGTCCAACAAAATTTTTAGCTGTTAATAGTTTTTCAGTTTCATCTTTCGATATAATAATTCCAAATTTTTCTTTCAACTGTTGTATTATCTCTAAATTTCTTAAATTTTTTCTCATTTTCATATTCTGAAGTAATTGTACTAATTCCGTATTATTAACATCAATGTTATAACCTAATATATGCATTTTATAATCATTTTTTTCACAAGATATTTCAACACCAGGAATATATACTAATCCTCTTTTATCTACATTTTCCATTGCTTTTATGCTTTCTATATTATCATGGTCTGTAATTGAAAATATATCTATTCCACACAGTCTTACTTTTGATACAATTTCTTCTACAGAATAATCACCATCTGAAAATTTTGAATGTATATGTAAATCATATTTTTTCATTTATAGTCCTCTTTCTAAAAAAAGATACAAATAAAAAACTCTACAAGCTATTTATTTGTATCCTTTGTGGTTTACTTTATTATACTTTAGTATAACCATTAACTTCTTTCTGTAATCTTGTACTTATTTCTTTTGAATTGTTATATAAATATCTACACAAATTAGTTCTAAACAATGCAAATTCTAGTAATCCTTTTTTTTCGTAATCATCATTATATTGCTTATAACCAAATGGGCTACTTACAATTTGAATTAAATATAATTGTGCTGCATATTTTAAATCATACTCATTTAATTGCACATATTTTGCAAATTCTTTAACATATTCAACTAATGTATCTATATTTAACTCTCCATTTTTTGCTTCTTCATCAATATAACTATATGATCTCAATACTTCCCAAATTATTGGTAGTTTTTTTGCTGTTTCAAAATCAATTACAGTTGTCTTACTATTGTCATTATAAATTAATTGTTGAACACTATAATCTCCATGGCTATTCATTATTGTCATCTTTTTAATTATTTCAAAATCAAAATTGTTTAGCAAATCCTTTGACATATTTATTTTGTCTTGTAAATCTTTTTCAAATTTTTCTCTATATGGATTATCTAGATTTAATTTATTTATTAAATCTTCCATTTTTATTATTCCATTTTCTAAACTTTCTTTTGAAAACCATTTTTCTATTATTCCATCTTCCTCTAAACCTTCGTAATCCTTCAATTCTTTTGTCATTTTTCCTAATATTTTTGCACTCTCAATTGTCTTTTGATAATCACCTGTATTATTTTCCATTGTATATCCATCTATACACTCTTGTAAAATTATTATTCTATTTTCAAACTTAATATAAAAACTATTTTGTCTTGATTTTATATAAACAGGAACATTTATTCCTCTTCCTTTTAAAAAGTTAATTATATTAGTTTCTTTTATTACTGATTCTTCTGTTCTTCCTTGGCTAAATTCCTTTAAAATATATACTTTGTCATTGGATTTGATTTTAAATATATTTGCTGTTCCTCTATTTATTTTTTCAATTTCCATTATTTCTATGCCATAATTTTTATTTATCAAATCCTTTATAATCTGCTCATTTAAATTAGATTTTTGAATTCCCATTATCTTTCTTCCTCCAATTCTTTTTCTTTTAACATTTTTATAACAAAATCGCCTGATGGTGCTATTTCTCCTTTATTATATAAACAAACATATTCATCTAGTGAAATCCATTTTGACTCAATTACTTCTCCATCATTATAACAAATATCTTTTTTTGCTATATCTCTTTTAAATTTCCATACATCCCTAAAATAATTTTTTTGCTGTATTGTCCCTAAAAATTTTCCTTCTTCTTGTGTAAAGTCAATTCCAATTTCTTCTTTTATTTCTCTTATTGTAGCATCTATGGAACTTTCTCCTGCTTTTGCAGAGCCTCCTGTGCATTCCCATAATCCTGGATATAACTTTTTATTTTTATTTCTTCTAGTTATTAAAATTTGTTTATTAGAATTTTCAACAATTCCAGTAACAACAATGTGATATTCTCCGTTTTTTAGTCGTTCATCACTATCTCTTTGTATTGTCTTATTTGTTCTATTTCTAAATTTATCATAAACATCCCAATATTCACTCATTAAAATTCTCCGTTCTTTATTTTTTCTAATTCTTCTTCTGCTTTTTTTACAAAATAATTGGAATTATCAAATGGAATGTTTGTATTATTTATCTCTTTCTTTAATTTTTCTACTGTCCTATATTCCTTGTTAGTTTCTGCCTCAATTAAGATATTATTTTCAGACAGTATTTTTACTATAATTTTAAAGTTTCCTTTGTAATATGAGAAGTGTTTTTCTTTTATGGTCATGATTTCCTTATATCCTATGCAATCAAATATATTTTTCGCATCTTGAATATTTAACACTTCACAATTTATAGCATCCTGTTGCAGAATTTCTCCTTTTTCATTAATTTTCTTATGTTTAAAAGTAATTTTCATTTTATGTTTGTTACTTGAAATCCCTTGAAATTCCCTTAATATAATTGCTCTGCTTAAACTCTCTCTTGTTGTGACTTTAAATATATCTATATCTTTGGGTATCATAAAAATATCTTTTGCATAATATTCATTATTTAAGATAAATTTATCTTTTGCTAATATTTTCTTTAGCTCATCTTCAGAACATTGTACTCTTACTGTAATTTCATTTTCTTCTTTAAATCCCATAACTATATTCCTTTTCTTTTTTCTTAAATTATAACATAAAGCAACATTTTTTACCACATTTTAACATTTTTATTAAAAATTTCTTTTTATAATTTCTATTAACTTTTCTAGTTCGTAACTATTGTTACTTGGAATTTCTATTATAGTTTTATTTTCTGATAAACTTTTTTTATTACATTCAATATATTCATTTAATGCTTTTCGTGTTATAAAGAACATTTCTTGTCCTTGGCTATTTTTTATCACAAATAATGGTGGCATACTTATATCTGTTCTTCTTACTTCTTGTTTTCTTAATTCTTCTGCAATTGCTTTCAAAAATTTGTAATCTTCAATTTGCATTTGAGTATTTTCTTTTATTTTTAAATATGATTCAATCTCTATTAATATTTTTTCATTAAATTCCTTATTTTCATTAGTAGTATTTTCTTCAATTTCATTAAGTTTTTCTAGTATTTCTTTTTCATCTTTTAAAATTTCTAAACTATTTTCTCCTCTTATTTTTTTTGCCTTATTTATAATTTGCTCAATACTCATTTTCTTTTCCTCACAATCTTCATTTATTTTTATGGTTATAATACATATTTAAAAATAAATTTCAAAATTTTATTATTTGATTTTGATATTTTATCTTCATATTTTTTCTTCAAATTATCACTTATGTATGCAATTAATACTAATATTATCATAAGAATAAAAATTATTAATGTTTCTTTATAAATTTCTTCATTTGTCATAGTATTCCAATGTTCCAACAATTGAAAAGACATCATCTTCATGCCACCTCTTTCTATAAAATTCTTTTAAACAATTTAGTTTTCAACCATATACACATATTTTTACTAAATATGTATATTTTTTTATACTATGTCAAAAATATTTTTGGTCAACTTAACCACATTATAACATAAAATTTGTAATAAAATCAATATAATTGTAATATTTAGGAGATTTTGTTGTGAGAAAGTATGAAGGAAAATCAAATGTTTCGGGAGAGTTTATTGAAAGAATTCTTCGAGAAAAAAATATGACTAAAGAAGATTTATGTAGAAAACTACAATTAAATGGAATTAATATTGATAGATGGCATTTATATAAAATTATAAATGGCAAGGTAATTTTAAAAGATTTTGAATTAATCATTATACTTAACATTTTAGATGTAGACTTTAATAACTTAAAAGATCTTATAAAAAAATAAAATAAGAGAGAAACTAAAATTATACATTTCTCTCTTATTTTTATTTTTCAAAACTAACTATAACTTGTAATTTATTGTTATACCCATATAATCAATATTAGTAATATAATACCCATACCTAGAAAACCATATCCCATAATTCTACTCATTTTTCTAAATGATTTTTCAGTTTTAGGAGTTGGATGAAAAAGTTTTTTTCCTGTTTCATAATTCATTTTAGGCATATAGTTTCCAATAATCGTAAATAATATTCCTAATATCAAACATACACTTTTTCCAACATAAACATCACTACCTAACGGAACTTCTATCATAATGATATATACTAATACTGTAATAATTGGAATAAACCATTCCATTATTTTTACAATTCTAGGTTTTTCACTATTTTTTAATTTATTAACTTTTGTTGTAGATATTATACATATTGCTTGCACAATAGCCATAATAACTGGTATTCCAAATAATGCAAAATTTTTTTGTGCATAATTATCTGGTACATCATTTATCGTAAAATGAATTGGCATTTGTTCTGGTAGCCTATTATAAAAAGCAATACCTAATACCATTGGTAATAAACATATAATTACACTTAAAATTAATGTTCTTTTATTTTTCTTTTCCATTCTTATTTCCTCCCAACTTATAAATCCAAACTAAAACATCTTCAAATACGGAACTATTTAATTCATAAAATATAAAGTTCTTTTGCTTTGTTTCAGTTATTAAATTCGCTTTCTTTAAATTTGATAAATGATATGATACGGTTGCTCCTGTTAAATTAAAGCTACTTGATATTTCTCCTGCTGTTTTTCTACCATCTTTTAATAGTTCTAATATCTCTCTTCTTACAGGATCACTAATTGCTTTTAATGTTTCCGACATTCCCAAAATAATCACCTCACTTATAGTATTTCGATATATATCTAAATAGATTATACTATTTTGCAACTCTAATGTCAATAACTATTTAGATTTTTTTCTAAATAGTTATATAAAAATAGATTAGTTGTATTTCAAACTAATCTAAACAATAACTTACTAATTCTTGTTACGATTATATAATAAAAGGTAGATAATTTCAACTGGTTATCTACCCAACTTATTGTAATTTGTATTTTTGAATATTTATTTAAAAATTACTATTTATTCTTTGATAATTGTCTTATTTTTTCGTGATAAAAATAGTTTATTATTATAGGTTTTCCAGTAGGATTTTTTAAAAATGGTTCTTCATCTATAACATACATAAATCCATTTTTATCTGCATACTCTTGTACTTTTTTATCTAACCCTTCCCAATAAGACATATCTTTTTTAGTATAAATCTTATTATACAAATCATTTAATTCAGGGTGTTTTTCTTTTATATAATTTATTATAGTAGGCTTAAATGTACCTCTTAAATTCAAGTTTTCAAGCCATATATAGTCGCAAAAGTCTTTTATTTTTTCTATTATAGTAAATACATCAGTAATACCAGGAAATATTGGAGAAATAAAACAAGTTGTTCTTATTCCTGCATCGTGAACTTGTTTCATTGCTTCAATTCTTGATTTTATTGTTGGTGCTGAATCCATATCTTTCTTAAATTCTTCATCTAATGTATTTATTGACCAAGCAACCAATGGATTAGGATATGTTTTTATCAAGTCAATATCTCTTGTAACTAAATTAGATTTTGTTGTTATAATTAAATTTATTCCACTTCCTTGCATTTCTTCTAAAAATGCTCTTGTTCTTTTATATTTTGCTTCAAAATAATTATATCCATCTGTTACAGATCCTACTATCATTGTTTTACCTTTATATTTTTCAGGATTTTTTATTTTATCCCACATCTTAATATCTAAAAACATTCCCCAATCTTCTTTATGTCCTGTAAATCTTTTCATAAATGTAGCATAACAATATTCACAACCAAAAGGGCAACCAACATAAGGATTTATTGAATATCCTGCTATTGGCAAGTTTGATTTTGTAAGAATTGTATCAACTTTCTTTTCTTTAATTACAACTTTTTTTAAATCTATCATTCTATTCCTCCAAATTCTTTAGGAAATTCTTGAACAAACTCATCTTCTTTTAAAATTCCTAATAAATCTTCTTTCATAAATACAGGTATATTTTTCTCTTTTGCTTGATTGTAAATGTTAAATACCCATTCTCTTTTTGATGATATTTTCCCTTTTCTATTACCTGTTTCAGTACCTATTACAATCCAAGAAATATTACTTAAATCTAATTTTCCTACATCATCAAACATAGGCTCAAAAGTAATATGGTAATGCTTTGCTTTGATATTATTTCTTAAATAATCAATTCTTGTCTTTTCTTTTGAAGAAGTAACTGTTACACCAAACCAACCATTATCAGGAGTTTCTTTTAATTTAATATTTTCAGGTCTTTTAGTTAAAAAAATGTATTGCGTGTTTTCATTTTCTTTCATTTTAGAAAAAACTTTATCTTTCCATTCTTCATTCCAACCTGATAAATCACTTTGTCCAGTTAGTAAATATGCCGTATGCCTTTTATTATCAAGCATTTTCAATTTATTTTCAAAAAATACAGGCTTATTAAAATCATCAATAGTATGAAATCTATTATTATTCATTCTTGCATAGCAATACGAACATCCTATACTACATCCAATTACTATATTTATATTTTTTATTGTATCTTTAATACATTGCAATTTTCTTTCTCCTTAAATTTATTATAATTTTGATTTGTAAAATTCACCAAATGAAGCCATTATATCTAACATTTTACTTAATTCTAATCCTAAATCAGTCATTCCATATTCAACTTTTGGTGGATTCGTATGATAATCCTTTCTAAAAATAATACCATCACTTTCTAATTGCCTTAAACTATCTGTTAATACTTTTTGTGATATTCCATTCAATGACTTTTGCAACTCATTAAATCTCCATGTTCTTTTTGTTAAATTTCTTATTATCAATAATTTCCACTTATTCCCTACTAAAGATATTGTAGTTGCAACAGGACATTCTGGTAATTCATTTATATTTCTCATTTTGATACTCCTTACTAATTTATTGATATTGTATCACATATTATTAATTTGACAAGTAGTTACTTTAAAGTGCGTACTTGTTTTATTGTATGTACTTTGATATAAATTCGTTATACTAATATTTAAGGAGGAATTTAAAATGTCAAATTTTATGAAAGTAAGTTCAGAAAGTGCACCTAGAGTTGAATTACACGAAAAATTAGGTTTAACAGGTGCTGAAATTAGCATCAACACTATTAGAGCAGGAGAAAGTGTACCTTTTATTCATTCTCATAAACAAAATGAAGAAATTTATTATGTTATAAGTGGTTATGGCAAAGCTATTATTGACAACGAAGAAGTTAATTTAGTTACTGGTGATTGGGTAAGAATATCTCCAGTAGCAGAAAGACAATTTTTTGCTAACAAAAACAATGCAATTTCTTACATTTGTATTCAAGTAAAAGAAAATTCTCTTGAAGGATTTACTGCAAATGATGCCATTATAAAATAAATATAAAAAATCTCTGAAAGTGTAATCTTTCGGAGATTTTTATTACTATAAAATTGTAATTTATCTAACAAGTTTCTCTATCGAATTGTATTCATCTCCACTTAT
>OLSB01000856.1_pt1 | contig 33629 bp, 23 predicted proteins | sample 1672071 | NCBI WGS metagenome assembly OLSB01 (sample SAMEA3136642, study PRJEB25190) | human gut metagenome | biome: human gut; feature: human-associated habitat; material: faeces | place: Austria | collected 2013 | reverse complement strand
GGTTTTTAACTGTGTAAATTATCATCCATACATTGTAAAATTTAAACTTGAAAATTATGAAGCGTTTTACGGAGATACAGCAAAAATGCTTCTTAATAATATATCTCTGAAAGAAGTTAGTGAGGAGGAATTTAATAAGATGAAGGGAACAACATCTTTTATTGATTTTTATAGTGAAAAGGAAGGTGGTTTTGAAAAAACCGAAGTCTTGAAAAGCGGAAAAATAAAAGTAGTAACGCATATCGAAAAGTAAGGAGGCAATCATGAAAAAAATTATTTCTCTTGTATGTGCGGGGTTTATGCTCGCATCACCTCTGGGCGCTTTTGCCGACACTCAGCCCGCAATGAGGTTTGAAGACTTTAAAGGCGATGACGATACACTTGCGGTTTTACCTGCCGGCAATACTTTGGGCAGTTTCACTTTTAATTACGGAAAAAGCGGAACCGACGGTGCGCGTGCGGCTAAGACGGACAGAGGAATAAGCCTTGAACTTATAAACAAAACTCAAGCTTATCTTTCGCTGAGATATAACTTTAAAAAACCTGTTACGGATTCAATAAAGATAAATCTTTCGATGCAGCTTGAGGATTTTAACAGCGGAAGAACCATTCTTCTTCGTTCAAGCGCATCTTCGTCAGCGTATATGGCGGGATATTTTGAGCCAAACGGATCTTTGCAAATGTTTGAAAAAAGAGTTCATGACTTTAAAACAAGAACGGGCATATGGTATGATATAGAGATAAAGTACAATATTGAGACGGCTTATTATACATGGAGCATATCTTCCGTGGATGGAGAGTTTTCGGACAGCGGATATTATCTTCAGAGAGCGGCGAATCTGCGTGATATAAACATACTGCTTTTCGGTTATTCGGGAAGAAAAGACACATCGCATACTATTTATGATGATATGGCTGTGAATGTAACTGCTCCTCATTACCCCGAGGCTTGTGCAAATTACGGTTTTGAGGGCTTGGATTCAATGCCCGAAGAACTGAAGGTTGACGGAGCGGCAGATATTAACGAAAACGGAATTGTTCTCCCGGGTGATTTGCCGCAGAAAAGCGGATTTACATATTCATATCCGCATGATTTTTACGGAAAATACAGGTTTGATTTTTCTGTCTTGCCCAAAGGCAGCGAAAGCTTCTTTGCATTAAACGGTGAAAAAACAATTGAACTTAAAGACGAAAAAATTTATATTTTGGGAGAGGAAAAGGGCAGCTATAAAGACGGCGAAATTCTTGCTCTGAAGGCGGAGACTGACACTGTGAAAAAAACCGTTTCCGTTTTAAACGGGGAAACGGTGCTTGCGGAAGCTTCGCTGCCGGCATCGTGTATTCCGATGAAAAATGCCGGAATTTATACCGAAGGCAGCGGCGAAGGAGAAACAATTGTAAAAACCTTTGCCATAAACCAAAACGAAGGACTTTATATCTCCGGGTTAACACCGGATCCGGAGATTTTTGCAATAGTTCCGGGTGAAGTTTGCGTTTCGTTCTCGAACCCAATAGCAGAGTGCGGAACTTATAAGTCCGACGGAAAAGAAATTAACGCCGTTTTGACGGATGAGAAACAAGTCGCGCTTTCACTGTCTGATTTTGAATACGGAAAAACATATGCGGTAAATGTCAGCGGTGTTCGCGATGTTTTGGGAAATACATATGACGGAAAGTTTAACGTTATTGTAAAAAACAGATATGACCTCAGCGATATTTCGATTTCGTCCGAAGATTCAAAAGTTAAAGCATCCGTAAGCGGCGCGGTTTATGACGGCAGCGAGAAAAAATTTACAATTGCACTTGCTGTTTTTGACGGCGAAACAAACGAACTTCTGTTTTTGATGACAGAGGAAAATGTACTTGACGGGAGCATGACGGAATATTCTGTTTCAGCTCCGATATCCGAGGGTAATTATTGTGAGTCTTATATTTGGGACAGTATACCGGAAATGAACCCGATGAAAAACCGAGCTTTTTTCGGAACAGAACCTTTGAAGGATACGGAAAAGAGAACGGAAAGTTTTCACGAAGATATGGATACAGGTATAGTTACGGTGAGCGGTGCAGGTATTACGGGCGGCACTACTACGGCTTTGATACTGAAACCCGGAAAAACAGCCGAGGATATAAAAGACGGCGCGTCTCTTGCGGAAAATATTGTTTTTATCAAACAGTTTGACAAAGCAGAAAAAGATGTTTTTGCGTTTTACCCCGGCGAAACAGGCGGAAAGTACGGAATGCTTATTGTGAAAGACGGAAAAAGCACATTTAAGGCAGATTGTTTTTCATACGTTTCTCCCAAGAGAATAAAAAGCGCCCTTGAATGTGTTAACGCTGCTGAACTTAATATAAAGACAGCGGCTGAAGAATACAAAGACGTTTTTGCGGGAGATATTTCCGAGATTAATTTAATGAATGATGACGAATATAAGTTTCTGACAGAATATGTGGTTTCAAGCCGTGCAAAACTTGAAGATGAAAAGTTTAAATCCATTGAAGAGTTTAACACCGTATTTTTGAAAGCATGCGCATATACGAAACTTGAATTTGCAAAAGACGGCTCGGATATAAAAGAGTTATTAGAAAAATACGCGGATCAAATAGGCTATAAAAATTTTGAGGCGTATAAAACATTTGCTGAACAAAACGAAAAAGTTAAAGAAAATGTGTATGCCGATATAGCAAAAAAATTAAAAGATGAAGAGCTGCAGAAATTATTTAACGAAAGAACGGTTTTAAGAGCTGTTGAAGGAACAAAAAATCAGACGAATATTACAGCGATCATAAAAGATAATAATGTATTTTTAAAATTCGATCTGGCAGATTATGAAAAACTGAAAAACAAAGTCCCGGTAAATTCAAGCCTTTCCGGAAAAATGTTTGAAACTGTTTCGGATTTTTACGATGAATTTTCCGCTCTTGTGAAAAAACAAAAGAAAGCGGAAAGCGGCACTTCCTCCGGAAATTCATCATCTTCGGGCAGCGGCGGAGGGAATACAACAAAAATAGAGCTTGCGGGTAAAAACGGAAACGATACATCGAAAACTAATACTGAATTTACCGATCTTGACGGGTTTGACTGGGCGCGTGAAGCCATATATGCTTTATGTGAAAAAGACATTATAAAGGGACGCAGCGGCAAAACATTTGCACCCGGCGATAAAATAACGCGTGAAGAGTTTACAAAGCTTGCTTTGCTTGCTTTTTCGGATTATGATGAGAAAGCCGAAAGCAGTTTTGATGATGTAAATAAAAAAGCATGGTATTACGGTTATGTTTCTTCCGCTTTTAAAAACGGAATTGTTTTGGGAAGGAATGCAAAGATTTTCGGTATAGGAGACAATGTCACAAGACAGGATATGGCGGTGATAATTTTCAGAGCCGCACAGCTTAAAGCGTCTGAGAAAACAGCGGATTTTTCGGATTTTGAAACAATATCGGATTATGCAAAAGAAGCTGTTTCGGCTTTGTATTCGGCAAAAGTTTTAAGCGGAACGGGAAACGGTAATTTTGAACCTGTGAAATTTGCAACCCGTGCCGAAGCGGCAAAAATGATTTACGAAGCATTAAAAATCGGAGGTGACGGAAAATGATTAAAAAAATACTGTCTGTGTTTTTTTGTGCGGCTGTTTTGAACATGAGTGCCGTTACGGGACTTGCTGCTTCCAAAAACACGGATTTTGAAGGTAAAAAGCGCGTTTTGACACAGCTTGGTTTTTCTGTCGGTGAATATACGGACGCGGCAGAACCTGTGAAAAGAGCGGATTTTACCGAGGCTCTTCTTAAAATAATGAATGCATCAACAGTTTGTGAGGAAAAGGATGTTGAGTTTTCGGACATAAACGGTTTTCATGACAAATACGGCATTATGGCCAATGCACAGAAACGCGGACTTATTTATGGCGGAACGGCGAGACCTGACGATTATATAACATATAACGAAGCCTGCAAAATGGTTATGTGTATGCTTGGCTACAGTGATTATGCCGAATACAAAGGCGGCTATCCGAGCGGATATATTGTACTTGCCGATGAGCAGAAGGTTCTTCGCGGAATAAATATGTTCGGGAATGCAAATCTTGTGTTCCGCGACATGCAGACAATGCTTTTTAATTCTATAGGAGCAGATGTAATGGTTCCGAAAACCATCGGAAAAACAATAGAGTATGAGATAAAAGAAGGAGAAACGATATTAAAGCTTTCACATGATATCGAAAGCGGCGAAGGAATTGTAAACGGTGTTAAAAACAAATCTTTGTATGACAATGTTGCGTATGATGAAGGAACGGTTTTGATAAACGGAATAAAATACAACACAGATATAGAAGATATTTCGGATTTTGTGGGAATGAATACACTTTTTTATTACGATGCGGATTCCGTAGAGGTTTTGGCAATTTGTTCTGTCGGGAACACAAGCGTAAAAATTGACGCGGAGGATGTTTACGCTTTTTCCGTAACAGAACTCAAATATGACGAAAACGGAAAAGAGGTTACGGAAAAAATTGCGTCGGACGCTGTGATCCTTTTTAACGATGTTAAGGTTTCAAAAGTAAATTCCGCTCTTTTTGAAAATAGGCAGGGCGAGATAAGCCTGACGGATAATAATTCCGACGGAAAAGCCGATGTTATATTTATGGATATAACGGAGGATTTTGCCGTAAAGATAGCGGACGCTTCAAGCAAAACCATATATGACATTTACGAAAGCCAAAAATCCGTATGCCTTAAGGATAACGGTGAGGGGAACGTAAGCTTTACGGACGAATACGGCAACGTTATGTTTATAAGCGAGCTTGTAAGATACGACGTGGTTTCCGTGAGAAGAAGTGAGGACGGAGAAATTATTAAAGCCGTTTTCTCAAACAGAGAGGCACGCGGAAGTGTAGAAGCGATTGAAAAAAACGGACGGAATATGTATGTTACGATAGGCGGTGTCAGATACCGCACTACACATGCTTTTGCAGAAAACGAAGAACTTAAAATAGGAGATACGGCGGTTTTCGGCTTAACAACTCTTAATAAGATTGCAACCGTGAACAGAGATATATCATCAGCCGACTTGGGTCTCGGATATCTTATAAATGCTAAGCTGAAAAAAGGAATCAGCGGTGTATGCGAGTACAAAGTCCTTACGGCAGATAACAAAATAAAGGTTTTTGAATCTGCCGACAAACTTTTTGTTGACGGAGAATACTTAAGCAAAAATGACGCATATTCTTATTTGACGGCAGGAGGAAAACTTGAAAGCTGCGTAATAAAATACCTTACCGATTCGGCGGGCAGACTGACTGATATTGATACTCCTTCAAAAGGAAAAAACGAAAATGCCAATACTTTAAAACGCATGTTTTCAAGCTTTGTGGATTCTTCGGGTGTTCCGAAATCGGAGGAAAAGCTTGAGTGGAGAAGAACCACAGGAATTTTCGGCTCAAAAATTGCAACGAGCGGAAAAACTGTTATTTTCCGCGTGCCCGAAGAAGATAATTCAGACGATGAATACTATATTACATCGAACACATCTTTCCTTGTGCCGAATGACAAATATTCAATTGAGGCGTATAAGTCTAATGAAGAATCTCATATGGCAGAGGCTGTTGTGCTGAAGTCTTCGGAAACTGCGGAACAGATTCCTATCACAAACAGTATTGCCGTGGTAACGGATACGGCAAAAATTGTGGGCAGTGACGGTTCTTTGCAGGAAAAAATTTATTACACGGATAAAAGCGGAGCAAGCAGCGCGGTGGTAAAAGACAGCGGAGTTTTACAAAATATTATTGAGCTTGACGGCTCGGGAAAAGTACATACTCTTGCCGAAGGTGATGTTATAAGATTTGCCGCAAACGATTTCGGGAAGATAACAACAGTAGAGCTTATATATGACCGCGCCGGAGATAACTTTAAATATCCCGATACTTTCTATAATACCGAGGCGCCGAACAGCCAGCTCAGAATAAGCTTAAACGAAATTTATTCGATTTACGGCGGCAATATGCTTGTATATAAAGGATCTATTTCCGGAAGCGGTACGGTTTTGGGCTATGATAAGCTCGAAAGTTATCCGGCAGACAGATTTGCGGTTATAGTTTATGATTCTTCAGAAAGAAACAATAAAGTGAAAAACGGTAAAGTGTCTGATTTAATTGATTATAAAACGGCAGGAAAAGGTTCCAAGATAATTCTTTATACTTCATATACAACAAACGGTGTTATTGTTGTATACAAATAACGGACATTCCGAAGGGAGAAAAAACATGACAAAAATATGGAAAAAGGAAAGCTTTTCCGATTTTATGAAGGGTAAACTCGGAAACGGCGGTCAAAATCTGTATGTTTCCGCAAAAGGAGTTTTGCAGAGAATATATAATTTTGATGTGACCGGAAACGGATACCCAGATTTACCTTTTGCAAACAGCCATGCAATGGGAGAGAGACCGAAACTTCATATCTATGATGATGTACTGAACGGAGATTACAGAGAGCTGTATTCAAACGGAGCTTTTGACGCTGTTGCCGCGGATGTTTCAGGCAGCGGAAAAGAGGATTTGATTGTGGCGTGCCAGCATGACGGTGTGTCGGGCAATGTTGTGTCTTCAATTTATTATGCAAGCGAAGAGGGGTACAGTGAAAAATATCAAACTCATATGGTTGCTCCCGGGGCAATATCGGTTGATGTTGGCGATTTTATGAAAAGCGGAAAAAAAGCCGTTATATTTGCCGGCGGCGGAAGACTGCGTATATTCTATCCCACAGCACTCGGCATAGAAAGCTGTAAGTATGAAGATATAGAGTCCGATGCATTAAGCGTTACATGCGCCGATTTTGACGGGGACGGCTATGATGATGCGTACGTTTTGCGCCAATGCGGAAAAATGCGTATTTATTGGGGCGGAGAAGACGGTTTAAACGCAGAAAGATTTACGGATTTTGACGGTGAAACATATATAGATGAAGAAGTAAGTACTACATCGGCGGGGAGAATGGCGATAAAAAGACTCAGCTGGTGCACGGCTGCCGTTACTCTAAACGGGAAAGTGTGTACGTTCAGAGGAGAAGACGGAGACGCTGTTTTCGAAAGCTTTGCGGAGAGAAAACAAAAAGAGGAGCTTCGCGTTAAAGCCGGCTGTGCCGTGCATGCCGCGTCCTCGTACATAGACGGCGAAAACGCTTTGGTGTTGGCGGTTCAGACCGACAGAGATAAAACGGAAGAAAGCATGGTTCTTTTTGAAAAAGACGGATTTTCTTTGGAAAGCGCAGTCCCTTTTAAAACACGGGGAGCAAGAACAGTTACCGTATCTCCGCTTGAAAAAAACGGAGAAAACTATATTTTTGTCGCACAGACGAGCACAAGGGAAACGCATAATGTTAAAAGCCTTGTGCTGAGTCTTAAAAACAGAAAAATCAAAAAGGAAAAAGAAATTGAAAGCCTTTGCGCAACAAGAATTGTTGTTGCGGACAGCGGAAAAGAAAAATATCAGGTTGTTTCAATAAATCATGAAAGTGAAACGGTTTTGGGCAAAGAAGATATATATATCTATCTCGGCGATGAAGACGGCTACTGCGCCGACAGGAAAATAAAACTTCCGGGTCTTGCCGCGGTGGAAGTAAAATTTGCTGATTTTTCGGATAACGGATATCCGGATGTGCTGGTTGTAAATTGTGCCGAAAATGCACCGAACTTATCGCGAGGACTTTACCTTTATAAAAATGACGGTGAAGGGCTTTCGAACGACCATATGGAGGTTGTACCTGCAATATTGCCGCATGGCGCGGCTGTCGGAGATTTTCGGCACAGCGGCTATCTTGACATAATAACGGGAGGTATAAAAAATCGCGAACTTTTGGTATATGAAGGCGGCGCGGACGGCTACAGCACAGACAGAGTCAAAAAAATTGTTTTGGGTCCGAATCCCGAAACATTTACTCCGGACAAATGGGAGGTTGAAGGCAAAGATCCTGTCTATTCGGATGAAGAATGGGAAATTTTAAAGGAGTATGGCGGAATACGCTGGCTTTTTGCCGCAGATTTCAACGGTGACGGGTGGCTTGATATATTTGTTTCACAGATTACAGGTAAAAACTGCATGATTCTTTGGGGAGGACCTGAAGGTTTTTCCGCCGAAAATATGCAGATTCTTGCAACGGACGGCGCTGCATGTGCAAACGCCGCGGATCTTACCGGAAACGGATATTTAGATCTTGTTATAGGCGGACACATGGCAATAGGAAAGAAGGTCTATTCCGAGTCGTATGTTACGATTTACTGGGGCGGACCCGGCGGATTTTCCGAAAACAGAAAAACAAGACTTCCCGCAAGCTGCGCAAATTCCGTTACTATAGCGGACTTTAACAATGACGGAATTTTAGATATATTTGCAACTTCGTACACAAACACGCGGACGCGCGATATAGACGCTTTTGTCTATTACGGAAGCGGAAACGGCATGTTTCGTATGGAGGACAGAAAGCCTCTTGCAGGGTGTTCATCGTGCGGCTGTCTTGCCGGAGATTTTCGCGGAAGGGGATATACCGATCTTGCTGTTGCAAACCATAAGAGCGAGGGAATGCATAAGTGCAATTCATACATTTACTGGGGCGGTGAAGACGGACTTTCGGAAACACGAAAAACAGAGTTGCCCACAATCGGTGTGCACGGCATGAACACCGTTGATATAGGAAATGTTAAGGACAGAAGCGATAACGAATACTATTATTCCGAAGCGTATGAGATGCCGAAAGGCTCAAAGACTTTTAAAGCTTCATGGCATGAAACTTTGGGAAAAGGCTGTAAAACATATATACAGGTTCGTTTCGGAAACAATGCGGAAGAACTTTATAATGCGCCGTGGGGAGAAATAATTTCAAACGGCGGTAAAAGCGCTGCGGAAAACAAACGGTATATGCAATACAGAATGACGCTTTTTGCGCGATGCGGCTGCGGCACACCGCGAGTAGATAAAATTGAAATAGAATTTGAGGAGAGATAATAATGATTTACCCAATACCAAAATCTGTTGAATACGGAAAAAAAAAATATAAATTTGAAAAGCCGGGTACGCTTTTGGATTTTTATAAGAAACGCGATAAGTTCGGCATTGTTTTTTCACTTTCAAAAGACTTTGAAAAAGAAGAATACGAGCTGGAGGTATCAAAAGACAGAATAAAAGTTACATATTCAACGGATGAAGGCTGTTTCAGAGCAATGACAAGCCTTTGGGAGCTTTGCGATGACGGCTGCGTTTGCGAATGCAAGGTTCACGATAAGCCCGATATGGAAAACAGAGGGTATATGCTTGATATAAGCCGCGGAAGAATGCCGCGTCTTGATACAATACTTCACTTTGTAGATGTGCTTGCATTGCTTAAATATAATGAGTTTCAGCTTTATATGGACAGCTTTTGCTTTAAATACAGCGCATTTCCCGAATATACAAAGGACATTGAGTGTCTTACGCCAGATGACATTGAATTTCTTGATAATTATTGCAGCGAGAGATTTATATCGCTTGTTCCCAACCAGAACAGCTTCGGACATATGAAGGCGTGGCTTGAAAAACCTGAAAATGCGCACCTGGCTTTGGGAGACGGTGAGGATAATCCGTGGACTCTGAATCCCCTGGATCCGGGTTCAATTGAGCTTTTGGACAAAATATATGGTTCTCTGCTGCCGCATTTTAAGTCGGAATATGTTCATGTAGGGCTTGATGAAGCATATGGCTTCGGAGAGTATCAGACAAAAGAAGAATGTGAAAAACGCGGAATAGAAAATGTATTTATAGATTATCTCACGAAAATAAACAATCTTGTAAATAAAAAATACGGTAAAAAGATTCAGTTTTGGGACGATATGATAATAAGTCACCCGGATTCTTTTTCAAAATTTCCGCAGAATGTAACGGCGGTTGAATGGGGATATGGAATTATTTCAACCCAGATGATGGAGGAGAAATGCCGTATTCTCGCAGACAGCGGCGTGAGATTTTACGTTTGCCCGAGCAATGCCGCATGGCTTAGTCTCACCTCGCGCGTTGATGTTATGGAGTTTAACGTAAGAACAACCGGAGAGCTTGCGAAAAAATACGGTGCGGTAGGATATCTGCTCACGGACTGGGGCATGAACGAGGACGGGCATATGCAGTTTATTGCCGAGAGTTATTATCCCTGCGCACTTGCGGGACAATATGCATGGAACAGCGGCGAAGAACAAAATTGTGAGAATTTTAAAAATGATTTTCGCTACGGCGCGTTTGATTTTGTTGACAGATTCGTGTTTGAAGGCAAAATGGGCGAGATTATGTACAGACTCGGCAAATTCTACCATTTAGAGCCGCATAAGGTACACGGCATGACAATGTGCTCGTTTACACTCACAATTCCGATGGATGAGGTGGAATGCGAAACCTTTAACATAAAGGAATGCGGAGACGATTTTTATTTCGACAATGTTATTTCTTATGTCGGCGCCGTGTGTCGCGATATAGAAAAAACAAAAGCAAACGAAAATCTCAAGGACGAGGTTTTGTGCAACGCCGAAATGATCATGCTCGGAGCGGAGCTTTGCAAAATCAAAACTCACGGCTATGTAAGCAAAGAAAAGAAGGCGGAGCTTTTGGAACGCTTTGACGGGGTGATAGAGGAATATAAGCGGCTCTTCAAATTAAAGAACTTTGAAAACGGTATTGAGAACTCTGTCGGAAAACTTAAGTCAAGACGTGATGAGCTGGAGGCATATAAAGTCATATAAACGGACATCTTTCTGAAAAGTTGTCTTTTTAGTTCATTGACTTTATTAATAAACGGGTATATAATGGCTTCAGTGATTAAAAATAAGGAGAGATAATTAATGGAAAAACTTAAAAAAGGATTTTACACAGCCATCGGAACGCCTCTTTTAAAAGACGGAAGCATCGACAAGGAATCGCTTGAAAAAGAAATAAATATGCAGATAGATGCCGGGGCGAGCGGACTGCTTTTAATGGGCAGCATGGGAATGGAGGCTTCCGTTCCGGACAAGGCATATGTTGATGCAGTACATACGGCAAGTGCGGCAGTGGGCGGCAGAGTACCGCTTTTTGTCGGGGCAATGGATAACTCGGCTCAGAGGGTTATTGAAAGAATTGAGCGCGTTAAAGATTGTCCTTTTACGGCAGCGGTTGTTACAACGCCGTTTTATTTTGCAAATTGCGAAGCTGTGCACTGCGATTTTTTTGAAATGATAGCCGATAAGTCCGACAAGCCCATATTTTTATATGATTTGCCCGGCGTTACGAAATGCAAAATAACATTTGATATGGTAAAGCGCCTTGCAAAACACGAAAATATTAAAGGCATAAAAAGCGGAGATATGGCACTCGGAAGGCTTATAAAACAAAATATCCCGGAGTTTGAAGTGCTCTACAGCAATATAGACTGCTTTGACGCAGCGCTTTCTTTCGGACTTGACAAAGTTCTGGACGGTATGTTCTCATCAACGCCGAAAAATGCGGAAAAATTTATAAAAAGCGCACAGAGCGGAGATATGGACAAATGCGCTAAATACCTGAATAATATATTGCTGCTTCGTGATACATATGCAAAACACGGAGTTATGCAGGGATTTACCGTTTCTATGAACTTGCTCGGGATGGAAGGAAACTTTGCGCCCGATTATTTTGGAAAATGTTCTTCGGAGGGCGCGGCTGAGATAGAAAAGATTATGCGTGAAATAGGCGAGCTTTAATATACGGGAGGATTTAAAATGATTACGGGGAATATAAAAGATTGTGAAAAGTATTTTTCGGTACATAAAGAGTTTAAAAAGGCGTTTGAATTTTTAAAGTCGCTGACACCCGATTCCGTCGGAGAAGAAATGAGCGACGGGAAAATAAGAGGATGCGTGTCGCATTGCGATAAGACGGATTTTATGCCGGACGGCACGCCGAAAAAATTTGAAGCACACAGAAGATTTATAGATATTCACTATATTATTGAAGGGGAAGAAATACTCGGATATGCCGATATAAAAACGCTTGTGCCGATATGTGAATATCACGATGAGGAAGATTATATTTTTATGGACGGTGAGGTTACACAGCTTCATTTGCATGCAGGCGAATTCTGCATTGCATTCCCGGAGGACGCGCATATTCCGTCGATGAAATGCGGTGAAGAAAGAAAAGTGAAACGCGCTATAGTAAAAATAGAGCTGTGAGGTTTTAGAGCTTATAAAAATTAATCATAAAAAGCAATTGCAAGGTTCTAATATATTGTTTATATGTGTATAATATTATCAGAATATTTATTTGAGAGGTATGCATATATGAAAAGAATATGTCTTTGCATTGCTTTTTTGTTTTGCTTAAATATGACTGCCGCCGCGGCTCCGGAAACAGAGGCAAAGTCTGCGGTGCTTATGGAACAGTCCACGGGCAGAGTGCTTTTTGAACAGAATGCGCACGAAAAGCTTCCGCCGGCGTCCGTTACAAAGGTGATGACAATGCTTCTTACAATGGAAGCCATAGACGGCGGGAATCTTACGTATGATACTATTGTTACGGCGAGCGAACGCGCAAAAAGCATGGGCGGCTCCACAATTTTTCTTGAGACAAACGAGCAAATGAGTGTAAATGACTTGCTTAAAGGAATTGCCGTGGCATCAGGAAATGATGCATGTGTTGCCATGGCAGAGCATATTGCGGGCAGCGAACAGGGCTTTGTTGATATGATGAATAACAGAGCGTCTGAACTCGGCATGAACGACACAAGTTTTAAAAACACAAACGGACTTGATGCCGACGGTCATTTAACGTCTGCTTACGATATAGCGCTTATGAGCCGCGAGCTTTTAAAACATGAAGATATTTTAAAGTACACCGGTATATGGATGGATTCTTTAAGAGACGGAAAGTTCGGTCTTGCCAACACAAACAGACTTATAAGATTTTACAGCGGTGCAAACGGGCTTAAAACAGGCTCAACAAGCAAAGCGGGCTTTTGCATTTCGGCAACGGCAAAAAGAGACGGAATGCAGCTTATAGGCGTTATTATGGGTTCTGAAACATCGGATAAACGTTTTGCATCGGCAAAGTTGCTTCTTGATTACGGATTTGCAAATTATATGATTGCAGACCCCTCCGAAAATGCCGAAATCACCGATGAAGTACCCGTAAAACACGGCATGGCGCAGAGTGTGAAAGCGGAAATAGTGCCGGGCGGCAAAATACTTATAGAAAAGAACAAAAAGAAGGATATAAAAAGCGAATATGTGCTTAATGATTTTGTGGAGGCTCCCGTGAAAAAGGGAGATATAATAGGGAAAATAACTTTTAAATGCGGAGATGAAACCGTTTGGGAAAGTGATCTCGCGGCAATCGAAGATGTGCCGAGGAAAACGCTTTTTGCGGTGTTTGCGGAAACGGTTTTAAAATGGGTGAGATAATATATCGGTTACAGCCCCTTTTTTAAAAAGAAATTTTTGTTGACTGTCTGTACATTTGCGGCGAGAGCGAGTATTTTTTCTTAAAAAGCTTGCTGAAATAAAACTGATCCGCAATGCCTACGCTTTCGGAAATATTTGCGATACTGTCATTGCTGTTAATAAGGCGCTCGCTTGCTGTCGAGAGCCTGTAGTTGTTAAGATATTGCACGGGCGTTGTTTCGGTGATCTTTTTAAATACGGCATACAGATTTGATTCCGACATATTCATAATGTTTGCCATATCGTGTAGCGAAATGTTTTTCATATAGTTTTGTAAAATATATTCAATAAGAGGATAAAGTTCTGCGTTTCGCAGAGCTTTTTTTGTATAAATAAATATCCACCCGCTAAGTACGGGTGGATATTTATTTAAATTCAGGCTTCGGCAGCCAATGAAGTTTCCTCAAGCTTTATAACGGATATTTCATATGCCGTTTTTGTTATATATTCTTCATCATTTAATTTTTTGCGATATTCGCGCGACTGTATTCTGCCGCACAGTTTAATTTTGCTTCCGACCTCAAGTCCTTGGCAGTATCTTGCGTTTCTGCCCCAGGCAATGCACGGGATGTAATCCGATTTATTATAAGAGCGGTTAACCGCGAGAAGAAGATCTGCAATTTCTCTTCCAAAAGGCGTGTGCCTGTATACGGGAGGTTTGCATATAAAACCTGTTAAAGCAACTTCATTCGGTGATTTGATATCCTGCTCTCCAAGCTCTATTTCGCGTGCAAAAAGAGTCAAGAGAAGTTTGTTCCCGATGTCGGAATAGTTGTTGTAAGAACGGAACTGTCCGTTAATTAAAATGCAGTCGCCGATGCGTATGTCGTCGGGAACAATAAGTCGTTCCGAAACCGTGACGGGTATAATATCGTTTGTGTCACTGAGCCTCGGTACGGTAACCGAAAATGAATAAAACCCTTCTCCGTACACTTCGTGGCTGAATTGAGCCTCCGATGATATCTTCCCGTAAACCGTTGCGGTATTTGTAGCCTGTGCCTCAATGTTTGTTGTTTCCTCACTTTTGTATGTTTCGTTTAACATAAATATTGCCGCCTTTCGTTTTTTAAAATTCCAATAACTGGTAACTATGTTTTAATTATAACAGAATATGGTAATATATGTCAATAGTTTTTTTAAAAAAATTTTTTTTTTGGAAAAATGCAGTTGAATATGACCTCGGTTTGTGTTAAAATAAAAAGGAGGTGTAAAAATGTACTTAAAAAAGCTTGAAATGCAGGGATTCAAATCGTTTGTTGATAAAATATCTCTTGATTTCGGCAATGGCATTACCGCAATTGTGGGTCCCAACGGCAGCGGAAAAAGCAATATTTCCGATGCTATACGCTGGGTAATGGGCGAGCAAAGCATAAAATCTTTGCGCGGAAGCAAAATGGAGGATGTTATTTTTGCCGGAACCGAAAAACGCAAGCCAACAGGTTTTGCGGAGGTTTCGCTATGCCTTGATAATTCTACGGGCATTTTCCCCATAGATTATAATGAAGTAACGGTTACAAGGCGTATATACAGAAGCGGCGAGAGCGAATATTTTATTAACAAGGCAATTTGCAGACTGCGTGATATTCATGAGCTTTTTATGGACACCGGTCTTGGCCGTGACGGGTATTCGATTATCGGTCAGGGCAAAATAGATGAGATTATTTCAGGCAAGCCCGAAGACAGAAGACGCATATTTGAAGAGGCTGCAGGAATTTCAAAATACAAATACAAAAAGGCTGAGGCGGAAAAAAAGCTTGCCGCAGCGGAAGACAATCTTTCAAGAGTGACGGACATTGCCGGGGAACTTGAAGGAAGAGTCGAACCTTTAAAAAAACAGTCTGAAAAAGCGCTGAAATACATTGCTTTGCGCGATGAGTTTAAAGTTTTGGACATAAATCTTGCCTTAAACAAATTTTCAAGACTTTCGGGCGACAGGGAAAAGCTCCAAAATGATTTCTCCGTGCTTATAAAAAATCTTGAAGAAGAAACAGAGACGCTTCAAAAGTGCCGTGCCGATGAAGAAACAGCTTTTAAACTTTTAAAGGAGTCTGAGGGTGAATTCAGAATTTTAAGCGAGCAGCTCCATGCGGCGGAACTTTCAAAAGAAAAAATAAACGGTGAAATTTCGCTTTTAAAAAGCAGTATTGAACAGTTTGAAACCGAAATAAAAAAAGGTGATGAGGAAATTCGGCTTTTAAATGAGGAACTCTTAAGGCTTGACAGCGAAAAAGAAAATCAGAAAAAATGTGTGGAAGAAATCGAAAAAGAAAAGAAAGCTGTATCGGACGGGATTGAATCGGAAAATAAAAAGCACAGAGAGCTTTCCAAAAAAACAGATTCTATAAACGAAAAACTTCGCTTAGCCGCAAATGAAGAATCGGAGCTGATGCGAAATATTGATTTATTAAAGGCGCGGCTCGGTACAATTGACGCTTTGGAGTCCGATTTTGACGGCAGACGAGATTCAATCGAAAAAGAAATTTCGGAGGCAGAGAATGCGGCGCGCGATGCTGCCGATTCGCTTGATAAATTAAAAAGCAGCGAAACCGAAATCATAAAAAACAAAAAAGAGAAAAAAGACGAGTCGGAAAAACTCAGACAAGATGCGGAAGAAAAAAGGATATTGCTTTCGGAACTTAAAGAGGCATATAATAAGAAAAGCGTTGAATATGGACATGCGCGCTCAAGATACAATATTCTTTCCGAAATGGAAAAAAATATGGAGGGCTACGGATTTGGCGTAAAAAAACTGATGTCATCCGATTTTGTAAAAACCATAGGTTGTCACGGAATTGTGAGCAAGCTTCTGAAAACCGATGAAAAATATTATGTTGCCGCTGAAACGGCGCTTGCCGCAGCAGTGCAGAATGTTGTGGTTGATTCCGAAGAGGATGCAAAAGCCGCAATAGAGTTTTTAAAGAAAAACAAATTCGGCAGAGTTACATTTTTGCCGATATCTTCGGTGCGAGGAAAAAGGGGAGCGTTTGAGGGCGAAATAGACTCTGAGCCCGGATATCTCGGTGTGCTCAGCGACAAAATTACAACAGATAAAGCATACAGAGAAATTACAGAAAGTTTGCTCGGGCAGACGGCTTTGTTTGATAATATAGATAATGCCGTGCGCTGTGCAAAAAAATACAGATATAAATTTAAAATTGTGACGCTTGCGGGCGAAGCGCTCTTCCCGGGCGGTTCCATAAGCGGCGGAAGCGGCGGCAGAAACGCGGGGCTTTTCGGGCGTGAAAGTGAAATTGCAAGACTTAATGAAAACTGCAAAAAGCTTGAGCGCGAGATGGACGATACCGAAAATAAAATAGATGATGTGCGCGAGAAAATAGTTTCAATCGGAAAAAGCGAAGAAAGCATTTTAGCTGACATTGCGTCATTTAACGAAGAACTTGCGCGTATATCCGGCGAAAAGATTTTAAGAGAACATATTATAAAACGTGAAAATCAAAATGCGCTGAAAAAAAACGAAGAACTTAAGCTTTTGCTTAAAGCGGGAAACGAAAGCGAAAAAGAACGCGAGTTGATAAATTCTGAAATAGAAAAGAATCAATCAACGTTCAATGCCAAAACAGATGAGAGCGAGATAATTAAGGCTGAACTTAAAACCGTTATTGAGGCAAAAGAAAAAGTTTATGGAGCCATTGAAAGGTACAAAGAAAAAATTTCGGAATTGAATGCCGAAGCCGATATGTGCAAAATACGCACGGAAGGCTTTGAAAAAGAAATTGCGTACAGAACGGCGCGAATAGGAAGAATAGCGGAATCCTCTAAGCTTTATATGCAGAGGAAAAATGAAGCTTTGCTTAACATAAAAAATAAAGAGCGCGATATTCTGGAAAGCGAAAGCATAATGAAATCGTTTGAAAATGAAATGCAAAAAGCTGCAGATAAAAAAACGGGTGCGGATAAAAGTATTTCCGAACTTAAAAATCTCACTGTTGCTCAAAACGAACGGGTAAATGAACTTAATTTAAAAAAAGCGAGGTTTGAAAGCCGTGCCGAAAAACTTGAAGATGATATAGACGCGGTTATTTCATCGCTTTGGGACAGCTATGAGCTTTCGATAAACGATGCACGCTCCATGATATGCGAAATAGGAGACGAAAAGGAAGCCGAAAAACGCGCTTTAGAACTTAAAAGTGAAATTCGAGCACTCGGACACATAAATCTCGATGCGGTTGATGAATATAAAGAGGTTTCCGAAAGATACGGTTTTCTTACAAAACAGATAGAGGATTTAAGAAAAGCGAAAACAGAACTGCAGATTCTTGTGGAAGAGATTACATCATCAATGAAAACACAGTTTGGAACACAGTTTGAAATTATATCGAAAAATTTCACAGAAGTTTTTAAGGAGCTTTTTGGCGGCGGCAGCGCGGAAATATTACTTTCCGACCCGACAGATATTCTGTCAAGCGGAATTGAAATAGATGTTCGTCCTCCCGGGAAAAAGCTGCAGAGAATGAGCCTTTTGTCGGGCGGAGAAATGGCGTTTACTGCAATTGCACTGCTTTTTGCGATTTTGAGGGTAAGGCCGACTCCGTTTTGCATTCTCGATGAAATAGAAGCGGCTCTTGATGATAACAATATAGCAAGATTCTGCAGCTATATTAAAAAGTTTTCGGAGAAAACGCAGTTTATAGTTGTAACACACAGGCGCGGAACCATGGAAGCTGCCGATATACTGTACGGCGTGACAATGCAGGAAAAAGGTATTTCAAAGCTTCTTTCAATGCGCCTTGACGAAGTAAGTTTTAATTAAAAGGGGAAAGACATGAGCGAAAAAAAAGGACTTTTTCAGAGACTTAAAGACGGTTTGTCAAAAACAAGAAACGCATTTTCGGAAGGTGTGGAAAATGTGCTTAAATCCTTTGTCAGGATAGATGAGGATCTTTTTGACGAACTTTGCGAGGCTCTTATATGCGGAGATATCGGGGCTGAACTTGCAATGGATATTACGGATGAGCTGCGAGACAGAGTTAAGAGCGAAAGAGTAACGGATGGCAACGAGGTGCGCGCGTTGCTGCAAAAAATCATTACTGAAAAAATGACTTCGGAGAATGCCGGACTTGATTTAAGCGGCAAACCCGCGGTTATAATGGTTATAGGTGTAAACGGAGTAGGAAAGACCACAAGCATCGGAAAGCTTGCCGCACATTTTGTTGCGGACGGCAAAAAAGTTTTGCTTGCTGCGGCAGATACATTCAGAGCGGCGGCTGCGGAGCAGCTAGAGCTTTGGGCAGACAGGGCAGGGGCTGATATTGTGCGCGGCGCGGAAGGGGCAGACCCGTCATCTGTTCTTTTCGACGCATGCAATGCAGCTAAAAAAAGAAACTGTGATGTTTTGATATGCGATACGGCGGGAAGACTTCATAATAAGAAAAATCTTATGGATGAACTTGCCAAAATGAACAGGATTATAGACAGAGAACTTCCCGAAAGCTCAAGAGAAACGCTTCTTGTGCTTGATGCTTCAACGGGTCAAAATGCCGCGGTGCAGGCAGAGATGTTTTCAAAAACTACCGATATTACGGGAATAATTCTGACAAAACTTGACGGTACCGCAAAAGGCGGAATAGTCATCTCGATATCACAGAAGATGGATATACCTGTGAAATTTATAGGGATAGGCGAGGAGACGGACGACCTAAGACCGTTTGACGCCGAGGAATTTGCAAGAGCATTGTTTGAAGAATAAATTTTTGGGAGTTGATGCTGATTTGAAAAACGGCACGAAATACAAAAAAATTATAATTACCGCCGCGATTGCTGCGGCAGTGCTGGCACTTCTTTTTCTTATTGCGGAAGTTACGGCGCTTTATGAAGAAAAGGCAGAAATAGGATATACCAGTATTTTTCTGAAAAACATTGAAACCGGAACTATCGTAGGTGCTGTGTGCCTTCTGATTATCTTTATTGTATTTTCCGTAAATCTTTTTGTAACACGGATTAACGAAAAGAGAATTTTCGGCGATTTTGTTTTTTTCAGAACCAAGAAAAAAATGTTTTTATGGGCACTTGCCGCCGCATTTGTTTTCGCGATTTTTACGGCAAAAAAAACGGCTCCGCTGTATCTTTCATATTACAGCAGCCTTCCTTTCGGAGAGACAGATCCGATTTTCGGCAGAGATATAGGCTACTACATGTTTCAGCGGCCTTTTATGTCTGCTGTGTTTGACAGTGTGAAAATAGTTTTTTCTTTTCAGCTTATTTATACGGCGGCACTTTATGCCGCGGCTTATTTGAGAACGGATTTTTTGTCATTTAAAAATATATTTACTCAAAAAAGAATTATCATTCATATTGTTGTGCTGGCATTTCTTCTCTTTACCGCTTATGCTTTTTCGATGAATATAACGGCAGAAGGAATACTGTTTGGCGAATTCGGAAATTTAAGCGGAGCAGGTTTTACGGATGTAACCGTTTGGCGTAATTATTATATTTTTTTCCCGATATTGCTTTTGCTTTCGGTTGCGGCCGCATGCTTATTTATAAAAAGAGGAAAAGTAAAAAATGCCGTTATAAGTGCGGCGCTGATTCCGGCTTCCTATGTTCTTGTAATTTTGTGCGCATTTATTGTGCAGCTTGCTTTTGTTAAGCCTTATGAAGTTTCTATGGAAAGACAGTATATCACTTATAATATTGATGCCACAAGGCGAGGTTTCAGCCTTCAGAATGTATCTGAATGCGAATATCTGGCAGAAAACGGTCTTACTTCACATGATATTAAAGACGAGTATAAGACAATCGATAATATCAGAATAACAGATTTGAACCAGACGCTTACCGCCACAAACTCAATTCAGGGGCTGAGAAGTTTTTATACATTCAAAGATAATGATATCGTAACGCTTGATTATAACGGAACAAAAACGGCTTTTGCGGTTTCAGTGCGTGAGCTTGACACAGATAAGCTTCCTGAGTCGGCGCAGAGCTATATTAACAAAAAGCTGCGTTATACGCACGGCTACGGAATAGTGGCAAGTCCTTTAAATAAAGTTACGGAAGAAGGACAGCCGGAATATCTTATTAAAGATATTCCGACATACTCTGAAACAGGTATGCCCAAAATTGAGCAGCCGAGAATCTATTTCGGAGAGCATTCGAATGACTATGCAATAGTTAAAACCAAGTACAGCGAGCTTGACTATATGGAAGGTGACAGAACGGTTGAGTATTCCTATGACGGAAAAGCGGGAATAAAACTCAATCTTTTCAACAGATTTTCTTTTGCTGTTCGTTGCGGTGATCCGATGCTGCTTTTTTCGGGATATATTACGGGAAACAGCAAAATTTTATGCAACAGAAATGTTATAAGCCGTGTTAAAAAAGCTGTACCGTTTTTAAAATACGACAAAGACCCTTATGTTGTTATAGATTACGACGGAAGAATCAAATGGGTTATTGATGCGTACACAACATCGGATAAATTTCCGTATGCGCAAAAGTATGACGGCGTAAATTATATAAGAAATTCCGTGAAAGCGGTTGTTGATGCGTATGACGGCAATGTTGAATTTTATATTACCGATACGGATGATCCGGTAATACGTGTTTTAAGCCGTATGTATCCCGGAGTATTTCATGAAGATGAGCTGCCGCTTTATATAAGTGAGCAGATGCATTATCCGGAATATCTTTTCAAGCTTCGCTCGGAGGTTTATAAGTCGTATCATATAACAGAGCCCGAGGCTCTTTACAGCCGCTCTGATATATGGGTTACGGCAAAGGAAAAATATGCCGGCGGCGAAAGCGTTGATGTTGAGCCTTATTATAATCTCATGAAGCTTGACGGTGAGGACAGTGAATCACTCGTGCTGATGCAGCCGTACACTCCTCAGGGAAAGGAAAATCTTGTGGCATGGATGGCTGTCGGAAGTGGGGCGGATAATTACGGAAAAACCGTGGTTTACAGATTCCCCAAGGGAAAGACTGTTTACGGGACGCTTCATATTGAAAACAAGATAGACAATGATCCGAATATTTCAAAAGAAATTTCACTTTGGGATCAGGGCGGTTCAAATGTTATAAAAGGAAACCTTCTTGTTATACCAATTAAAGAATCGCTTTTGTATGTTGAGCCTATTTATATAACTGCTAAAAATTCGGCGGCGCTGCCGGAGGTTAAACGTATTGCCGTGGCATACGGCGATAAAGTTGCAATGGAGCCCACAATAGGAGAGGCGCTTGATGTGATATTTGCAAACAAAACTCCCAGCGCAGGCGACGATGAGGAAAAGACTCTTGAAATGCTGATAGATGAAGCAAGCAAGAAATATAATGAAATGCAGTCTTACAGCGCAAACGGAGGATATAAAGCATTCGGTGCTGCGCTTGATGAACTCGGAAAGATTTTTGACGAAATAGAGGAAAAAAGAGCAGAAAGCATCCAGGCGGAAAATATAGACAATGAAGCTGATCAAAATACGGCAGCGACGGAAGAGAGGTAGTTTATTTATGTTTAAGACAGAAATGCATGCACACACATCGGAAGTAAGTCCATGCAGCCACATAAGTGCCGAGGAACTTGTGAGGCTTTACAGCAAAGCGGGATATAACGGTCTCACTATAACAGATCATTTTAACAGATTTATTCTCGACAATATCGGAGCTGATTCGTGGGAAGACAAGGTTACGCTTTATTATAAAGGCTATGACGCGGCTGTGAAATGTGCGGAAAATATTCCCGGATTTCGAATTTTTTGCGGCATGGAACTTAAACTTCCCGAGAATTCAAACGAGTATTTACTGCACGGACTCGATAAAGAGTTTTTCTATAAAAACGAATATCTTTATGAAAGAGATTTGGCAGAGATTAAAAGACTTGTAAACGAAGCCGGAGGAATAATTGTGCAGGCGCATCCTTTCAGAAGTGTGTGCACGCCGAAACCTGCCGAATTGTTGGACGGTGTTGAAGTGTTTAACGGGCATTTCGGTCATAATTCACATAACGATAAAGCTTTTGCTCTCGGAAAAGAATACGGCAAACTCATGCTTTCGGGGTCAGACTGTCATTACCATCACGGCGTGGGAAACGGCGGCATTATCTTTGAGAGAGAACCTGAAGACGATAACCTTGCAAAAGCGCTTCGTGAAATTCCGTATGAGCTTATAAGAACGGAGCCCCAGTGGCTCAATGCCGTATTTGCAGGCGGAAAGACCAAAAATATAGAGAGAATAGCAGGCATGCGCGGAGCACAAGTTGTGATAAATATGGACGAAAAAGCACAGGAATGCGAGTCTTGTCTGACACTGTGCGCGCCCAAAGAATATGGTAAAATACATATAATAAACAGATTTCAGATTGTTTTCGGCATGGAAGCTCTTGCGGATTTGTGCGAAACAGAGCCTTCAATACTTGTTTGCGATGAGCTTTCGGACGATGACAGGGAAAGAGCAGCGGAGTTGGGTGTACTTTTTGTGGTGTCAAATAAGAGTGACGATAAAAGACCTTATAAAGAAGGCGATACAACATTTATCGGGCTTGATATGCTGCGGCGCGGCTTTTGCGGTTTCGGAGTCCAGTTTATGGCTGAAGATATAGAAATCAGCGAGCTTACAAAATAAAATCTGTACAAATAAAAAGCAGACATATTCTTAAAGTTATTGCCAAAGCTGATTTAAGAATATGTCCGTTTGCTTTTCGCTTATAAAATCGGGAATTCTATTCCATTTGTTTTCCGAGAAAGCCTGCGGCGGATTCCGCCAGTTTTGTTTCGATTTCACCCATTGCGCGGTTTTCATCGCTGAACATAACAACGCTGCCTATAGAATCTCCTTCGGAGATAATCGGGACCACAACTCCCGCATAGTATTTTTCGCTTCCGTCTGCAACGGATACAGACTTGCTGTCCGAATTCTTTTTAATAAACTGCGTTTTTTCGTTCATAACATTTTCAAGTTCGTGGCTTACACGTTTATCGTGAAGTTCGCGCTTCGGAACACCAGATACGGCTATTATGCTGTCCTTGTCGGTTATGCATACAGGGCATCCCGATGTTTTTGACAAAGTTTCAGCATAAGATGTTGCAAAATCCGAAAGTTCTCCTATGGGAGAGTATTTTTTAAATATAACCTCACCGTCTCTGTCGGTATATATTTCAAGCGGGTCGCCTTCTTTAATTCTGTGGGTTCTTCTGATTTCTTTCGGAATAACAACTCTGCCGAGATCGTCAATTCTTCTTACAATTCCTGTTGCTTTCATAGTTATTTTATTCTCCATTCTGCCGTATAGCGGCACAAATATTTTGTGATAATTTCTTGACGCTTTTGGCGTAAAGATAAGAAATTATTCTGCAAATCTATTATTTGCACACAAAAGTAGTTTTATGTAAACAAATTTCCGGCATCCGAAACAATTATAAAAAAACTAATTAATAAACTTGAAAAAATTTTTTATAGCGCTATAATGTATTTAGAATAATGGAAAAAGAGATGATGATTATGTTTAGGTATGAAACACATTTGTACACAGCTCCCGTGAGCCGATGCGCCGCAGCCTCCGCAGTGGTATATTGATAATACTCAAATAATAAATATGGATAAGCGCACTCAGCTTAAATATATTAGGAAAAACGGCGGATTTGTTGTTCATGCTCATCCGTTTCGTGAAGCGGATTATATAGACCATATAAGGCTGTATCCCAATTGCATAGACGGGGTTAAGGTCATAAATGCGAGCAGAACGGAACATGAAAACCGTATGGCGGGAATATTCGCCAAAGAATACGGCTTCGCTTCCACTGCGGGATCGGATAATCATACGGCAGGCAAAAAGAAAGAACTTGCAGGTATGGAGTTTGAATCCCCGCTGCAAAGCGAGTATGATTTTATAGAGAGATTAAGAAACAGAGAAGGGAAAGTATTTACATTAAACCGTATTGACAAAACGCAGCGCATTAAAAAAAGGATTTGCCGCAAAAAAAATCATTTTGCAGCGAATCCTTTTTGCAATAGGGTCGATTGTTATACAAGTCCCTGTGCAGTCATGGCATCGGCAACTTTCATAAAGCCTGCGGCATTTGCGCCGAATACGTAGTTTGATTCTTTCCCGTATTCTTTTGCGATTTCCGCAGAATTATCATGAATATTTTTCATTATTGTGTGAAGTTTGGAATCAACCTCGTCAAAAGTCCAGTATCTTCTGATTGAGTTCTGGCTCATTTCGAGAGCTGAAGTTGCAACACCGCCTGCATTTGAAGCTTTGCCGGGTGAATAAAGAATTCCGCTTTCAAGGAAAACTTCAACAGCACCGAGAGTTGAGGGCATGTTTGCACCTTCGCCGACTGTCGTGCAGCCGTTTTTGATAAGCTCGCGCGCATCGTTTTCGTCAAGCTCGTTCTGTGTTGCGCAGGGAAGAGCAATGTCGCATGGAATGTTCCATACGCCTCTGCCTTCGTGATATTCGGAATTCGGTCTGTAATTTTTGTATTCCGTAAGTCTTGCGCGTTTAACTTCTTTTATTTCTTTGAGAGCAGCAATATCAATTCCGTCTCTATCATAAACATAGCCGTTTGAATCACTGACCGTTACAACCTTTGCACCGAGGGCTTCTGCTTTTTCGGCAGCATATATTGCAACGTTACCGGAACCGGAAATTGTTACCGTTTTTCCATCAAAGGAGGTGCCGCGTGTTTTAAGCATTTCTTCAACGAAGTATATAAGACCGTAGCCTGTAGCTTCCGTTCTGGCGAGAGAACCGCCGAAAGAAAGACCTTTGCCCGTTAAAACGCCTTCATATCTTCCCGTGATTTTCTTATACTGACCGTAAAGATATCCGATTTCTCTGCCGCCTACGCCGATATCGCCTGCGGGAACATCCTCGTTAGGTCCGATATATTTGTAAAGCTCGGTCATGAAGCTTTGGCAAAAACGCATAACTTCGGCATCGGATTTACCTTTGGGTTCAAAATCTGCGCCGCCTTTGCCGCCGCCTATCGGAAGACCTGTGAGTGAGTTTTTAAAGATTTGTTCAAATCCCAGAAATTTTATTATACCGAGATTTACCGACGGGTGAAATCTTAAACCGCCTTTGTACGGACCGATTGCGCTTGAAAACTGCACTCTGTAACCGCGGTTTACATGAACTTTGCCGTTATCGTCCGTCCACGGAACTCTGAACATTATCTGGCGTTCCGGCTCCGTGAGTCTTTCGAGCAGCGCCTCTTTCTGGTACTGAGGGTTTGCCGAAATTACAGGTTCTATGCTTTCGAGAACCTCTTTTGCCGCCTGATGAAATTCACTTTCAGTCGGATTTTTTGCTACTACTTTTTGAAGTACATCCTGTACATATGACATAATTATCCATCCTTCCCGATTGATTAAATCAATCTAAAACTACATCTATTATTTTATCATATTTTTTGTTGTGGTGCAATAGTAAATGTAATTTTCTGTTAATGTGATAAAAGAGCTTCCGAGGTACAGGAAATTTTAGGTTATTTTTAGGCGGATTCTGTCATCTTGAGTAAAGGTCATTGAGCGATTTATAATAAGATTTGTCTATAGACATAAGTTGTTCTTCGGTTATTCTGTACTGCCAGTTACCGTCTGCCTTGCCCGGAATATTGAGGCGTGTGTCGGACCCGTATTTTAATAAATCCTGTATGGGCAACATGACGAGTCCTGCGCTTGAGGCAAAGAGAGTGCGCACAAGAGAATCAAATCCCTGCTCCCAGTTGTCGGAGCAGTATCCGCAATAGCGCAGCATACGTGTTTTCATATCCATCGGAAGCTCCCACAAATAGCCCAAAAGTGTATTGTTGTCATGCGTACCCGTGTATGCCACACAATCGTTTGTGTAGTTATGCGGTTTGTGAATATTGTCTCCGTATTCAAGAAACCCAAACTGCATAACGCGCATTCCGGGAAATCCGCTTTCATCACGCAGATTGATTACTTCAGGCGTTATGTCGCCTAAATCTTCGGCAACTATAAGTTTGTCTCCTCCGCATTTTTTCAGTTTAGCTATAAGTTTTATTCCCGGGCCTTTTTGCCATGAACCGTCTTTGGCGGACACGGATTTTGCCGGAATTGACCAGAAAGATTCAAATCCTCTGAAATGGTCGAGTCTTACTCCGTCAAACATATTAAGCTGATGCGTAAGTCGGTCGCACCACCAGGAGAAGCCGTCTTTTTCCATTGCTTCCCAATTATACAGAGGGTTTCCCCAATGCTGCCCTTCGGGTGCAAAATAGTCGGGAGGGACTCCGGCAACCGAGAGGGGAAATCCGTGCTCATCAAGTAAAAACTGTTCTTTAAAGCCCCAAACATCCGAGCTGTCCGGCGCGACATAAATAGGTATATCGCCGAGTATTTTCACGCCGCGGCTGTTTGCGTATTCATGTATGCGTTCCCATTGTCTGAAAAAATGGAACTGAATGAATTTCCACATAAACAGTGTTTCCGAATCAGGCTCTGAAATGCTCCAGTCCTGCCATTTTGCACCGTTGTTTGCAGCTTTTAAAGCCATAAATTCGCAAAATTTTTTTATATACTTGTCGCTGTTTGCGAAATTTTCTATTTCAGCGCGGTTTTCCGCGCGCCGCGAAGCTTTTTTCAAAAGCTTAATCCGATTTTCATACAGCCTTGCATATTCTGTGCTGTGCGGCGTTTTCTGGCGGCTTTCCTCAAGCTCGGAATCCGTTATAAGTTTTTCATCATGAAGAATGTCAAGATCAACAAAATACGGATTTCCGGCAAAAGCCGAATGTGACTGATAGGGTGAATTACATTCGTCAATAGGGCAGAGCGGCAAAACCTGCCACCATGAAAAGCCGCAGTCGTGTAAAAAGTCTATAAAACTTTCTGCGTTTTTTCCAAAGCTGCCTACGGAATAATCTCCGTAAAGTGAACTTATATGCATAAGAACACCGCTTTCACGTTTCATACTGTCATCTCCCGTCGCGAAGTGCGAATATTATTATATGTTGCGAAACTTAATAAAATGCATTTTTTATATGATTTAAACGTCCGCCCGTTATTTCAATGACGTCAAAAGAAACAGCCGGCTCTTTATCAAACTGCATAAGATACTGCGACGCGGTTTTTATGATTTTCTGCTGCTTCGAATAGGTAACGGCTGCCGCGCCGCCGCCGAACGAGTCATTCTTGCGCTGTTTGACCTCAAAAAAAGTGATTTCGTTATTTTTGGAGCCGATTATATCTATTTCACCGAAACGCCCCGTATAGTTTCTCTCAAGAATTTTATATCCGTGAAGTTTAAGATATATGCATGCGCGTGTTTCCGCCGCTTTTCCGAGGTTATTCATATTTTGTCACCGAGAATTTTTTTAAGAAAAGATTTTCTGTGAATTTCGCACGGACCGAATTTAAGAAGCGCTTCTCTGTGTTCTTTTGTGCCGTATCCTTTGTGTTTTGCAAAGTTATACTGCGGATATTTGTCTGAAAGTTCGGTTATGTATCTGTCACGCGAGACTTTGGCAAGAACAGATGCTGCGGCAATCGAAAGTGATTTTGCGTCTCCTTTTATAACGCATTGGTGTGCAATGTCCAGCTCTTTTACGGCGTCTCCGTCAATAAGCGCAAAATCAGCCGGCGGAGAGAGTTTTTCAATTGCGCGCCGCATTGCAAGATATGCCGCGTTTCTTATGTTAATTTTTTCTATTTCTTCAACACTTGCCGAAGCTATGGCATACGATACTGCGTCTTTTACGATTATTTCATAAAGCGCGTCTCTTTTTTTCGGAGTAAGTTTTTTGGAGTCGTTAAGTCCTTCAAGAATATATCCGTCGGGCAAAATAACCGCTGCCGCAAAAACATCTCCGGCTAATGGACCGCGCCCGGCTTCGTCCACACCGCATATAGCCTTATAGCCCATACTGTGAACGGCATTTTCGTATATAAGCATGTTTTGCAGTCTAAATAATTCTTCGTCTTTCATTATACAATTTTCTCCTTATCTTTGTATGGCGGGGCAGAGAGGGTGTGTAAGATCTGCACTCCAAATCATGTATTTTGTGTTTTCAGATGAAACCGAATATGAGCCGTTTTCAGCTTCCGTTTTAATTCGTCTTATGCTTTTAAGTTTATTTTCACTGTATTCGGCTTCTATAAGCCAGCTTCCGAGAGGAATGTTTTCAAAATAAATTGCATTATCCGATGCATATAAGCGTGATTGCGGTGATACAACGTATCCTTTTATCGTACTGTTGCAAAACTTTGTGCCCGACTGCGAAAAAGTGCTTAAATCTCGCCATGTACCATAGCTGTAAAAGAAACTTTCTCCCTTGTTGCTGTGAAATGTAACATCGGAGCCTTCGGAATAACCTTCAAGATACTGTATTGCATTTAAACCGCTTGATGTTCTGAGACGCACAATTATTGAAAAATAATCGCCTGCTTGAAGCTCAACAGCTGTGTCAAGTTTAATTCTGTGGTATCCGTCAAAATTAACCGAACCGTTTATAGTGCATGCTGGAGTGGAATTTACGGGGGAATTTGGTGTATTTTTGCCGAGGTTATATATCTCTATTTCATATGTTGAAGCGGTGAGCCCGCTTGCTGTAGAGGTTTCAAAAGACACTGCGGAAAGACTACCGTCCTTTTCGGCACAAAAAACATTTGCAAAATCGGCATTTAACATGTATGTTGCTGCGGTGCCGTTGTATGTATATGCTTTGGTGCCCGATTTTGTGTTTTCCATGTCGAAAAAGTCATACCCGCTTATGGATTTATCGTAGTATGATAAGTAAAAATAGCCGTTTTCGCCCCACCATGTACCCCAGCTGTTTTTGACAATCCAGGCTCCGTCTCCTTCGGGAGATGTGGCAAAACTGTCTTTTGAAACAGTGTCGTCCCAGCCTACTATGGTTACGGCGTGGTTTGTGGCATATCTTGTGGGACAATAATAGTATTTGCGGTTGTTTAAAAACATGCTTGAATCGCAATACGCCGTGGCAACGCTTCCGTATTCCATAATTGCTTTTTTTGCCGCAGAAATATCATCGGTTTTACCATAGGAAACAAGAGAAGCGTTTGAAAAATATCTGCTGCCCTCATCAATGGAAAAGTCAAGTGAGGAAGAGGCTTTGCTGTACGGAAACATATTTTCCGGCGCCGTGCCCTGACTGTTTGAAAGACAGAATGCCGCAAGTCTGCTGTTGCCGCCTCCGAAATATCCGTAAGATTCGCTTGTTCTGTCATTTCCGTCCATAAACTTTGGATCTTTTTTTGACGAAAAATAAGAAAGATGCAGTTCCGAATAGTCAACAGACAGGGTTTCGAAGCTTTTTTTAATCATATTTGACTCCGCGCATGAAAGAGCGCTGTGAGCCCAGCATGTACCGAAACTTCCCTGTGATTTTACGGGTGTTACAATGCCGTAATCGCGTGAATCGTATTTTTGCGGCAGCTCATTCGCCGAGCGTGCCGCGCGACGTACGGGGATTTTGTAGTTTGATATTTCATTCCCGTTTTCATCAAGTATTATCTCGCTGATGCCGCGAGGTTCAGTGTGAAAAATCTTAAATTCGTTTGCGTGTACGGCAGTGGAAGACAACAATAAAAATGTGAGGGTGATGGAAATAATGTTCTTTTTCATACTTTTCTCCGGATTTCAATTAAATTTATAATATTTTTAATCACTAATTTGGTGCACTGAAATATTTTTTGTACTGAGTGGGTGTAAAAGAAGTTGTTTTTTTAAAAACTTCGGAAAAATAACTTGCACTGCAAAAACCGCACCGCATTGCGGTTTCGGACACACTCATGTGAAAAAGAAGTTCTTTCGCTTTTTCAATGCGCCGCATATTCAAAAAAGTTGAAAAGTCATATGCAAAGCTTTTTTTAAACAATCTGCAAAAATAACTCGGGTTGTAGGATAAAGCCCTGGCCGCGTCTGCCGATGTTATAGGTTCGGCAAGTTTTTTTTCCATATAACTCAACGTTTTTCTTGTAAAATCGTTTTTTCGCTTAAAAGGATAAACCGTATTCTGAACAGCGGAAAAAAACAAAAGCAAATTGCCCCGCAGCATAAGCTCCCAACCATGGGGAGTTTCTTCAAAAGCAGAAACGGCGTTTAAGAGATAGGGTATAAGGTCGGCTCTCTGTGTGAGATGGGAGCGGTATTTGATTTTTTCGTCAAGCAGTTCGTGTTCCTCGGGAAGAGAAAGCAGCCTTATATCAAAATCCAGACATACGTATGAAAAAAAATCACTGTCCGTATATGCATAATGAGTGTCATAAGGGTTGATAAGAATAATGCTGCCTTCACCGGCGCGGAATACTTCGGAATTTATTTCAAAAACCGCGCTGCCTTTCTGGATAATAATTATTTCGAAATCCATATGATAATGCATTGGTGTAAATATTATTTTTTCACATTGCTTTATGAGTTCAGCTCGATATGAAACAAAGGGAATGCCCTTTGATTTTATAAAATAGTCCGCGTCATACATACAATCACCGAATTAACTATAGCATACTTTGTTCAAAAAGTCAAGTGTGTTATATTTTTAAGTCAAAAATGTTATTGAAAAAATCAAAAAAGTGAATTATACTGAAAATAAGATTTGATTTGTGTTGCTGTAAAGCGGAGGAATGGAGATTTTCATATGGAAAAATGGGTTATAGTTTACGAAAAGGAATGTGAAGCCAAAGAGAGAACAGTGAAAATAATGTCCGAAAAGCTGTGCTGTAAACCGGAAGTTTACAGTGCGGACAGTGCCGGAGAAGATATATGGAGTGAAAATATTATATATATAGGTTTTTGCGGCAAAGGAATAGAGGTTTCGGTCAAAGACAATGCCTGCGGAAAAGAAAAACAGATAATTAAAATACTCGGAGAAAACGAAGCCATGCTTCTTTATGCGGTTTCGGAATTTGAAAACAAGTATATTCCGATTGCGGAATACGCAAATACTCACAGCATGCCATACTATTTAAAGCCGGCTTTTGAAGGTAAAGTTCCCGAGTATGATTTTAAATCCGTTCCGAAAATAAAGCGCCGCGGTTTTTGGTCGTGGGGATATGTTATATACGATTATAAAAAGTATATTGATATAATGGTAAATTTAAAGCTTAATACGCTTATTATATGGAATGATTTTGTACCTGAAAATGTAGATGAAGTTATTTCTTATGCGCACAAAAACGGCATTTACATCTATCTCGGATTCGCGTGGGGGTGGAACACGGCCGATGCTGCTATGACGGATATATCGGATCTGGCGCCGCTTACGGAAAGCGTTGTGGAAACATACAAAAAAGATTTCGCGCATCTTCCGGTGGACGGAATTTATTTTCAGTCATTCACGGAGACTGCAAAAGCTGATATAGGCGGCAAAAATATTGCCGAACGCGTGACGGAATTTGTTAACGAGACCGCGGCAAAAATATTTGAAATCAGTCCGAAACTTCAGCTTATGTTCGGACTTCATGCAACAAGCGTAAAAGATGATATTGACAAACTTGCCGCACTTGATGAGAGAATAGATATAATATGGGAAGACTGCGGTTCGTTCCCATATGCATATCTTGCATCTGATGTCAGAAACTTTGAAGAGACGAAAAGATTTTCAAAACAGCTTCAGGAGAGCAAAAACGGTTTCGGCGCAGTGCTCAAAGGTCTTATTTGCCTTGACTGGGGAACTTTCAAGCATCAAAGAGGAGTATTTGTTCTCGGAGAAAATGATGAGGAGTTTATAAAAAACAAATTTGAAGAAAAAAGACGCGTTTGGAAATATGTTCAGGGATTTTGGCTTAAAAACGCACGTTTTGCTCAGAGCATTATAAGTGACTTTAAAGAGGATTCCGTTATAACCGCACTTTGCGAGGACGGAGCCATTGAAAACGGGATACCGTTCCCGGTAGCTTTGATGGCGGAACTTATGTGGGACGCAGATAGATCGCTTGATAAGCTGATTGAGGAAACAGCTTTAAGACCGGATGTAATTTTTGCATAGTAAATATAATTATATAATTTACGCCGTCAATGTGCGGCAGAATGGAGATCATTATGGATTTTAAAATCTATTTAACGGAAAATGTACTTAAATTTTGGCTTGACAATGCATTGGACCGCGAATACGGAGGCATCTTCACCTGTCTTGACGAAGAAGGAAAGATTTACGGAGAAGAGAAAAGCGTATGGTTTCAGGGCAGAGCGCTCTATATTTTCAGCAGTGTTTATAATTCTGTTGAGAAAAGAGAAGAGTATCTCGATGCGGCAAAGCTTATTTACGGTTTTCTTGACAAGTGCACAGATAAAGACGGCAGAATGTTTTTCACGGTAACACGTGACGGAAGAGAGATTCAGAAAAGAAGATATTATTTTTCCGAAACGTTTGCCGCGATAGGCTGTGCGGAGTATTATCTGGCAACCGGAGATGAGGAGGCAAAGGAAAAGGCATATAAATATTTTGAAACAGCGTACGGAATTTTCAAAGACCCTTCAAAGACAACGCCGAAGTTTAATCCCGAAACCGCTTCTTACAAAGCTGCGTCACCTGCAATGATGATGCTTTCAACGGCTCAGGTGATCAGAAAACTTGATAAAAAGTTTGACGATATTGTAACGGAGATGATAGAAAACCTCACTGTAAACGGCAATGTTAAAGATTTTGCAATGCTTGAAAACGTTGCACCGGACGGAGAGTTTGTCGATAATCCAACGGGCAGAACCGTAAATCCCGGTCACAGCCTTGAATGTGCGTGGTTCCTGATGAATGAAGGCATAATAAGAAACGACAAAGAGCTTATAAAGAAAGCACAGAGACTTACCGATGTTTCCATGGAACTCGGACTTAAAAACGGGGCTATTATAACATTTTGCGATATTAAAGGCAGACCTGCCGGCGCTCTCGAGTGGGATATGCAGCTTTGGTGGCCGCAGTGCGAGGCAATAATTGCAAACAGACTTTGCTATGAAGTTACGGGAGATGTTAAATACAAAGAAAATTATGAAAAGCTTCTCCATTATGCTATGACGCATTTTGCCGATGACAAAAACGGCGAGTGGTACGGCTATCTGCATTATGACGGAACCGTTGCAAATACTCTTAAAGGAAATATATTTAAAGGCCCTTTCCATCTTCCGCGTATGCTCACGGTGCTTTGGAAAATAGAAAACGGAATGCCTCTTATGTAGCAATTTGAAAGCTGCCGTCATAAACTGTAAAATGAAGGGTGATTTTGTCATTCT
>OLSB01000852.1_pt1 | contig 33765 bp, 21 predicted proteins | sample 1672071 | NCBI WGS metagenome assembly OLSB01 (sample SAMEA3136642, study PRJEB25190) | human gut metagenome | biome: human gut; feature: human-associated habitat; material: faeces | place: Austria | collected 2013 | reverse complement strand
CAATATGTATTGCAAGGGAGTACTCCCTTGCATCGGGATATATCCCGATGCAATCCCCTCTTGCTCCAAAACGCGCTTCCCACGGGGGACGGGACGACGCGCGAGAAGAAAGTGAGGAATGACCATGAAAAAACGACTGCTCAGCATCCTGCTCATGTGCTGCATGGTGCTGACGCTGCTGCCGACGGCGGTCTTTGCCGAGGGCGAGACAGACGTTTCCATCAACGAAACCAACTTCCCGGATGCAAATTTCCGTACCGTTGTCAAAGAGTATGACACCGACAAGGATGAAAACTTAAGCAGGGTGGAAATTGAAGCTGTTAAGGAAATCAAATGTTACCATAAAGATATCAGAAGCCTTACCGGCATTGAATATTTCACGGCGTTGCAAACGCTTAAATGCTATAGCAACCAACTAACCTCGCTGGATATCAGCGGAAATACAGCGTTGAAATCTCTGGACTGCGCCAAAAACCAACTGGCCGCGCTGGATGTCAGCCAGAATACGGCGCTGGAATCTCTGGACTGTGCCGATAACCAACTGACCACGCTGGATGTCAGCCGGAATACGGCGCTGGAATCTCTGGACTGCGCCAAGAACCAACTGACCACGCTGGATGTCAGCCAGAATACGGCGCTGGAATCTTTGAACTGTGCCGATAACCAAGTGACTTCTCTGGATATCAGCCAGAATACGGCACTGGAATACCTAATCTGTGCCAGTAACAAACTGACGGCGTTGAATGTCAGCGGGAATGCAACACTGAAATTTCTGAACTGCGAATCGAACGAACTGACCGCGCTGGATGTCAACCGGAACACGGCACTGAACACGCTGAACTGCCGCAACAACCGGCTGACCTCGCTGAATGTCAGCCTAAACCTGAATCTGCAAGACTTGAACTGCTCCACGAATCAACTGTCCGCACTGGATGTTCAAAAGAACACAGCATTGAAATCACTTTATTGCGGCTATAACCAGTTGACCGTGTTGGATGTCGGTCAGAATAGGTCGTTGGAGAGCTTATCCTGTAACAACAACCTGTTGACCACGCTGGATGTCAGCCAGAATACAAGGTTGAATCTTCTGCTCTGCTTCAATAACCATCTGACATCATTAGATACAAGCAATCAAAAGAGGCTCCATACGCTGTCTTGTAACAACAACAACTATCCAATTACCATTACGAATGACCGTAACTATGATCTCTCTGATTTGCCGGGCACTTTTGATGTCAACAAGGCAAGTAATTGGAGCGGCGGAACAGTCAGCGGAAATATCCTGACGGTGGATCATGACAAGGACAGCGTTACCTACACCTACGATTGCGGAAATGGGAAAACTGCAAACTTCATGCTGACGTGCGGCAAGGCAAGCTACACAGTGAACTTTAACACAAACGGCGGCAGCGAAGTTGATACACAACCCGTAGTGCATGGTGAAAAAGTTGTCAAGCCCGCTGACCCGAAACTGAACGGCTTTACCTTCGGCGGCTGGTACACGGACGAGGACTGCACGGACGAGAACAAGTATGACTTTGAAACGCCTGTGACAGCGAACTTCACGCTGTATGCCAAGTGGGAAGGCACATTCTACGGCATCCGCTCACCGACAAGGACGGCGAAGTGTACTACGTCACCAGCAAGAACGCAAACGACGTGCTGGGCGACGGCACGGTGGTCTACGTGCCGGGATATATCGAAGAAGGAAAAAATCTTGATGATTTTACAGCGGAAGATCTGGATAAGATGCTGCGCGGCGAAACGGTTGAGGGGATCCGGCTGCCGAAGCTGACCCTGGACGGCGCGGAGTTCAAACAGCTCGCGGTTGGAAATTGGGGCGGCGATTCGATAACGCAGACGCTCAATGTGTTCCTCCAGCTGGAGCTGGTGGGCGACAGTTCCATCGCCTATGACGAGACCTACCGTGGCGAGGGAGCGGTTGAATCTCTCGATGTGTACGCTCTGTGCATTACCGGAAGCGGCACGCTGAACGTGACTGCACCTGCGGAAAATGGCTGCGGGCTTTCCGGGGACTGGCGTCTCTACCGGCAGGAAAGCGGCACGGTCACCATCACGGCAGGAAAGCAAGGCATTTGGTATGACACTTGGAGCAGCTTCAACCTTACGTTCCACGGCGGCAGACTGACGATCGAAGCGGGCACGGACCCGGAGATTTCTTACAGCGGCGTTATCAACAGTTGGGAAAAAATATCGTTCGACATTTCGGAGAGCACCACTTTCCTGCTGGGCGATTCCGCAGAGAACTGCATTTCGCTCACCGCACCCTACACCATCGATTCGGTTCGCCAGGAGCTGACGGACGCATACGATGAAGGAAAGCTCACCCATGATCCGTTCTACCTCTCCCTGACCGCCAACTATACCGTGACCTTTGACACGAACGGCGGCAGCAAAGTGAATTCCCAGACTGTCCCCTACGGCGAGACCGCCAAGACCCCCGCCATCCCCGCCAAGACCGGCTATACCTTCGCGGGCTGGTATCTGGAAGGCGAAAAGTTCAACTTCAGCACACCTGTGACGAAGGACATGACCCTGACAGCCAAATGGACAGCAAATCAGTACACCATCACCTTCGATACCGACGGCGGCAGTGCCGTCGCACCCATCACCCAGGACTACGGCACCGCCATCACCGCCCCCGCCGATCCCACCAAGAGCGGCTACACGTTTGCGGGCTGGACCCCGGAAATCCCCGCCACCATGCCCGCCGAAAACCTGACCGTCACGGCACACTGGCGCTACAATGGCGGCGGAGGCAGCAGCTACAGCTACTACACCATCAAGGCAACTGCCGGAACTGGTGGCTCTATCTCTCCCTCCGGCAATGTCAGCGTCCGCGAGGGCAGAGATCAGACCTTCACCATCACCCCGGATAAGGGCTATGCTGTCGCCAATGTCAAGATCGACGGCAGGAGCATCGGCGCAGTGAAGTCCTACACCTTTGAGAACGTAAAGCGCGCCCACACCATCGAGGTTAGTTTTACAAGGGCGAACGAATTTATCGACGTTCCGGCGGGCAGCTACTACTACGACGCGGTGCTGTGGGCGGTAGAAAACGGCATTACCACCGGCGCAAGCGCGAGCCGCTTCGATCCGAACGGCATCTGCACCCGCGCGCAGGCTGTGACCTTCCTGTGGCGCATCGCCGGAAGCCCAGCGCCGAGATTGCGCACCATGCCGTTTACCGACGTTCCCGCGGGCAGCTATTATTACGACGCGGTGCTGTGGGCAGTAGAAAACGGCATCACCGAGGGCACCAGCGACACCACGTTCAGCCCCAACATGACCTGCTCCCGCGCCCAGATCGTTGCGTTCCTCTGGCGTTCTGAAAAATCCCCGGCAGCGGGTACAGCCAATCCCTTTGCCGATGTGAAGTCCACCGCCTACTATGCTGATGCGGTGCTATGGGCGGTCAAGGAGAACATCACCAAGGGAACCACCAACACCACATTCAGCCCCGACGCGGATTGCACCAGAGCGCAGATCGTGACCTTCCTCTGGCGCGCCCTTGCAGAGTATCATAGTATATTGTAGACGGGCAGGCAAGTTAAGACATTCGTTCTCCTGAAATATCCGCAAGTTTATATCCATTTGCCGCTGCGCTACAATAAAGCTGTATTCCAGGTCAGAGCAGATTAAGGGCGGAGCTATTTCAGGGCGGAGGTGAAGACTTGGGGACAGGTATGCCCCCGGTTCCGCGCGCAGGACATGGAATGAAAGAATGGACTCTTAAGACCGTAATTGCCGTTTGGCAGTTACGGTCTTTTTGCGTCCGGACATAAAAAACGAAGGGAGACACAGCATGACAGACACAGAAAACGTATTTGACGGCTTTGCCTTACTGGGCGATGATGAGGAGTTTGATGTAGATAAGATCTTCGGCAGCAGTTCGGATGAACCTGCGCCGCCTCCTCCCGCACCAACATTGGCAGAAGAAGTCAAGCCCCAGTTTGATCCGGAACAGGTTCAGACGGAGACGGCAGAATCCCCGCCCGAGCCGGAACAGACGCTCCCTATAAAGACGCAGGAAGCATCGGCAGAAGAAAAACCGCCTCTGGAACTCTTTTCAGCGTTTACAAGCGCAGAAAGTGACCCCATCCCAGAAGCAGCCCCGGTCAAAAGCATTGCGCCAAGACCCCAAACACAACTGTCGCTCTTTGACAAGCCGCCCGTTTTTCAGTACGGCGGCGCCAGAGAGCAGATCACGGATGCCAGCATGACCTTCGAGGCTCTGCGTATCCAGAAAGCAGACGATTTCCCCGAATTGGAGGATGCGTCGGCTGTCACATGGCAGGTACGGTACGGAGATGTTACGAAGACCGTTGCCGCGCCCAAGACAGACACCATCGCGGCCATGAAAGCGGAGATCGAGAAATCCAAAGCGTTTCTGGACAGCCTGAAAAAAGGCAAGGTCAAGAATCCGGAATGCATCGTGAAGCCGCAGATCCGGATGCAGAAGAAGGGCATCGCGGACTACAAGGGTGTATTCCCGACGCTGGAGGCTGCACGTGCATCCAACAAGGTCATCTGCCTCATCCCCGCGCGGGATGGGCAGACGTATGAGATGCGCCGGAGCGAGCTCGGCGAGTTTATCGCGCCCAAGCACAAGATCACGGAGTTTTCAGAGGTAAGAGCCGGCTTTCGCCCGGCTCTTCCTCGCATTCCGCAGGAGCTGCTGCGCGCCATCATCGGCTTTTTCAGAAGCCAGATGGAAACAGGCGCGGAGTTTGAAGCGCTTGTCCGTATCTACTGGGATCGGGAGGAACAGAAATTCATTCCGTTCGTGCCGAAGCAGCGCGTCACCAAAGACCGCGTAACGGTTCGGCTGACGGATGAAGATCTTCCGGACGATACGCGGTATCTGTACTACGCGGATATCCACTCGCACAACAGCATGAAGGCGGTCTTTTCTGCCATCGACGATCAGGACGAACGCGGCACGCGGCTGTATCTCGTGATCGGCCGTCTGGATCGCTTCTTCCCTGAGATTTCTGCCCGCATTTCCTGCGGCGGCAGCTTCGTCCCCATCGAACCAGGTCTGGTGCTCGAAGGGCTGGATGGCAGCATTCCCGCGGAATGGAGCGGCAAGGTCGTCCATCAGCTTCCCGAACTTCCGGAAGCGCCGTCCGCACACTTCGCGGGCGTGCGCTCGTTTCTGGGCGGATTGCTTGGAGGTGCGGGATGAAGTTTTCAGAGAACCGGCCCGTGAAGATCGTCATGCTGGGAGCCGGAGGCACCGGCGGGCATATCGCGCCGCATCTGTACCGGCTTTTGTACGCGCTGGACCGGCCCGTCCGCTTTATCATCTGTGACGGAGATATCGTGGAAGAAAAGAACCTTGTACGGCAGAATTTCACACCGGCGGATTTAGGCGAAAACAAGGCAATGGTGCTGGCGGAGCGGTATTCCTCCGTGTTCGGGATGGAAACGGAGTATGTGCCGGAGTTTATCGAGTCCGGCGAGCGGCTTCTTTCCATGCTGCGGGCACAGATATTCCATACCGGGCCGTACTGGCATTCTCCAACCGTCAAAGAGCTGGTGATCCTCATCGGCGCGGTGGACAACAACAAGAGCCGAAAGCTCTGCCACGAAGTCTTTTACAAGCTGGATGATCTTATCTACATCGACAGCGGCAACGGAATGCACACCGGGCAGATCGTCTGCGGCATCCGCAGCGGCGGGCGCACATTCTACCGCCCCGTCGGAGCGGCATTCCCGGAGGTTTTGCAGGACACAGACAAATTCCCGACGGAGTTGAGCTGCGCCGAGGCGTCTGTTTCCGCGCCGCAGAGCATCGCCGCCAACATCACGGCGGCCACCGCCGTCGTGGACATGATCTACAACATCCTGACCGTCGGAGAAACGCGCGTGCGGCAGATCACGTTTGCAACGGGTTCTGTCAATATGCGCGCAACCTTACAGAAAACAAGGAGGAAAGCAGCATGAGAAGTTCCGTAGACGCAGCAGCCTTTTATAAAGCGATGACAGCCCTGATGGATGTTCCGGCAAAAAGTCCGGTCAAAGTCCTGCAGGAAATCAAGGTGGAGTTTACATCGGATCACTGTACGCTCTCTGCAACGGACTTTGGTACATGGCTGTCCGTGACGATCCCCGCAAGCGGCGACGACTTTGCGTTCGTGTTTTGGAACAGTGCCAGTGTCCGGAAGGTGTGCCGTTACTTTACGGGCCAACTGGAACTGGAGCTGTCCGGTCAAAGGAAATCACAGATCATAACCATGCAATGCGGAGACAAGGGCGGCAAGTTCCCGGTTTATGAAGCTGAGGAATGCCCCACATGGCCGGAGTTTGAAGCCAAGCAAAGCTATGCGGCAAACGCGGCAAAGATCCTCGCCTGCGTCAAGCAGGTAAAGTATGCCGTAGATCTGCGCAATACCAGACCGGAGTATCAGGGCGTTTTGTTCCAAAACAAGCATATCTGGGCGCTGGAAGGACATCGCGCGGCGTGCTGTGATGACGACGGGCTGGACGTTGAAAAGCCGTTTCTTGTCGGCGTTTCGGCACTGGAACAGCTCAAGGCGTTTGGCGATGCGGATATGCAGATCAGCGTGGCAGATAACTGGGTCCTGTTCCAGAACGAACACGTTCGGCTGCTTGCGAAACGTATCCAGAATGTCACACCTATCACCTATGAGAGCGTTGTTCCGCAGAAATGGAATGAGGAATTCTGCTTCCATCGGAAGGACTTCGTGCAGGCCCTCAAGTATCTGCTGGCCTGCATCGGAAAGGCAGACAAACCCTACGTCCGGTTTCATAATGGAACCCTGAGCCTGCGTGTAAACGGCTGCCTCTATAAAGCGGCGGTTTCCATCAGCGCAGAAAGCAGCATCATCTTTGGCTTTGACGCAAGATTCATGCTGGATGCACTCACGCAGTTTGAAAAGCAGGACCTAGTGACGATGCGGCTGACCAGCCCGCTGGGCGCAATCTTGCTCATTGCAGGCAGCAGCTCCGCCATTGTCCTCCCGGTACGGCTCAAGGAAGAACAGAAGGCAGCGTAAAAGAGAAAGGATTTTTGAGCATGAAAACAGTCTATATCCCAGCCGGTGCGACGTACAACTATGAAACGCTCGCCACGGACAACGTGATCGTCCACGGGCATCTGCACGTCACGAATGGCTTGAAAGCGAAGCATATTTCCGGCCGAGGTTTTATTACCGCTGGTGAAGTTTCCGCAGACATCGTGGACGTGACCGAACTGGAATGCGGCACAGTCATCTGCCGAAGATTGCTGGCGCAGCGCGTCAGCGTCAATGAGGCGATGATCTCGGAAAGCGCCGCTGTTTCCCGTTTCTTCTCCGCTAACTATGTCAAGGCTCTTAGCCTGAGCGTGGCGGTCAGCGAGATCGGCGAGGCGGACGTGGATGAAATTGTGCATCTGACGCCGAAGCCGCGTGGGATGCTCCTGACGCTGCTTTCTTCAAAGCTTCGTACATTCTGGCTGCGCCTGACGGCAAGCCGTCCGCAGGGCAGGTTTGAGAAGCCGCGCACGGAAGCGGAAGAACCCTCTGACACGCCGGAAGATGCTGAAACAAAGGCAAACATCGCAAAAATTGTGCAGGAGGTGCTTGCACAGCAGGCGGCGGAAAAAGCCGCCTGCGCGGATGATGCAGATGATTTCGAGCTTCAGCGCATGATCGGCACATTCAAGCTGCTGCGAAGCAAAGGCTACACACTGCGCATTCTCCCCGGCACGCCGGAAGAAAACGCACCGGTCTTTGACTTTGCGGCTGAGAGCATTCAGCCTGCGGCGTGAGGTCACAGCATGGAACAGGAATTGCAGAAGGAGCCCAAACGTTCCTTTTATGCTTTGGAACAGCTTCGGCAGACGGCGGAAGGGATTCTGCGCGGCAGCCAGCGCCTTTTGAAATGCCGCGCCGGTGTGGAGAAATACCGCACGGCACAGCCGCAGCGTGCGTATGCGTATTATCTGGAATTGCAGAAAACACGCGACGCGCTTCTTGCGGCGCTCGGCGATGCACAGCGGTATCTTCTGGAATTGGAGGAGTCCGCGCTGGCGCAAAAAGCCGGGCAGCTGAAAGCAGGACTGCGCCGCTTTGATCTCATGTCCAGAGCGTACAAGCCTGTGTATGAAGTCCTGACCGGCTTTGCAAAGTCGCTGCCGCAGACGGATACCGTCAATGCGGCGGTGATCGGGCGGCTGATGAACCATGTCCGCATGGGCTATTACCCGACAGACCCGGAGAATATCACGCACATTCTGCGCGGCATTGCGTTTCCGGAGGGGGTGACGACCAATCTGCTCGATCCGTGCTGTGGCTGCGGCAAGGCGCTCCGGCAGCTTGCCGACGGCAACAACTGCTACACCTACGGCATGGAGCTGGACGAACACCGCGCGGAGGAAGCGCAAACCAGACTTCACCGTGTCGGCTTCGGAAGCTTCTTTCACAGCCAGATCAGCCGCGAGGCGTTTCATGTGCTGTTTCTGAACCCGCCGTATCTGTCGGTCATGACAGAGGGCGGCAGCCGGGTGCGCAGCGAAAAGCAGTTTCTGGTGCAGAGCATCCGGACGCTCATGCTGGGCGGTCTGCTCATCTACATCGTGCCGTACTATCGCTTGAGCCCGGACATCTGTAACATTCTCGCGGAGAATTTTTCGGACCTTTCCGTCTGGAAATTTACAAGCGGCGAGTTTGCCAGATTCCATCAGGCGGTCGTGCTGGGGCTTCGCAGAAAACCCACGGAGGACGATGAAACAGCCGACCGGCTGGGCGCACAGACGCTGACCCCGGAGATGATTCCGTGCATTACGGAGCTGGAGGAAAATCGGTATGTGCTGCCCGCCGTTGCAAAACCTGTCGAGGTCTTTCGCGGCGAACGGTTCAATGAGAAGGAGCTGGAACGCCAGCTGACGCGCTCCGGCAGCTTTACAAGGCTGCTGAACGCAAAAAGCGCATTGGACAGCGCGGAAAAGCATCCACTTTTGCCCCTTTCCATTGGGCAGATCGGCCTGATCGGCGGCTCCGGGATGATCAACGGACTCATCGAATGCGATACCCCGCACATCATCAAGGGCCGTATTGTGAAGGTCAAAAACACAGAACGCGAGGAACAGTTTGACCAGCGCGGGAACCATACCGGCGCAGAGGTGCATGAGGTCATCAGCAACAAGATGATCTTCAATGTTCTGACGCCGAACGGATTTCTGGCGTTGAGTTAGGAGGAGTTATGTTAACTACAAATCTTGCAATCGTTGCACCCGTCACAGAAGCGGATGACCAGACGGCACGCGAAGCTGTCTGGCAGCAGGTCACGGAGCGGATCGTTCCGCAGATGGGAAAGCTCTGTACCCGGTTTGAGCCGTCCGGCGGCGCATGGGGACAGAAAGTGTCCAGTCCATACAGCGTCATTCTGGGCAGAAACGAACCGGCGCTGTTCCTGTATTTCTACGCATCCGCAAAGCATCAGCTGGATGAGCGCGCAAGGGCACATCTGGACGGCTTCATGGAGCATCTGGAGATCGGGAACGAGCAGACCGTCGGCGATACAAAGATGTGTACCGCCTATCTCAAGGGCGATACCGCAAACGCCAGATCGCACATGGAGTGGCACATTGCCAGTATGTTTGGCGAACTGCTGCCGGACTGCGGGATCTACTTCCTGCGCGAAGGCCGGTCATATCTTTCCGAGGCAGAACACAAGCGCATCCTGTGCAATATGAAAGACTACGCTATCTGTATCGTGAAGCTGGTATGGGAGGACGCGCATGAAGCTTGATCTTTCCATGCTCGTGCAGGAATTAGCGGTTCTTCTGCATACGCCTGTCGAGCATAATGAGGTTTCTGCCTACGTTCTGACGCACATTTTCGCGCCGCTTCGGGAGAAACACAAGGTCATGTTCGCCGATCTGGATTTTAGCGCTTTTACCGAGGAAGATCTCGACGCTCTGCGCGGTATGCTGTCAGACGAAGAAGAACGGCTGAATCGGCTGCTTCGTTTGCAGGATATCCTGTGCGCAGCCAAACCAAAAGCAGCAGCGGCTAGGCGCTTTTGCTGAAGGAGGTACAGATGGCAGACTATGAGGAAATCGCCTATGCGGTAGAAACGATCCGTGCAGCCCATTTATTCTATGAATATGGAAAGCTGGACCGGCTGCTGGAGATAGGCGTCACGCATTCCGAAGATGATCTGTTCGAGATCTATTATGATCTTCTGGCTGCGGCTACAGACTACATGGACGAAAAATTTAATGATGACTACGAAGTAAATCACTGGTATTTCAGCTTCCGCAGCATGATGCAGTATTACCGCCTGATCCGGGAATATGGAAGCCTTCACAGCATGAGGCTTTCAGAAAACCCCTACGTCAAAAAAGCGGAACAGAAGTTAGCTGCGGAATTATATTCCTGCGGGTGCAGCGGTGGTATGGGCTGGGGCTATCAGATGAAAATCAGCTCCAAATGGTCGAGCGGCGTCATGGTGGAAACAGACTGCTATTTTCATGGCGAGTATGAGCTGCTGGAAGCGCTGCTTGCCATTGACGCATGGTACACAGAGGAGGTACGAAAGTTGGAAACCCTGCTTAAAGTGGAACGCGCCGCTAAGACAGCGTATGTTCCGGAATTGGAGGCGGCATGAAAAAGGACGAACTGCGGATCCGTATTATCCCGGATAATGGGCAGATCCTGATCGAAACGTATACAGATGGAATCGTGACCTGCAAAGAAGTGCAGGAGGATGCCTTGCTGGACTGCATCAAAATCAGCCAGCGTCAGTATCTCAGCAGTGGCTTTTTGCCGCCGGGTTGCTTCCATGTCGGGATTCATCCGAACGAAGGCAAGTCATACTGCCTGCGGTATCCGCGTCTGTATGCGGACATCAGCTATCATGAAACGCCATATCCAAACTTTCCATTGCCAAGATTGGTATTCGCATTTCGTGTTGACACAGATGGAAAAGTCAGCGAATGCAGGCTGGGGGTTACTGCGGATGAGCGGCTGACGCCGGAAACGGCGATGTTCCGCTATCCGTTTTCCAATGTCAGTGGCAGCGATGGGCGCATTTGTATTGGCTGCAATACGCTGCCCCAGTACAAAACGCCGCACGCACTTGCCAGCTTGCCGACATTCCTGCTGTCCATCCCAAATGGAGATCACAGCTTCAATGTACTGAACAACAAGCTGCGTATGCAATACCGCGATCTTCTGGAGCATCTGAAAGACAAAGACCCGTCATATTACTATTCCGACGTGCTGATCCCCAACGGGAAGACCTTGAAAGACTTTATTGGAGGGTAACGTATGACAAAAGACGCAAAGACCATCCGGGAAGAACTGGCCCGGCCATTTGCACCGGAGGATCTGGAATGGCGCATTCAGGTGACGTCGAAAGACAAGACCAGCGGCCTTGCTATTCCGTATGTCACAAACCGCGCTATTCAGGACCGCTTGGATGAGGTCGTGGGGCCGGAAAACTGGTACAACGACTACAAGCCGTGGCACGGAAACGGAAAGAAGGACGCACAGATCTGCGGCATTTCCATCTACTTTGAGGGCAAAGGCTTTATTACAAAGTGGGACGGTGCGGAGGATTCTGACATTGAACCCATCAAGGGCGGCTTGTCCGACTCGATGAAGCGCGCCGCCGTGCAATGGGGCATTGGACGTGTCCTCTACAAGATGACAAAGCCGCTCTGGGTCAGGATCGAGCAGAAGGGCAACTCCTATGTGATCTGTGACACCGAACGGCCGAAGCTGAACGCCGCGTACATGGAACTGCTGGATAAGCTGCATCTGACCCCTGCCCCTCCGGGCGCGGCACAGGCGCAGCTCAGCTACAAGCGCGATAGGCAGGCCGCACAGCAGACACAGAATACTGCGCCGACGGCAATGCCGCAGACGCAGCAGCCATCACAGCAGCAAACACAGCAGGCTCAGCCGCTTCCGTTTATGACGCGGCAGGTCTGCCAGTATATTGTGATGTCTGTGAGCAATCAGCAGGATATGTCCGGTCAGCCGTTGGTCTGCGCCGTTCTGCAAAACGCAGAGGGCAAGCAGGCCAAGGTCTACGCGCAGGGCAGTCATCCCATGCTCGTGCCCAGTGCGCAGCTCTATGACGCGCAGATCACGATGCGGAAACAGGGAAACGTCGCATTTTACACGCTGGACGGCTATCAGGTCGTGCAGCAGGCAGCGTAATAGGAGGTGTCAGTAAGCAAAATGGAAAAGATCAAAGGCTTTCACATCAGCAGCATGACCGTCTCCGGCTTCAAGTGCTATGAAGCGCCTATGGAGATCATGTTCGGTAATCCTACCGTTGTGACCGGCGGCAACGGCCGCGGCAAATCCAGTCTGGCGGACGCCATCGCGTTCGCCGTCACAGGACTTCCCTTTTTCGGGGAGCGCGGCATTGACCGGCTGCACAACGAGACGAACCCGGACCTGCAGATCACGATGCGATTTACGGATGAATCCGGAAAGGCGCACGAACTGACCCGCAGCCGGCAGAAGGATCGTATGAGCATCACCTACGACGGCTACGCCATTCGGCAGACGGATCTCAATGAGATGTTCGGCGAACGGGATGTGTTTCTCTCCATTTTTAATCCCCTGTACTTTATCGAAGAACTCGGTGAGGATGGAAAGAAGCTGCTGGAGCGGTATCTGCCGCCTGTTCAGCAGGCCGACGTGTTATCCTTGCTCAATGCGCAGACGCAGCAGCGGCTGTCCGGGCTTAAATTGTTGTCTCCTGAGACGTTTCTCAAGAATCGCCGGGAGGAGATCCGGGAACTGGAACAGAACGCAGTCTATCTGAGCGGCAAGCTGGATCTGGCGCAGAAGCAGCGGCAGAGCAGCAAAGAGCTGTCCGACAGGCTGACTGCACAAATTCAGGAATTGCAGAGTGAAATTGCATCGTTGGAAGCACGGCGGTTTGAAAACGTCAATTTGGAGGATTTGCAGGAGCAGCTTGTGCAGGCCAGCGAGCAGTATGAGGAGCTTTCCGGCGAAGCGCCGGAAACGCCGGATACAGCAGAACTGGACGCGAAGCTGCAAGAAGTTCACGCAAAGCTGGGCGCTCGGTCGTCCGAGGTCTACCAGCCAAAATACACAGGCCCGCTGGCGGAGGATACGGCAAAGGTGCGGGCGCTGGGGAAAAAGTATCAGCAAAATGCCGCGCTTTTGAAGCGGTTTCAGCCGGGTACAAGCTGCCCGGTCTGCCGCCGTGTCCTCTCCCAGCAGGAATATCCGGCGTTCCGTCAGGCTTTACAGGCGGAAACGGAGAGAATCGCTGCCGACGGCACACAGCTGAAAGGTCAGATCGCGGAGCTTCAGGAGCTGGAGCAGAAAAGCCAAAGCACGTTTGAGCAGTTCAAGGCGGATGATCTGGTCAGATACCAGTCTGAGATCGACGCGCTGAATCAGAAACGGGAGCAGCTTCAATCTGTTGCCGCACAGCAGAATATGCAGTGCCAGCAGACCTTGGAGCAGCTTCGCCGCCGCATCCAGAACCTGACGGCCAGCATCGAATGCGGTACGCTGAGTCCCGCGGACAGTGAACGCCTTGCCGAGTGCAAAGCATCGCTGAAAGACTGCCGGGTGCAGCTTGCCGCCGCGCAGCAGGTTCTGAGCGCTGCGCCGGAGGACTTTGACGAACGGATTCACAAAATTGAGCAGGAGATCACGGAAAAGAGAATCGTTATGAAAGATGTGATCCTCTACATGAGCAAGCGCGCGGAACTGACGTTCTCGAAGCTCGCGCTGAACCGCGTGAAGATCTCGCTCTATGATGTGGTCAAGACGACCGGCGAATTAAAGGATGTGTTCCGCTTTACCTACAACGGCCGCCGCTACGACCGGCTCTCGCTCTCTGAGAAGATCCGGGCTGGCGCGGAGGTGTCGGAGCTTGTGAAGCGGCTCACAGGCCGTAATTACCCTGTATTCTTCGACAACATGGAATCTGTGGACGATCTCAGCAACATCCGTCCGACCAGTCAGATGATCCTCGCCAAATGCGTCCGTAATGCGGAGCTTTCCGTGCGGGCCGGCGGCACTGCAATGCCGAAGGCGGCGTAACCTTACTTCACAGAAAGGGGGCGCGCTGTCTGGCTTATCAGAAGCTGCCGATCCTGGAAGCCGCCAGACGGTGCGGGCTTGTCCTCAATGACCGAACGCTTCACAGTGAGGAGGTTGAGGCAAGCTGCCCCTTCTGCGGCGACCACGGAACCGGTAAATATCATCTGAGTCTGAACACACGGACCGATCAATACCGCTGCAACCTCTGCGGCGCAAGCGGCAACAGCGTGACGCTGTATGCGCGGCTGAATGGTCTGACAAACAAAGAAGCATACTTGGAGCTGGCTGCAAAGAGCAACGTGTATAAGCTGCCCTTGCAGCCCAGCTCCCCAAACACAACGAGCCGGGAACCGTATGCGCTGGAGCAGCGCCACGCGGCGTATTCGGAGATGCTGTCGCTTTTGACGCTCTCCGACCGGCACAGAGACAATCTCCATGAACGTGGACTCCCGGATGCAATCATCGAGCGGAACGGTTATAAGTCCATGCCGGAAACGGAAGCCGAACGACGTTTGCTGGCGTCGCTTCTTGCGTGCGATCATGAACTGCACGGACTGCCCGGCTTTTATACGAAGGACGGGACATGGACGCTGGCTGGCGCAAACGGATTTCTCATTCCGGTACGGAACAAGGACGGCTTGATCCAAGGTATGAAGATCCGGCTGGACGATGACGCGGCGCGAAAGTACCGCTGGCTGTCCAGCCGGTCAAGCCGCATGGAAAACGGCGCCCGCAGCTATTCGTGGATTCACGTCACCGGAGACACCACACAGAAGCGCGCCTATCTCACCGAGGGGCCGCTTAAGGGCGATATTGCGAGCTACTTCGCAAACGATGCGCTCTTTGTGTGTCTCGGCGGCGTGAACGCCCACAAGGGACTGTGGGAAACGCTCTTGTCGCTCGGCGTCACGGAGGTCATGGAGGCGATGGACATGGATCAGTTTACGAATCCGCAGGTCCGGCAGGCGATCGGCACCCTGCGCCGCGAGGTGCAATCGATTCCGGGCATCCGATACTATCAATGTACCTGGAATCCACGATTCAAGGGTGTGGACGATTATCTGCTGGACTGGACAAAACGAAGGACGGCTTAAAGAAAGGATATCTTATGACGAATGTTACGAATTTTCAGGACATCCTTGGCGCAGCCAACGGCGACAAGGCTTCCGTGCTGGGCAAGTTTCTCTATTTCTCGCTTGCCAATATTCTGGTGGAGAAGGAGGCGCTGGCGCAGCTCTGCGAGGATCTGAGCATCCCGTATTCCGGAAGCAAGCGAATTTCTGTGTCGGATGCGTTCCGCTCCGCGACGGGCGATATCAAGGACCGGATCACGGTAAAAAGCCCCGGCGAGCATCATATCTACGCGGTCTACTGCCGCGACAACGCGCACACCGAGGATGTTTATTCCCGGGAACTAGTCAAGGAAACGCTCAACCAGCGGACGAATCAGTATGAAAAGCTGGCAAATATTTTTTATGATCGGCGCGACAATCAGTTTGGGTATGACAACATCGGTTTTGATGCCGATATTGATCCCCTGAACTACTGCCGCCGGGCGGAGGAACTGTTCGAGCTTTATCAGATCTGCGCGAACCGCAGACAGATCGAGACGATCTGTCTGAGCTATCTGCGGATGCTGGAGGCTACCAAGGTCAGCACGACCGGGCATCTGTATTTCATCCCGCGGCAGCACATGGATAAGGTCGATACGTTCGAGACGTTCATTGAGCAGCTCAGCGATATGAACCAGAATGACAATGCGCTCAGCGTCAACAGCTTTTACATCATTGACGACGCGAAGCAGCGCGACAAAATGACGGAGGAGTTTTATTCTGCCGTCAAGAAGGAAATTGCGCTGTATCAGGAAAAGGCCGATTATCTCATCCAGAGCGGCAGCCGCAGCCCCAGCGTTATGGAGCGGTGGGTGAACAAAATTGCCACGCTGGAGCAGAAAAAGCAGCACTACGAAGAAATTCTTCGCCGGGAGCTTGACGGTCTTGACGATGAATTTGAAACGTTGCGTCTTTTGTCGCAGGAGCTGTCCGTGAGGGCAAACGGCCTGCGATTTCGGAAAGCAGCCTGACATGGATTTTTGATGGACATACGGCAGCCCCGGCTCGGTATTCCGAGCCGGGGCTTTTTAATTGACTACACGATACCGGCTACGTTGCTGCTGCCTTGCTGTAAAAAGCGCAAGACGCTGGCAATATACAACTCAATCCCGATCGGAATACATCGCTCATCGATGTCAAAGAAACAGCTGTGTCCGATGCGTCGCTTTTCTTCTGGATGCGCACAACCCAGATGGAAGAAGCAACTTGGACGTTCTGCGGCAAAATACGCAAAATCCTCCACTCCCAACGATGGCACGTCCCGCAGGATCACCTTGTCTGAGCCAAACTGTGCGCACGCTACATTACGAACCAAATCAACCATACGGTCATTGTTGATCAGCGGAGAGTAGCTCGGCTCGACGATCAACTCTGCTCGTCCACCCATCATGCTTGCAGTCTGCTCACAAATTTCGCGGACGCGTTTTCTGGCAAACAGACGTGTTTCCGGCGTAAGTGTTCGAATAATGCCGGACAATTCAACATAATCAGCAATTTGATTTCGCACAGTTCCGCCGTGAATGGATCCGAAGGAACATACAGCGGAATCGGTGGGACTGATGTTTCGGCTAATCAGCGACTGTACTGCCGTCAGAATCTGTGCCGCGATCAGGATTGCGTCCACGCCCTCGTTCGGATGTGCACCGTGACAGGACGTTCCATAGACCTTAAGCGTCAGCATATCAGAAGCTGCATACATTTTTCCGTATTTCAGCCCGATCTGTCCGGCAGGCAGATCGCCCGCAACGTGCAGTCCAAGCACGGAGTCTACATGTGGGCTTTCAAGGCAGCCCTGCGCGATCATGCGCGCTGCGCCGCCAATGGTCTCCTCTGCCGGCTGGAATAAAAGCTTGACGGAGCCATGCAGGGATTCGCGCATGGACTGGAGCAGCTTTGCCGTTCCCAAAAGGATCGCCGTATGCGCGTCGTGACCGCAGGCATGCATCACACCCGCTGTCTTCGAGCAATATGGCGCGTCCGGATGATCTTCCTGTATCGGAAGCGCATCCATGTCCGCCCGCAGCGCAATTACCGGACCGGGGAAAGATCCTTTAATCAGCCCTACGGCGCCGCTTTCTGCCACATTCCTCTCGTATGGAATGCCCGCCGCATCTAAATGCTCACATACCAATTCCATCGTCGGAAACTCCTGCTCGGATAGATCCGGATGGGCGTGCAGGTGTCGCCGCAACGCAATGGCCTCTTCTCCGATGTGTTGCTGTGTAATGGCTTCTCGAATATAATTCATAGTTTTCTCCCGTTAAAAACCTGTCAGCACGGCGATTTCGACCAACACCATCTGTGCGGCAAACAGGATCAGGAAAAGCTTTCCGAACCATTTCAGCCAGCGGTCATAGCGTACATCACCCAGCCCGCAAATGATCACAATACCACAGGTTGGCCATAACAGGTTGCTCAAACCATCGCCGAATTGGAACGTCAGGCAGGCCACCTGACGACTGACGCCCAGCACGTCGGCCAATGGCGCCATGATAGGCATGGTAGCGGCGGCCTGACCGGATCCAGACGGGATCAGGAAGTTGATCAGCGTGTGCGCCACCAGCATGAGCTGTGCTGAAATTGCAGAGGGCGCTTTTTCCAGAAGATTTCCAAGTGCATAGATGATGGTGTCCATGATCTGCGCGTGATTCATAATGACAATGATGCCCTTGGCAAGACCGGTCAGAATGCAGCCCCACACAACGCTCCTGATACCGGCAAGCATCTCCTGACAATAGTCGTTTGGCGACCACTTATCGATCAGCGCGGCCACGGCAGACATGATAATGAACAATCCGCAGAGTTCTTTATAGCCCCACTTCCAGCGGATCATGCCCAGCATCAGGATGACCAACGTGGCAAGCACGTCCAGAAGAATCAGCGTATGTCGCCATGTAAATGTGTACGAGTCTAATTGACTGCGTTCAAACGAGTGCGTGCACGAATCTCCATAAACCACAGAAAGCTCCGGCTTCCGGTGCACCTTGCGTGCATACAGCATCAGATATGCCACTGCTGCTCCCATCAGCACGACAAAGCAGACTGCGCGGTACCCGATGCCGGAATATAGCTTCACACCGGCAATGGACTGCGCAACGGCTACGGTATACGGGTTCAGCGTCGCGGCCATAAACCCGATATATTCTCCGAGCGCGATCGTGGCAAATCCCGTCATCGCGTCATATCCAAGAGCCATCATCAGTCCGACGATCAACGGGTAGAACCCGTAAAACTCGCTGAGCATTCCAAAAAGAGAACCTCCCAGGCCAAAGACGAGCATCAGAACAGGGATCAGGATCAGCGAGCGGCTACCGTTTTTTTGCACCACGCGACCGATAAATGCGTGGAAAGCGCCGGTTTTGACAATGACACCGAATGTCGCGGCGCAGGTCATGATCACAAAAATAATGTCCGCCGCGCTGACGCAGCCCTCATACAAAGAAGCAAACAGACCGAGAAGTCCGGTGGCGGATACTTCAGATTTGCTGATCTCATGGTAGCTTCCCGCAATTGCGACCTTTCTTGCAGTGCCGTCTATATCTATTGTTTCATAGTCAAACGAACCGGAGGGAACGACCCACGTCAGAATCGCGATCACGACCAATATGAAAAAAACGACCAGCCATATATCCGGCAGTTTTCGCTTGCTCGTTGTGCTTTTGTGCATGAAGGATCTCCTTTCTTTCTGTTGCCGTGCGGCAAATGTCTGGCTTACATGTTCTCAATTATATGACATGGAGTGCACGCCAGCAATGCAATATCCTGCCTAAAATATTGCAAATCATGCTGAATGTGCGCACAATTACTTCTTTTTGTGAACAGGAAATCGCGAGAAAGGCGTTTCGTATGTCCGATTTCCCAATCAGGCAAGGAACGTGCTGAAAAAGAAGGCGCATCCGGTCGAACCGGATGCGCCAAAGCAGGGGGAAGCTTGCGTTTTTACGGAAGTGAGACAGTCTTGCGGGCTGTTTTGTCATACATGCGGCTGAGGATCGCCGCGACCTCGCTCCGCTTGATGTCGTTCGTCGGATAGAAGGTGCCGTTTTTGTCAGAACCGGTCAGAATGCCCGCGCGGTAGAACGTATAGATCTCCAATGCGTAAGTATCCGTTGTTATGACGTCCGGGATCTTGTTATCCGCGACGGTATTGATCTGCCGGTAGTCGCTCATCGCGCCATAGAAAATGTGGACAAATTCATTGCGCTTGACGGGGGTATTCATCTGCGCAGGCGTATAATCCAGATACATCTTTTCAATGATCCCGTTATCTACCGCGTAGCTGACATAGCTGCTGTACCAGTACGGAGAGCCATTGCGCAGTGTGACCTTTCCGTTGTTGTTCAGCATCTGGTGCAGTGCGGCGGACAGCTTGATAGCCTGTGCAACGGTGAGCGTGTCATCCGGCTTATAGAGCGTTCTCGTTACACCGTCGATCAGATCCTTTTCCCATGCGGCGCGGACACTGTCATAATACCAGCTGCTTCTGGAGACATCGGTGAACGGGAAAGAATCTCTTTCCGGAACGCCGGGTTTGGTCGGCACAGACGGTGTGACAGGACCGACTGGCGGCGTATAGCGGCCGGAAACACGGACGGTTTTGCCGCCAACCCAGTCAACTCCGTTCAGACTGTACTGCACCGTATAGCTGACGGAGCTGCTGCTGTAATTAGCAGGCAGAGTCAGGGTTGCCGTTTGCTCCGCTGCATCGCCACTCGTCTTCGCAGAGATCGTGCCAGCCTTGATCTGAATGCCATTTTGCAAATTCGTGCCGGAGAGCGTGACCGTGATCATGCCGCCGTTGGAGGGAAGCTCCGTGGGCGCTACGCTATAGTCCGTCACCGACGGCTCAGTGGGCTGTGTGCCGCCGCCCGTGCCGGGAACTGTTGCGGTCAGCTCTCCCGCGAGCGTCGTTCCGTCCAGACTGTAACGGAAGTAGTAGGTCACAGCGTCCGTGCCGGTATTCTTCGTGAGCGTGACTTCCGCACTGCGGGAGACATCCGAGCCTTCCGCATCAACGGAAGTCAGCATAGCCTGGTCTGTGCCCCAATAGAACTTCGTGCCATCCGGCAGGTTCGTTCCGGTAAGGATCAGCATTGCCTTGCCGCCCGCAGAGGTCAGCGGCGAGGGATCTGTCGTGAGCCGGAAGTCGGTCACTGTTGGGGTTGGCTCCGCGCCGCCCTTCCGGATCGTCACATTGACCTGCCCGTTGTGCGTGATGGTCAGTGTGTAGACGCCGTTTTCATACGCTTCCGTGTAGAAGTTGTCATCGGCGAGTTTTGTACTGCCGCCATTTCTGGTGACAACTGCGGTCGGCCGGTCTCCGGTGTGCAGCGTGATCACCGTGCTCCGGAGATCGCGGTCCTTATCAAGCTTGGGATTGGAAATATGGTATTTCATATAGTCCTGTACATAGTCCTTATGATCGCCGTTCCAGTCGTTCCCGAAGCTTGTCCAGTCCGGATTCTCGCTTTCGCCGGGAACCCAAAGCTCGTCCTTGTCCGTGCGGAAGTTGTTGAGATCGATCTTAATGCTGTCAGCCGTCTCATGCGCAATCAAATAGGTATGTGGCGTCAGAGTAAAGCCCATACTGGTTGCGAATGTCGCGTCTGTGGGAGTGAGCGTAGCAGACTGATTCTTGTTTTCATTAAAGAGACTATTCATGATGAGAAGCCGTCTGCCGGTCTGTCCTGCTCCGCCGCCCAGGAGTGTCTCCACAAAGGCGTCGCCTGTGGAAAGTTCTGGATACTGCGCATTCAGAATATTTATCTTATCTGCCAGATCTGCGCTTTTCAGCACCCTGCCGAACGCGGAAGCCTCTGCAGCAGATAGCTTACTGGACAGAACGGGCAGTGTGCGGTACCGGCCGCTCGTTTGCAGGAGATTGTTGTCCTGCGCTGTACCGTACAATCCTTCAGCAAAGTTCGTCGGGAGATAGCTGTCCGTATGATAGACGGCTTTGATTTCATCCTTAACCTGCTCGCGCGTTGCCGCGGGATTTGCGATCATATAGCGCATTGTTGGGATGATCGACTCCTTGAGAACCCAGGATGCCTCATCATAGACACCGGTGCAGTAGAAGGGATGCTCGGCGTTGAATACCGTGCCGCCATTGACGTAGGATTGGAGCATATTCATGGCAAACAGCGTTTCAGGGAAGGTATAAACGCGGCGCACGTCTTCATAGGTGGTATTCATGACCGGCTCGAAGAGCTTGTGGTAGCGGATTTCGTACCACGCCCACGCATCGGTCAGCGCGCCCCAGTTGTCTGCAAGGCCACTCAGCCATGTGCCAAGCGCGAAGCTGCGCACCGTATTGTAGCCGCTGCTGGAGGTGCTCTTAGAGTTGATGACAAGATACTTATGATGCTTCTGCGCAGTCTTAAACAGCGTATCATTCTCAAACCATTTTTCCATCCGGTGGTTTGCATCGTCAATGTCGGTCAGAACCAGATAGATGCCCTTGGAGGAGAAGAGTTCAAGGTATTCTGCTGTCAGCTGTGCGACGGCACCCGTATCTCCATTATGATGGTTTTCGGCAAAGACAACGCCCTTGATGCAGGAATTGTTATCGATCAAATCGTTCAGCCAGTCCATATCGATCAGATTGCGGAACGTGTTGATCGGAACACCGCCGGTCATCAGCGTCAGGTAAAGGTTGATCCCCTTTTCCTGTGCGATTGCAACATGGTATTCATAGAACTTCTGGAGATTCTCCTTATTGCCAGTGCCTCCCCATGCGTGGCCGAGATAGTCGTCGGCATGAAGCTGGATTGCCGTGTAAGGCTTGAGATCCTCTGGGATCAATCTCCATACGCCTTCCATTGTGTTGTGGCCCTGCATCGGAACGCCGGGAATTCCGGAATTATCCCACCATGCCGGATGCTTTGTATTTGCATACAGCGACACAAGCAGCAGCGGATGCTCCGCATCGACCAGCATACGCGGCGTGGTTGCCGGCTCTGTAGAGGTAACGACAATTTCCGCCGTAGCAGACTTGTCGTTCAGCTCAGGAAGCGTAACGTGCAGTCTGGTGCGTCCCGCCATTTTACCGGTGACAGTTTTCTGCGTCTTGCCGTCGCCGGAAAGACCGGCAATTGTGTCGTTTTCCAGTGTAAATCTAAAATCATCGCGGAAAACTACAACACGTTCAGCGTTCATTGCCATTGCAAGAACACGCTTCGATTCCCCGTCTCCAAGGCGAATGAGACCGCTGGGCTCCAGCGCGACAGAGGAGACGGTTTCATCCAGATCCGTACCGGTGTAATACGCAAAGGCATCGACCTGGATCGGGGCATTGCTCTCCGCCTCCAGGCGAACCGTGTGCTGTTTGTTTTCCAGTCCGTGCAGCTCCAGAATCGTGAACTGATACGGATTTGTGCTGCTGTTTGCATTTCCGATCGCGACCAACACGTCGTCAACATAGATCCATGCGCGACCATAATTGCTGTCCATTTGACCAATCCAACGGAAGCCGGTACCGGTAAAGGTCAGACTTGCAGTAGCGCCGGGAGCGTCATTGGCCTCCTTCGCGCTGCCTTCGTAATGATTTGTGCTGGTTTCATCGACCCAGTTTCCGGTGTACTGGATCTGGCCGCTGTGGCTGTCCACATATACCCAGTTTCCAGCCGTACCGCCAGTTACGGTAAGCGTTGTCGTTTTGGAGCTGCCCGCAGCGGTTGCCGTAATGGTGACGGTTCCTCTGGCTACGCCAGTCACGGTGTTGCCGTCAATGGTGACTTTCCCGTCCGGAGAGGGCGCATAGCTGACAGCCGTGACGGCGGCGTTGAAGTTCAGCCGTGTCTTTAGTGTCGAAGTTCCACCCACCGTAATGCTTGCCGGATTGGCTTCAACAGACCAGACCCGTGTAGGCACGGTTTCAATCGCCGTTTGATTGACCTCGAATTTCTGAAGATCAATGACATTTTTATCGGCGTTATTCCAGCCTTCCTTCGGCTCAACGCTGATCAGATAGACATCAGGCGTCAAGCCTGTCTTTTCATAGACCTTTGCCGCCGGAGCCGCTTCACCATTCAGATCCACCTCACTCGTCTCGACCAAAATGGGCTCGCCGCTCGGATTATGCCGGTAGAGTCTGACAATCGCAGTGCCAAAGTTAGTATCCTTCTGGGCGAAATAGCGGACACCCGTTCCATAGAACACCAGAGATGCCTGTGCGCCCTTGGTATAGGAAGACGGATCCTCCTGATCGAGCTTGTCGACGACCCAGCCTTCCTCAAACTGGATATGCGGAGAAAGCTGGTTGCCATTGACGTGCGAAGGAACGGAGACCCAGTTCTCGGCAGGAGCCTGCGCCGGTACAAGATTCGTCAGCGAGAACTCCTGATAGCCGTTGCCGTCAAGTGTAATGGTGTATGTGCCGGCAGCAGCGTCGAACGCCGTCTGAATCTGTTTGGACTGTCCTGCAAGGCTGCTTGTCAGCGCCAGCGTTGGTTCCGCGCCAAGACCGGAGATTGTAATAGTGGCTTTGCGCCACGTGCTTTCGCCGTGCGCGGTGTTCTGGGCGTAGCTGTCCTTGAGGTAGTTATACATCAGGCGGTTGTTGTCGGAATCCCATGTGGGAGTCGTTCCTTTCACATAGCCTTCCCAGATCGGGTTTTTGTCGACCCAGTAGTTATTGAAGCGGAACTGGAGTGTGCCCGCCTGCGCCTCGTCCACAAGAAGCATGGAGTAGGGCTCAAATTCGATATTCGCGCCGAAGCTATTCTGCGTAAGCTGGAACGACACATTCTGCTTGCTGTGCAGCGCACTGTTTTCACGGGTATCGAAGAACCAGTTGCTGTTATAGGTCAGCCAGCTCTTTGTCAGCTCGTCATAGTGCGCATAGCCAGTGCCGTTATAGCGCTGCGGATAGCGGGCGTTGAAGTAGTTCTGAATGCCAGCCGCCCCACCGAGTGCCTGAACATCTGCCATGCGCAGAATATCCTTGCCGGTCGGATCCTGCGCCATCTTGGGCAGTGACGGGATCGTACCGTAGCGACCGGTCGAGTAAGTCATCATGGTCGTTCCGTTGTTTTTACCCTTGTTGGGGCCGGACGAACCGCTGTCGCCATAAAGCGGGTCAAGCAGGCGGTTGGCGGCATTTGAGCCAAGCTTATTGAACGTGCCGCCGCTCGATGCGTAGAACACCTTCGTATTCTGCATCACCTGTTCACGGGTCGGGATGGCATAGTCGCGCATGTACTCCATGGCCTTGGCGATGCTGTACTTGTAGTTCGGCGTAAAGTAAGTCTTTGCTCCCTCATTGTCGCCGACGGCTTCGGCATGATCGGGATGCTCGAAGGTAAATACTGTTGCGCCTGTGCGCGCCTGCTGCACCATACGCATGGCAAACAGCAATTCCGGCATACTGACCGGGCCGCGGCATTCCTCTGCACCGCCGAACACGTCGAATGTACTGTCTCCCCACTGCGGGCCGTACCCCTCAATGAACCACATCCAGGAGTCGATCAGGCTGCCCCAGTTGCCGCACAGGCCGTCCAGCCACGCGCCGAGGGCAACGCTTTCATGCGAGTTGTAGGAAACGTTGCTCCACGCACTGGTCGTTTTGGCAAGCAGGATGTAGTTTTGAGAATACTTTTTCAGCGTCTGATAAAGCGTTTCATTATTCAGGAAGTATTCCAGCGTGCCGCCATGGTCGCTGCCGCCGGTGTCCTTCGGGGCGTCGTTCATGTCACAGTTGATGACATAGCCGCCCCATTTCGCGGCCTGCTTGACAAGCGCATCCATATAGGTGATGCGGCGGTCTCTCTCGCTGATACCGGCATTGTGGTTTTCCGAGAAGACAACACCCATCATATTCTCATTCTGCTCATAGATGCCGTCCAGCCAGTCCAGATCCAGGAACGCCCCTGTGTGGGAGTTGGAAACCATCAGGAAGAACGGAATGTTGTCTTTCTTCGTCTCGGCAATGCGGTCAAGATACCACTTCTTGTTTGCTTCGCTGCCCTCGACTGTTCCGCTGGCATGGATCAGGATCGCATGGTGAACGGTCTTATTGCCTGCTTGGACGGTCGGGCCCTGCCAGCCTGTTGCGTCCGACCCGGTCAGTGCGGTCCAGAAACCCTGAATGCTCTTGCCGCCCTGCAGCGGGCCTGCAAGACCATTCGCAGGATACCCTTTTCCATCATATTTGTAAAGGCCGTGCAGGAACAGAGGATTATCCTTATCGACCGTCATACGCAGCGCACCCGCATCCAGCGAACGGATCGTAAGCGCAACAGTCTTCTCTGACTGACCTGCTTTTACCGTGATCGTGACATCACCGGCAGCCAGTGCAGTCACAAGGCCGGTGGCGGTCACAGTTGCCTTATCTGTGTCGCTGCTGGTGTAGGTAACGGTCTTGTCTGTCGCGTTGAAGGGCACAAGCGCCGAGATTTGCAGGGTATCATCTACCCAGAGTGTTTTCTCAGTGGGAGAAACTCCATAGAGATGGTTACTGATGGTTGCAGACGTGTCATAACGAACCTCGAATTTGTTCAGATCGATGACGCCGCTGTCAAGACCACCGCCGTGCTTGCGCTTAATGGTGATTCTGTGATAGTCTGCCTCAAGCTCTCTCTCGAGAATTTTGTTGTCCATCGCGCCCGGCGCATTGCGATGCAGATCATACGTTTCAGGCGTGCCGTCGTCGATCTGAACCTCTACCTCACCGAAGTTCGTTTCATACTGCGCATAGTAGCGGATGCCAGAGCCATAGAAATACAGCGTCGCGGTCGATCCCTCTGCACCGGCAAAGCGGTTGGGTGCCTCATAGGTCCATGCGCCGTCAAAGTGAATGTTTGTATCGTCAGATGCCGGAACCGAAACCCATCCGTCTTCGCCGGCGGGAGGTGGCGTGGGTGTACCCGGCGTATACGGCTCACCCAAGGTTGGGAGCGTATTCGTCAGGAAATTTTCAAACTCCGTGTAGGCAATGCGCCAGCCGCCTGATTTGCCGCCGGAGTACCAGACCTGCAGCGTTCCGCTGGCATCATCGTAGATAAAGGTGGAACGGTAAATGAAGTTATTGTCCCATTTATTATCACGCGGTGCGAGGAGCGGCTTCGGGTACGTCGTCCACGTTTTCCCGTCCTCAGAGGTACCGAACAGAAGATACGTCCGATTGGTGTTGCCGCCCTTCGGGTAGGCGCAGAACAGGCCCCAGTATTTGTTCTGGCTTTCGACCCACTGCACGTCCAGATGCCATGGAATGTAAGAGGCTATGCCGTCGGCACCTTTCAGAACAAGCGTGTCTGCAAGACTCTGCTTGTTCGTCCAGTTCTTACCGTCTGTGGACGTGTACAGCTCGACAAACGCAACCTGACTTTGCCAGCCGTTGCCGCTGTTGTCGGAGTCGGAATTGTTCGACCACATCAGCCATGTATTCGCATCACGCCGGACAACGGCAGGCGACTGCATATCATAGCGATACTGACTGTTGATTAGGCGCTCATAGGGCTTGCCGTCTGTCGTGCTGGTGATTGCAAAGCTGTTGCCGTCCTCCTTTACGCGGATGAGACGCAGATTGGAGGGCGTTCCTGCCGGTGAATCCTGCTCCCAGACGTAATACACCCAAAGCTCATCGGAATCTGGGTTATATACAAGATCGGTGTCACAATTGTGCGTGCCAGTTGGCTCATGCTTCACACCGCTCAGCGGGTTTTCGATGCCATTCGGCACGACCCAGTTGACGCCATCGTTGGAGGCGGCAAGGCATGGGTTTTCGTACTGTGAATAGCCGTCCTGATTCGGTGTCAGCACCATCCAGTAGCGGTAGCCTCCCCATTTGCCACCCTCTTTACTCGTTTTTGCAAAGTCAATGACATCCGGATGCGTGGTGTCCCACTCTGCTTTTTGAGTTTGTCCTCCCTGCGCCGTATAGGAATAGGTCGGAATTCTTAGCACATCGCGGAACTGATAAGGTACGGGAAGCGGATCCTTCTTTTCCTCAGTGGACCAGACCTCGACCTCGATATAGTGACCGCCCATTTTCGCGCCCTTGTCGTGACCGTCATTCCAGATACGGACGTAGCGAGCTGTGAACGGAGCACTGTCAACCTGCACCTCCAGCCCGTTCTGAGCGGCTGTCCAATCTGCGTTATAGACTTCCTTTGTGGTTCCATCCCGGAAGTCCTCGGTCGTGCTGAGGATGATGTGCAGATCCTTGAGTGTTCTGCCGTCATCCCAGTAATTCCAGAAGTTGACCTTGCTGACGGGATATTCGTTGCCAAGGTCGATCTGCGCATAGGACGGGTCGCTCGTGTTCTGTGCCTTGTCCTTGCAGACCTCGATATATTTTGCGTTATCTTTGATGCCATCTGTCAGCCAGCTGTTCGGACGGTCACTTCCGCCACCCCATTTATTTACAATTACATTACAGCCCGCCGCGACATTATATAGCGTAGTCTCGGGCGCGCCGCCGGTGTGCTCCGTGCCGTAGACCTTGATCTCCGTATAATGTCCGCCATGCTTTTTCTGCCCTGGCGTGCCGCCGTCATGTCCGTTGTTCATCACGCGAACATAGCGACCCCTTGCTTCTTTCTCTACGCTCAAGCCTGCAGAGACAGATTTATAGGAAGCATCTGTCCCAACACCGAATCCGAAGAAGTTCTCCGTGTCGGAGTTGAAAATGACTGTGCGATCATCTTCAGCAAACGTACCTTTTTCGGAAGCAAGAATTACAAGTCCGACGAGCGTGCGTCCATCATCCCAGTAGTTCCAAAACTCCACCTTTGCAATATCATAGGACGTACCGAGATCGATCTGCGCGTAGCTTGGATCTGTGCTGTTCTGCTCCGTATCCTTGCTGATCTCGACATATTTTCCACTCTCGGTTATGCCGTCCGTCAACCAACTGGCTGGACGGTCAGCGCCACTGGTCGGACCGTGAATAGATACGTTTTTTCCCTGTGCAATATTTGTCAATGCAGGCGGTTCCTCTGCCAGCACCGGCAGCGTCAGCGCCGGCAGCATTCCAAGCAGCATGACAGCCGCCAAAAGAAGCGGCAGCAATCTCTTGCTGAAAAAGCGGGTTCCTTTTATCATTTCATATCCTCCTTACTTATCTGTTTTTTCAAAATGGCTGGTATCCTGTTTCCCATACTAAATGAAATAAAGTCCTAATAACATGGGATTTTTTCACGTCCACTTGTGATTTTTTGACCACTTTTGTTCTATTTGCATAAACTGCATAAAAACCGCGGGGCGGATTTGGCAAAATAGCGAAAACGCGGGGAGCCGGTCGGCTCCCCGCTGGTGTATGTCAGGTCGTTTTTTCCGCCGCCGCGCGCTTGCGGCGCTGTGCCTGCGTCAGATATTCCTTGGCGGACATCCCTGTGTATTTTTTGAAAACATGGCTGAAATAGGTGGTGTCCTCGAAGCCGACGCGCTGCGCGACCTCGAATACCTTCAGATTTCCCTCGTCCAGAAGCTGGCGGGCATACTCGATCTTCTTTCCGGCGATCGTTTCCATGACCGTCCGCCCGGTCTTCTGACGGAAGAAGCGGCTGAGATAGCCGGGGCTGACGTGCACGGCAGCCGCCAGCTCGCTCAGCGTCAGCGCCTCGCAGAAATGCAGGTCCATGTAGTTCTGCACGTCCGCCAGAAGATTGCCGCCCTCCGTAGAGAGCAGCGCGAGATACTGACAGACCGCGCGCACAAGCTGCTTCTGGTGGCGGATGCAGTCCTGATGGAACTGCATCTGCTGAAGCTGACGCTTCCACTCCGCCCGGTCCAGATCCACTGCGTCCAGATCTGCGCCGAACGCTTCGAGCGTACTGCGGCAGGTGTGCATGACCATCATCGCCGTCTCCTTGACCTGCGCTTCGGGCGCATGCTGGCGGCGCTGTGTGTCAAAAATATGCGCAAGAGCCGTCTCCGCCTGCGGCAGATCGGCGCTTTTGAGCGCGTTGCCGAGCGTCGTGAAGTACGCGGCGTACGTCGGTGCGCGCTGGGTCTGCACATGCCGGAAAAAATGAACCTCCTGCTGATCATAGAAGCGATCCTGCAGTGCGCGGTGTGCCTGCGCAAGCGCGTCTTGCAGCTCACACAGCGGCCGGCTGTTTTCGCTCACACCGAGATACAGCGTCTTTCCCAGCAGTTTTCTTGCCGTGGAAACACAGTCGAAGCAGAAGCTGCGAAGCTGCGTGTCGGAGCAGTCCGGAAACACCATATACAGCTCATGCCGCCCCTGCGGACAGAGATACAGCTGCTCCGGCGGAAGCAGACTGTAAAACAGCTTTTCCAGTCCTGCCCGAAGCATGGGAGACGGGTTCATGGCCTCCGCGCTGCGCAGATCCGCGACTGCGACGGCGTAGCCGGAGGCGGTCAGCCCAAGGGCTGCCGCCTGCTGACGTATCTCCGCCTCATGGTGCAGCGTACCGCTCAGGACTGCGCTGAGCATGGACGAAATGCGGCTTCCAACATCCACATGGAGCAGCCGCTGCTGATCCAGCTTCTGCTTGCATCGTTCGACAGCGGCAACGATGTCATTCATATTTCCCGTTTTTGTAACATAGTCGCTGACGCCGTACTGGATCGCCTGCTGTGCGTAGGAAAAATCCGCAAAGGCGGTCAGCAGAATGATCTGGATCTGCCGCTGTGCGCCGCAGACCCACCGCGCAAGCTCCAACCCGTCCATGACCGGCATTTTGATGTCGGCGATGATAATGTCCGGCTGATAGTCGAGCACGGCCTGCTTTGCCTGCAGACCGTTTTCGGCAGTGCCGACGATCTGACAGCCGAGCTTTGCCCAGTCAATCAGTGTGCAAAGGCCCTTGCGCATCAGCGCCTCGTCGTCCGCGATCAGAATTTTGTACATGTTGACTGTCCTCCTTTGGAAGCAGGATTGTGACCTTCGTCCCACTGTTTTCAAAGCTGGTGATCCGGATCCCATATTCCGGACCGTAGAGGTGCTTGAGCATCTGATAGACCGTGTTCAGTGCGACTCTGTTGTGGCGGCTTCCGACGGCAGGCAGGTCGAGCGGCAGCTGGATCTGCCCGTTTTGTCCGGCAAAGCCGACGCCGTCGTCCGTGACCACAAGCTCCAGCGCCCCGTTTTCGGTGCAGCCGACGGAGACCCGGACAGTCCCCGGTCCCTCCTTTGGCTCGATGCCGTGTCCGACCGCGTTTTCCACCAGCATCTCAAGCGTGAGCTTCGGAACAAGGCAGGAAAGCAGCGCCTCGTCCGAGACGGACACCTGATAGGATATTTTATTGCCGAAGCGCATCTGCTGCAGTTCTATATAAAATTTCGCGTATTGCAGCTCCTGCGCCAGCGGGATCTTGATGTCGCCGCCGCTGGAAAGCCGCGCCTGCGTCAGCCCTGCAAAGTTGCTCGCCATTTTCTGGATGTCCGTATTTCCATCCATCTGCGCCATGAGCGCGATACTGCACAGGACGTTATACATGAAATGCGGGTTGACCTGACTTTGCAGGAATCGAAGCTCGCTGTCCATGGCGATGAGCTTTTTCTCATAAACGTCGTTGATCAGATGGTCGATCGTGTCCGTCATGGCGTTGAACGCCTGACTCATGGTGGAAAATTCCTGACAATCGTATTGCGGGAGCTTGACGCTGAAATTCTGCTGCGCGACCTGCCGGAGCTGGAGCGTCATCTCCTGAAGCGGCCGTAGCCGCCGCATCACAGCGAAGAACATGACCGCTGCGACGGCAAGCAAAAGCAGAACGCAGGCGATCACATACGGCGCAGCGACCTGATATAGAAGCCGCAGGATCTGCACCGACGGAACACCGACAGCACAGTGCAGCCCCATGCCGGAGGCTTCGCTGAACAGGAGATACCGGCTTCCGTCAAGCTTTCGCGTATAGCAGGCGTCGTGACCGGCATCGGCCAGCTCACGCTGCTCCTCCGCGCTCAGCCGCAGCGCGCTCTCCGACAGGACGACCGCGCCGTCCTTGTCAAACAGATACCAGAACGCATCCTGATAGTCGGAGAGCTTGCCCATGATCGACGTGACCGCGGACTGGTTGACAACGAAGATCACCGTGCCGAACGGGTCCGCCCAGCGGTCGTAAACAGTAAAGATAATGTACAGATATGGTTCGCTCGCAGTGCACTGCACGTCCGTGCCGCTCTCCTGAAAGGCACGATAGCGCGCCAGATTGTCTTCATTCAGCCGAAGCTGCTCGCTTGAGAGCTGCTCGTGGTAGCTGACCACGTCGAACGAGCCACGCATATCCATGAAATATGCCATCTCCACAAACGGAAGCCCCGGCGCAACAATATTTTTATCCGAGTAAATATCAACAAGGCTGCGGAACTGTTCCCCTCTGGCATCCGAGGCCTCGCCGGTCATCTGCGGACTTTTACAGATGCGCAGCAGGATGTCTTCCAGAAGCTGCGTTTTTGTGGAAAGGCTGCGGCTGACGGTCTGCATGGCAAACTCGGCCTCGCGGTTGACAAACGGCCCCATGACGTTGCTGATGAGAAGCACCATGATCATCAGGCTGATCAGCAGCGTGACCAGCACGGAGCTGACGCTCAGCCAGATCAGCTGTCCGCGCAGGGATGGTGTGCGCATCCAGTTTCTAAATCGTTCGCGCATAAAAATATCCTTGCCTTTCTCTTGCTTTTTTGCCGTTCTTCCTGTTATGATAGCATAAAAGAAAGAAAAGCTGAACAGGAGATGAAGTGTGGTTATGAAAAAAAGGCAGCTGTGCGGGCTACTCGTGCTTCTGTGCGTTTTCCTGACGGCCTGCTCCGCAGCAGCGGAGACGGAGCCGGTGTCCATCAGCTTCATGCACGGTTGGGGCGGAAGCGGGGCTGACCATGTTGGTATGCGCGAGCTGTTTGCCGAGTTCGAGGCAGAAAACCCGGACATTCACATTGTCTATGATACCTCGCCGGATCTTGGGATCGTCATGGAAAAGGCCGCGGATATGCTTGCGGTCGATAAAACACCGAACATCATCAGCACAAACGGAAATGTGCAGTATGTTTCAAATGCCACAAAGAAGGGCGTGGCGCTGGATCTGACGCCATATTTGCAGGAGGACGCGACGTTCGCCTCGGACGTCAGTCCGCAGATCCTGCAGGCGCTGCAGGAGCCGGACGGCGCGGTCTATACGCTCCCGGATGCGGTGGAGTATATCGGCTACTGGTATAATGCGTCTTTGTTCCAGCAGGCGGGGATCACGGATACCGGAACGCCGGAGGGCACGGTCGTGCTTCCGCAGACCTGGGAGGAGTTCTGGGCGGCCTGCGATGCGCTGGCGGAGATCTCGCCGCAGACCGGCGCTGTGCCGCTTCAGCTTCAGGTCAGCCAGATGGGCTTCTTCCTTGGCGCGAGACTGGCCGCTGCATCTGAGGATGCGCTGTCCTTTATGCAAAAGCAGACGCCTGTGTGCCGCCGGGAGGATGCAGAGCTTGCGGTGTCCGAGCTTATGCGTGCGCTGGCCTATGACACGCAGCGCGGCACAGCGCCGGACGTCCGCCGGAATTTCTTTGACGGCAAGAGCGCGATCTATATTGACGGCGTCTGGGCGAATACAGAGCTTGCGGAGACGACGACAAAGCAGGAGATCCGCTATGCCGCGTTTCCCGGTTTTTCGGGAGAAACGATCGCATACGCCAATCCTGCGACCGGCTATGTTATCAGCAACGACGGCTCAGAAAGGCAGATCGACGCCTGCGTTCGATTCCTGAAATATATGCTCAGTAAAGACGTGCAGGAGCAGATCGTCACAAAAACGCATCAGGCACCGAGCAATCCCAATATCTCGGATGCATGGATTCACGAGCAGGTGCCGATTCTGGCAGATGCCGTGCAGGTCTGCAAGCAGGCGGATCTGCAGATCCTGACACTTTATTCCGTCCTGCCCGCCAAATCAAGCGCCCAGCTGGAGCAGCAGCTGGAAGAGCTGCTGCGGGGAAAGGATGTGCAGCGGTCTGTTGTTTCCATCATAGCAGATTTGGAGCAGGAACGCGAATAACGGTAAAAATATCGCAACTGAATCAAAATATTACATCTATTGCAGCGTAAAACGCCGCCGGATTGTTGAAATTGCACAATCCGGCGGCGGATTCTTTTTTCGCCCGAGGTCAAAAAAGCACAACCTTTCGGCAAAATGTTTTATGGCGTTTTTCTTTTTTCGCAGCTAGACTGAGCTTACCGGTCAGACCTGCAAAAGACAGGCCTGACAAATAAAAATTACGGAGGGTATTATGAAGAAGATTCTTGCATTGTTACTGGCATCGCTTCTGGTCATCAGCCTGTTTGCAGGCTGCGCGAAGCAGACCAATGACACCATGAAAAAAGACGAGCAGCCCGCCGCCAACGGCGAAACGGCGAAGGAAAACATGGGCGAAAAGACGGATGAGATGCCGATGGACGCGGAGAAGCCTACGATCACCTTCGTTCACGGCTACTACCATGACGAGTCCGAATGGCCCGCAGCTGCACAGATGCGTCAGATCTATCAGGATTTTGCGGATATGCACAAGGATGAGTTCACCTTTGTCGCGATCCCCGATGAATCCGGTGCGGAGGGCATCTACAACACGGCGCTCAACGACATCAGCGGCGGCAAGTTCTATGACATCGCCGACTTTGGCGGCT
>OLSB01000850.1_pt1 | contig 33783 bp, 35 predicted proteins | sample 1672071 | NCBI WGS metagenome assembly OLSB01 (sample SAMEA3136642, study PRJEB25190) | human gut metagenome | biome: human gut; feature: human-associated habitat; material: faeces | place: Austria | collected 2013 | reverse complement strand
CGGCAGCGACAAGCGGTATTCCTTCGCAGTGCCGATGACACCGGGGGACAGCCCTACCCTGTGCGTTTTTGAAAGCGCCATTGATGCCCTTTCCTACCTGACGCTGCTGAAGCAGCAGGGGCAGGACTGGCGCAAGGCAAACACGCTGTCGCTGGGAGGTATCTCCACAAAGAAGGGGCGGGGCTTGCCGCCACCTCTTTCGCAGTACCTAAAGACTGCGCCACATATCTCCCGCGTTGTGTTGTGTCTGGACAACGATGCGCCGGGACGGATGGCGGCGGCATTGCTGCGAGAGCTACTGAGAAGATATGAGGTCATTGACAGACCACCGGTGCGGGGAAAAGACTACAATGATCTGCTGCGGTATCGGCGTGACGCGCAGCGCGGCGAAACCCGCTGATTTCTTTCTTCGGCAGGTATTGCAGGACGCGGCGCAGAGCGCCGCTGTCCTGGCAAGCATAGCATTTTGACAGCAAAACGCGCTTGTTAAGGGGCAAAGCCCCCTAAAACCCCATTAAAAAACGGAAGGAGCAGAACACATGAGAGAAATTGCAAAGCGCGTCTCTCTGCGGCTGGACAGCACAGAGTACGCACATTTGAAGCAGCTCTCCATAGATACCGGCCTGAAAATGGAGCCGGTGATCCGCAGGCTTATTGTGGGCGCGGAACTACGTCCCCGTCCGCCCGATGAACTGGCAGAGCTGCTGCGGCAGTTATCCGGCATGGCCGTAAACATCAACCAAATCGCCAAGGTCGCCAATGCCAGTGGTTTTGTCCGCATGGATGAGATAGCGCATATCAAGATGATGCAGGGAATGCTTTGGCGGGCGGTGAAAGAACTCTGATATGGCCATCACGAAGATCATCGCCATCCGTGACCGACTGGATAAGCGGGTAAACTATGCTGTCAACGGAGAAAAGACTACGCTGGATACGGGTATTACTTATGCCGCAAATCCAGAGAAAACGGAACAGCTGTTCTTTACGTCCGCCATCAACTGCGATAGTTGTGAGACCGCTTATACAGAGATGCAGGCGACAAAGAGCCGTTTCGGTAAAAAGGGCGGCGTAGTGGGGTATCATTTCATCCAATCCTTTGCGCCCGGCGAGGTGACGCCGGAGCAGGCTCACGCCATCGGCGTGGAATTTGCCGAGAGGCTGTTTGGCGAGCGCTACGAGGTGGTCGTCGGGACACATCTGGATAGGGCCCATCTGCACAATCATGTGGTGGTGAACTCTGTGTCCTTCGTGGACGGCAAAAAATATCACAGCAGCCCCGGCAGCTATTATTTTGAAGTGCGAAGCACATCCGACACCCTGTGCCGGGAAAATAACCTATCCACTATCACGCCGCAGGGCAAGGGGAAACACTACGCCGAATGGAAAGCGGAGAACACCGGCAAGCCCACCATCCGCAGCATCATTCGCGGCGATATTGACCGATTCATCGGAGAGGCGTATACATACGAGACGTTTCTGATGCTGCTGCGGCGGCGCGGGTATGTGGTACAGAACCGGCCTGATCGCAAATATGTGACCGTGCTGCCGCCGGGCGGCAAGCGGGCGATACGGCTGGATAGCTTGGGCGACGGGTACACGGAGCAGGACATCCGCAGACGGCTGGCCGCCCAGCGCGAAGGCAGCACACTGGCGACACATACCTTTACGCATACGGGCAGACGGTATCGCATCAAAGGTAGGCGTCCCACAGGGACACAAAGGAAGATAAAAGGGTTTCAGGCACTCTATCTCAGATACCTGTACCTGCTGCGAGGGACGCATCGGAAGAAGAACTTCGGGCGTGTCCCTTTTTCCGTGCGGCAGGAGGTCGTCCGACTGGAACGCTATGACCGGCAGTTTCGGTATCTGTGGGCGAACGGCATGACCACGGCGGAGGATTTGGAGCAGCGGATCACCGCCCTTGAACGGGAGATATACGACGGTGAGCAGCAGAGAAAACCACTATATCGGGAAAGGAGAGATGCAGAAGATGAGGCGTACAAAACACAGTGCAGTGCAGAGATCGACCGCCAGACCGCCGCCCTGCGGGAAAAGAGAAGGGAGCTTGCTCTGTGCCGCAGGATACTGGAGGATGTGCCTTTGGTATCCCGGCAGGTGCAGCAAGCCGAGGCGGAACGGCGGGAAGAAGTGAGAAAGGAGGCGCAAAAGCGTGAGTACCAACGGTGAAACCGCCGATATGGTGGTGCGGGAGAGCATCCAGATCACGGAGAGTGCTGTTAAGCTGGCGGGGTTGGGTGCAAAGAACCTGGCGGCTCTGCTGGTGGCAGTAGCCAAGGACAACCCTAAGTTATCCGGCAAGACGGGACTAAAGCGGCTGATCCAGGACGGCGAGGAGCTGGCCATATTCTCCGTCAAGCAGGAGGATCTGCGGGGCTTCCAAATGGAGAGCAAGCGGTACGGTGTTTTGTTCTATCCCATTATCAATCGGGTGGAGAAAACCGGCACAGTGGAGATCATGGCAAAAGCCAAGGACGCCCGACAGATCAACCGCATCTTTGAGCGGATGGGCTATCCTGCGCCGGTGCGGGAGGATGACACCGCAAAAAAAGCGAACCCCCGCGCTCGGTCAGAGAGCAGCTTCAGAGAGCGCGGGAATGGTGCCAGAACGTCTACCGAGATGGATAAGCCATCCGTGCGGGCGAAAATGCTGGAGCTGAAGAAGGTATCCGAACAGATGGCGCGGCAGGCAAGAACCATTGCCGCGCCGGAGCATGAACAGAGATAGGAGATTATTATGGCAAATTTGAGTGAATTGATCCGGCAGAAGGAGCAGCAGACTGAGGAGTGGAAGCAGCGGAAGGCAGATGAGCGCGACAGCCTTAACGAGATGAATGACGCCGCCGCACTGCGTGTGACGGAGAGTACCGGCGCATTCCTGCACTATTTGGATGTACAGGCGGACAACCCTCGTTTCAGCGCGTCCAATGTGCTGCTGGCGATGGAACAGAACCCCGAGGTGACGGTGTTCAACAGCGTGAAGGGCTGGAATGGCCTGAACCGCAACGTCATGCGGGAGGAAGTGGGCATGAAGATCCGCGTGGGCGATACCTATGTCAGAGACGGGCGACAGTACCGCGGCTACAAGGTGGGGCGAGTGTTTGACATCTCCCAGACCACTGGGCGCGGACAGCCAGCAAAGAGTCAGTTGACAGACGGCAGCGATGCCATGAGCAAGGCGCTGTACCAGCTTCTGGTGGTGTCGCCCGTCCCCGTTGTGACCGGTGACGCCCGTGGGCAGGACGCACTGTATGACCCCAGCCAACAGCAGATCATTGTCAGCGGGTATATTTCGGACAGCGCGGCGTTCCGTGCGTTGAGCCGCGAGATCGTCCATGCGGGTATTCATGATCATGGGAACTTCCCCTATTACAGCCGTGAGTCCTGCGCGCTGAGTGCGGATAGCGTCAGCTATATGCTCTGCCGCAGCTATGGCGTTCCCTGCGACAGACCTAAGCCCGTAGGGCTTGTGGAAATGTTTGATGGACTGGAAGCACGTGACAGAATGGGTGTTATTGCTGATTTCCAGCAGACCTTCTCCGCGCAGCGTGCCGCCATCCAGCGCGGCCTTATGCCGCCGCAGCAGGAAAAGAAACAGGAGCAGAGCGTAGAGAGATGAGCAAAAATTTGACAGCAGATATTTATGACCACATAATGGGGGTATCTTAAAACGAAGGGATGATGTTACAATGAAACGAACAATTTTCTGCGTGGCTCTGATCCTTTGCATGGCGATCATGGCGGGCTGTGCAGCGCAAGCATCGGGCAAGACACAGACACCGATTTCCGCAAAGACAGAACTGACCTCGGCGCAGAAAGCCGATGATACGGCAGAAGTGGCGACCGCGTTACTGCCATCGCAGACGGTGGAAGAAAACAGCAAAACCGAGGATAGTGCGGATACGCCGCTGCCGGTCGAGCGGGCGGAGACATTAGAGAATGCGGATGCAGAAGCGGAAAATCAGCCTACAGCCGCTGAAACGGCACCGCCCACTATCCCTGAACAGGCGGCGACACCCGCGCCTGTGCCGGAGGATACACCTGCTCCCGCACCCACGCCGGCACCTGCACAGAAGCCGGCAGAGAAACAGGAGGAACAACCTGCGCCTACGCCCGAACCTGCGCCCACGCCGAAGCCTGACGCCAGCGGGAACATCTACTCCATCGCGGAGGCTATTCAAGCAGGCAACGAGTACGCAAGAGCGCAGTACGGCGTGACCATCGACACCAGTATGACCGCCGCCGACTCCAGCTACTTCCCCGGTACGGCAGACAGCGTGGCATGGCTGGCAGAGAATGGCGGACAGGCGGCACTGACCGCCGCCGTAAAGGGCAACGTGGATGCCACCTTCGCCTGCCTCGCCGCCACGGACGGCGCGGAGACGGTCAGCGCGTATGCGCGATTCAACTGCACCGTCCGCTACGACGCGGCATCGGACGAATACATCGTGGTGGTGCTGTACGGATAAACCAACTGAATACCCGACCGAAAGACCGACAGCGTGAGCTGCCGGTCTTTTGCGTTGGGGGAAAGGAACACTATGAAGAAAACCATTCCCAAGCTGCTGACGCTGGTGTGCCTACTGGTGGCTGTCATGGGATTGTCCGTTGTGACCGCCCACGCCGCCACGGTCACGGGCACCGTCAGCAGCGGCAACGAGTACCGCTACCACGAGGACAAGACGCCTGTGTCCCAGTGGGGGCCGTACACCAGCAACAAGCTCAAGTATTTCACCCGGAACGACACCGGGGAGACTGTCCCGGCCTACTGTATGGAGCCGGAAGTGCGCTCCGCCAGCGGCGATTTGCAGTATTCCTCCACATCGTGGAGCGATTTGACGTGGAATCAGCGGTACGCCGTGACGTTGGCCATGGCCTATGGCTACGGCGGCAATTACGGCTTCAATATGCACCCGGACTGCGCGCAGCTGGCGACGCAGGCGGTGGTGTGGGAGTTCGTGTGCGGCTACCGCAGCCCGGTGTATCCCTACACGCTGTATGACACCACCTGCGCCAACCTGTTCCACTATGCGGGCGACGACGTGGCAGTGGCGTACAACATCATTATTGACCGTATCATGAACCACGGCAAGATCCCCAGCTTCGCGGTGAAATACCGCAACCAGCTTTCGGACGCCAATGCCATTACGCTGACGTGGGACGGCAGCAAATACACCGGCACGGCCACCGACACAAACGGCGTGTTGCCGCAGTACTACTTCAGCACTAATATCAGCGGCGTGACGGTCAATCAGAGCTGGAACACGCTGACCGTGACGGCCACAAAGGACGCAGCGGCGCAGCTGAACGGCTATATCAGCAGCGACTACGGCTACTCGCTGGATGTGGAGGGCACAGAGTCCGTGCTGCTGGAGCCCAGCAACGGCAGCGGCTACCAGGCGTGTGCGGCGCTGACCTCACTGCCCGACCCCGTGTGGGCGTATATACACTTTAAGGTCAACATTGTGGAGGAGAAGGGCAGCATCACCATCAACAAAGTCGATGCGGAGACCGGCAAGGCACTGGCAGGCGTGATCTACCGGCTGTACGACAGCGCAGGGAAAAAGGTGGCGGATGTGACCACCGGCGCGGACGGCAAGGCAGTGCTTGCTGATTTGCCGCAGGGCAGGTATAGCTATCAGGAGATCAGCGCTCCCAGCGGTTATGTGGTGGACAATACCAAGTATCAGATCAACATTACGGCCACGGCACTGAACATTACGCACAAGCGGACAAATGCGTTGGCAAAAGGCAGCATCACCGTCCGCAAGGTGGACGTGATGGGCAGTCCGCTTGCTGGTGCGGAGCTGATGCTGGAAACTTCCACAGACGGTCAGACGTGGACGGAGGTGGGCAGAGTGACCACCGACAGCACCGGTGCAGCCAAGTGGGAGGAACTCACACTCGGGGCGAAGTACCGCATTACCGAGGTCAAAGCACCCGCAGGGTACACGCTGCTGACCGAGCCGCTGTTCACGGGAGTATTGGACAGCAGCAACCGCGATATTACCATCACCGCCTGTAACAATGCGGGCTTCATCCTGCCCTTCACGGGCAGTACGGGATTTACAACCTATATTGTGCTTGCAGCACTCATGCTTTGCATGGGTGTTTATTTTTGCAAAAAATTAGCCCGCCGCAAAACGGCAGGCTGATGGTTCAATTCTGAAAGACTTGTAGCTGCTGTTCGCAGAACTCGCATAGAGCCTCCGTGCGCCAATCTCTGGGTATCAGGCGGCAACATAGAGATTCACCCTTTCTTTCAGCACCGTATCACGGAAGCGAACATCGTTTTCCATTTGAGGCCGCTGCTCCAAAGAACTGACTGTAATCAGGTCAATGCTCTTGCGGAGAGCATCTTCCAAATCGCAGTACACAGCGGAAAGTGTGAGCAGACTCTTGATATTTGTGCCGGAGGTGTCAATCAATAGGTCGATGTCGCTGGAGTCGGTTGCCGTGCCGCGGGCATAGGAGCCGAACAGATAAACCGCCTTCAGTCCATATTTCTGCGCAACAGGCAAAATTCTCTGCGCGATTTGTTCCACGGTATAGACCATCTGCAAGCACCTCCTTCAGATTGATACCACCAGTATACCCGTAAAAAGTGAAAAACTCAACTCAAAAATTATGAACAAGGAGAAAACCAAATGAAAAAGATCCATCGCCTATTGACCATGCTCATGGCCGCTATCATGGCTCTGAGCCTCATCACCACAGCGTTCGCAGAACCTACCATCGATCCCAGCAAAAAAGCATCCCTGAGCATCTATAAATACGACATCACCAAGGCTAGCAACGACGGTGCGTGGGATGCCGAGTCCTACGTTTCCGCCGGCCTGCGTGACGACGCGGTTATCTACAAGCTGAGCAAGTACGCCATCCAGGGCGTGGAGTTTACCTACCTCCGCATTGCCGATATCACCATGAACAATGAGGCCGTGGAGGGCCAGCGTCAGGTGGGTGTGCTGTATGGCTTCGATAGCTCTGGCCGCAGCACCGCCGTGCTGTCTGCCATCGGCCTGACTGCCGCAGACGCTCACAAGACCGCGGGCGGCATCAACTACTTCACCAGCGATATGCTCAACAATAAGCTGTCCACCGCACTGGCTGCCAATGCCACCGCCGTCAAGAACGCGCTGGAAGCTGCGGTCAAGAATGGCACGGCCATGGCCGAGACGGACGCTGCCGGTCACACCTTTGCATCCGACATGGAGCAGGGCCTGTACCTGGTGGTGGAAACCAGAGTTCCCGAAAATGTCACCAGCACCTGTAATCCTTTCTTCGTGTCCCTGCCCATGACCACCATCGACGGCACAGCATGGAACTACGATGTGACCGTTTACCCCAAGAACCAGACCGGCAACCCTACGTTGGAGAAGACCGTGCGTGAAGCAAAGAACTCCACCGGCAAGAACAACGGCAGCCTGACCGACGTCACCGATGGGTACGCGCACACTGCCACCGCCTCCGTGGGCGACACGGTGGATTATCAGATCATCAGCACACTGCCCACGATTACCTCCAAGGCATCCAGCCTGAGCGAGTATACCTATGTGGATACGCTGAGCAAGGGCATCAAGTACAACAAGAACGATGTGGTTATTGAGTTCTTTAAGGACGCTGTCTGCACCGACAAGATCGCCACCTGGGCGGTGAACTCCGGCAAATTCACCGTGGATTACGATGACGCAGCCAACACCATGACCATCCGCATGACCGATACCGGCCTGAGCGAGATCAATGAGGCGGCCACCGTGTATACCGACAGCGTAAAGTGCGGTTATTCCGACTGCACCATGCGGATCACCTATGCGGCAACCCTGACCTCTGACGCCAAGATGGGCGATACCGACAACCCCAACGAGGTCGAGCTGACGTGGCGCAGAACGAATAACACCTACTTTGATACCCTCAAGGACTGCTGCCATGTCTATACCTACGGTGTTGACGTACTCAAGCGGTTTTCTGATAACGGCGGAAATATGAAGAATGTCAAGTTCCGGCTGCATAACGACACCGATGATGTATTCGTGATTGCCGAACAGAAGGACGGCGTGTACTACGCCAAGGGCTTTGCTTCCAAGAAGTCCGATGCTACCACCTTTGTTCCCAACGGCAGCGGCCACATTGTGGTCAAGGGTCTGGAAGATGACACTTATTCCCTGACCGAAATTACCACTGATAAGGGCTATGTGCTGCTGAGGGACGCGGTCAAGATCGTTATCAAGACCGCCGAGAACGGCCAGTGCGAGCAGTGCGGCGCGAAGCTGCTGACCGCCTCCGCCACCGTCAACGGCAAGAATGTCACCATGGCGGATGGCAACGCCATTGTGCCGCTGACTGTGGTCAACAACCCCGGCTTCGATCTGCCCAAGACGGGCGGCTACGGCGTTTGGATGTATACGGTGGGCGGCGTTCTGCTGCTGGGCGCAGCGGCGTTTATCGTGATCCGCAGCCGCAAGCACAAGGACGAGCAGTGAAGCAGAAAAACAAAAGCGCATTTTCGGAATAAATTTTTATGAATAAGAAAATTTATTCCAGTTTCGGAATATTTAGTTGACGGATGGCATATTTCGTTCTATAATGAGAATACTTCTTTTTAGGAGGTGGCTCCCTTGGTAGAACGAAAAGAATATCTTGCTGAACTGGTCGGCTGGAAGGACGAGCAGGTCATCAAAGTTGTGACCGGCATTCGCCGCTGCGGAAAGTCCACGCTGCTGGCGCAGTATCAGGATTGGCTGAGGGTAAACGGCGTCACAGACGCGCAGATCGTATCGGTGAACTTCGAGGAACTGGAATACGAGGAACTGCTGGACTACAAAAAGCTGTACGCCTATCTGAAAGAACGCTTGGTGGCCGGGAGAACGGCCTACATCTTCCTGGACGAGATCCAGAAGGTTGCGGACTTTGAAAAGGTCGTGGACAGTCTGTATGTCAAACCAGATGTGGACATCTACATCACAGGCTCCAATGCGTATATGCTCTCAGGCGATCTTGCAACGCTTTTGACAGGCCGCTATGTGGAGATTAAGATGCTCCCGCTTTCGCTGAAAGAGTTCTTGACGATCACAGAGTTGGACGCTGACCGCGGTTTTGCGGAGTACCTGCAATGCGGCGGACTGCCCTATGTTGCCAGGATGGATCGCACCACGGAAAAAGTGGAGACCTACTTAGAAGGCATCTACAACACGGTCATTGTGAAGGACATCGAAGACCGGCAAGCCCGCAAGGAGAGTGAGCCATCCAAGCGGAAGGTAACAGATATTGCGCTGCTGAAATCCATTGCAAAGTACCTCGCCAGCGTGGTGGGCAGCCCGGTTTCTGTTCGTAGCATCACAGACTATCTGATTTCTTCCGGCAGAAAGGTGTCGCCCAATACGGTGGATGATTATGTGGATGCCCTGACAGAGTCCTTTATCTTCTATCCCGCAGAGCGCTTTGACATTGTGGGCAAGCAGCTTCTGAAGATCAACAAGAAGTTCTATGTCGTAGATCTCGGTTTGCGAAATCACATTCTGCCGCGCAGAAATTATGACCTCGGTTTTTCTCTTGAAAACGTGGTCTATTTTGAACTGCTGCGCCGGGGCTATAAGGTGATGATCGGTAAGCTGGGCAACACGGAGGTCGATTTTGTCGCAGAAAAGCAGGGTGAGTACACCTATTATCAGGTAACGGCGGATATGACGGCGCAGGAGACCTTCGAACGTGAAATGCGTCCACTGACACTGATCCGCGACAATTACGAAAAGATCATCCTGACTGCCGACCATCTGACAGTTGGCAATTACAACGGCATCCGCGTGAAAAATCTTGTGGATTGGCTGCTTGAAAAAGACAACTGAATAATCATGAACAGTCCGACTGCAAAATTGCAGTCGGACTGTTTTATGCCCGAACGTAGTAGCTATAAGAAAAATCAAAATTGAAGGGGAGGTATTTTTTGAGACATAAATGGATACTTATTTCTTTCGTGCTGTTTGCTGTGGCGGGAGTTTTGCTGGCCTATCCATTGGTCAGCACGATCATCAACAGTAAATACCACTCTGACATTGAGACCGCCTACACCGCCGCCATCGAGGACAGCAACGCTGACGAATTAGAGCAACAGCGGCAAGCAGCGCAGCAGTACAACGCCATGCTGTCCGGCGCAGCCATTGCAGAGGGAGGGGCTTCTGCCCCTCCCTTGCCGTATGCGGAGCAGCTCACGGTGGGAGGCGCCATGGCCTATGTAGACATCCCCAAGATCAACGTATATCTGCCGGTGCAGCACGGCACGGACGCGGACACGCTGGAAAAGTCAGTTGGCCATGTGGTCGGCACATCTCTGCCGGTAGGCGGCAGCAGCACCCACGCAGTGCTGTCGGCACACAGTGGTATGGCGAGTTCCAAGCTGTTTTCGGACATCGACCAGCTTGCAGTGGGCGACACGTTTTACATCCATGTGCTGGGTGAGGTGCTGGCATATCAGGTGGACAATATCGCTACTGTACTGCCCACGGATACCAGCCTGCTGCAAATCGAGGAGGGCAAGGATTTAGTCACGCTGGTGACCTGCACACCGTTCGGGGTCAATACCCACCGACTGCTGGTGCGAGGCCAGCGGGTGCCTTATGTGCCGGAGCAGGAAGCACCTGCCGCCGCAGAAAAACCTGTGGCATCCTCGTGGACGCAGCATTACCTTACAGGTCTTGGCATCGGCCTTGGCGTGGTGGCGGCAATCGGCGGCGGTTACTTTTTAGTGAGGAGGTTTCACCATGCGTAAGACATCCCTTGTGCTGGCTGCGCTGCTGGCGGTGGCGGGCATCTGCGTCATGCTGTGGCCGGTGTTCACAGGACATAGGCTGCAAGCCGACACAGATGAGGCTGTGCAGAGCTTCCTCGAAGAACGAAAGCCGGAGCAGCAGTACCCTGAGCTGTTGGCGGCTCTACAGGAGTACAACCGACAGCTTTATAAGGAAAAGCAGTGTAATCTCACCGACCTCGAAGCCTGTGAAGAACCCGCCGCCGACTTGACTGCCTATGGCATCGAAGATGAGATCATAGGCGTCTTAGAGATACCCGCTATGGAGCTGACTATGCCGGTCTACTTGGGTGCATCCGACGCTCACCTTGCCGCAGGCGCGGCGGTGCTGGGCAGCACGTCAGCGCCCATCGGCGGCAACAACACCAACTGCGTCATTGCAGGCCACCGTGGGTGGCGCGGCGCGGACTACTTCCGGCACATAGATAGGCTGGCTGTGGGCGATACCGTTACGCTGACAAATCTATGGGAGACGTTGACCTACACGGTGGCTGACATTCAGATCATCCAGCCACACGAGGTGGACAAGATCAAAATCCAGCAAGGACGCGACCTACTGACGCTGCTCACCTGCCACCCCTACGCCAGCGGCGGGCGGCAAAGGTATGTGGTGTATTGCGAGAGGGTGTTGCCATGAAGAAGATACATCCCATTGTGTGGGCAATTCTCTGCCTTCCGGTTGTGTACTTCGCAATGGTAACCGCCAGCGTCTATATCCCCGGAGAGAATATTTTTGCACTCTTGGAGCGCATCAGCACTATGGTGAGGCGTCTTGACCTGCTGCGATGGACAGCGTATACGCCGCGATTTTTGCTGGTATTTCTGCTGCTCTACGGCGGCGGTGTTCTTTTATACTACGCCGATCATGAAAACCGCCGTCCCGGCGAGGAATACGGCTCAGCCAAATGGGGCAATGCCCGCGAACTGAACAAGCGGTATGCAGACCAAAACGGGAAAAATGTCATCCTCACAAAGCGCGTTTCCATTGGGCTGGATGGCTACAAGCATCGGCGCAACCTCAATATCCTTGTGGTGGGCGGCAGCGGCTCCGGCAAGACCCGCTTTTTCTGCAAGCCCGGTATTATGAGCGTCAACTGCTCCTATTTGATCGTTGACCCCAAGGGCGAGATGCTTCGCAGCACCGGGTATCTTCTGAAGGACGAGGGATACGACATTAAGGTATTTGACCTCATCCATCCCCGGCAATCGGACGGCTATAACCCCTTCACCTACATTCGGGACGACCCGGATGTGCTGAAGCTCATGGACAATCTGGTGAAAAACACCACACCGCCCAAGGGTGCATCCAACGATCCGTTTTGGGAAAAGGCGGAGATCGCGCTGGACTCCGCGTTGATGCTGTATCTGCTCTATGAGGCACCTGTGGAGGAACAGAACTTTGAAATGCTGATGTTCATGCTGGAATGTGCGCGGGTCATGGAGGAGGACGAACAGTACCAAAGTCCACTGGATCTGCTGTTCCAAACCTTGGAGGAGCGCGACCCGTCACATATCGCCGTGCGGGAATATAAGGTTTACAAGCAGGCGGCGGGCAAGACCGCAAAAAGCATTCTTGTGACGGCATCGGTGCGTCTGGCAGCCTTTATCTTTCCACAGTATGCCGCCATGATGCAGACCGATGAGATGGATTTTGCTTCGATGGGTGAGCGTAAGCGCGCGATCTTTTGCGTTATTCCCGTCAACGACGGCAGCATGAACTATCTGGTCAGTATGCTGCTGACCCAGTGCTTTCAACAGCTCTATCTGCGGGCGGACGAGCGGTATAACGGGCGGCTGCCCGTGCCTGTCCGCGTGATACAGGACGAGTGGGCCAACGTTGCCCAGCCGGACAGCTATCCCAAGGTGTTGGCTACCTGCCGCAGCTATAATATCGGCATCAACATCATCGTGCAGAATATTCAGAGCATAAAGGCACTGTATAAGGACGAGTGGGAGGGTATCATCGGCAACTGTGATACTCTCCTGTTTCTCGGTGGCGGCAACGAGCCCACATCACTGGAATTTGTGTCGAAGCTGCTGGGAAAGGAAACGGTGCATACCCGCACACGCGGGCAGACGAAGGGACGCAGTGGGTCAAGCTCCGTCAATTATCAGCAGACCGGGCGTGACCTGATGACCCCTGACGAAATACGGATGCTGCCCACCAATGATGCGCTGCTGTTCATTCGAGGCGAAAAGCCGGTGCGGGATAAGAAGTACGACATCAAAAAGCATCCCAATGTGCGCCGCACGGCGGACGGTCGGGCGAAGCCTTACATCCACAACCCGCCTGTGCCGGACTACACGCTGCCCGACCTGCCTTACGAATTCCATACATTGGACGACTATACATTTTTGGAGGACGAATATGAAATTGAAAAAACCTAACACCATTACAAGAACCGTATGTGCAGGCGCAGGACTCACTCTCTGCTGCCTTGTGCCGGTCTACGCCACCGGCGGTGATCCACTGACCATCGTTAATAACCTGTCCGACTTCATCTTTTCGGTCATCAAGGCCATTGGCATCATCATTCTCGGCTGGGGTATCGTGCAGGTGGGCATGAGCATCCAAAGCCACGACGCCAGCCAGCGGACGCAGGGCTTGCTGTGCCTGTTCGGCGGCTTACTTGTTGCCTTTGCCAAGGAGATTCTGACGCTGATCGGCGTGGTGTAACCCATGGACAACAACTGGATCATTGACAATCTCAACTATGCCTTTGGTGTATGGAATGACAAGCTGACGGAGATGTGGTCACTGCTGACCCAATCGCCCCAGGCGTTTAAGGGCGGCACCATCTGGCAGACGATCCAGGCCATTAACGGAGCCATGCAGGGCATTGGTTACGGCCTGCTGGTTCTGTTTCTGGCTATCGGTATCTTTCGCAGCAGTGCCAGCTTCCGGGATTTTCAGCGGCCTGAACACGTCCTGCGGCACTTTATCTACTTCGTCATGGCAAAGCTGGCTGTGACCTACGGTATCGACCTGATGGTGGACATCTTCGCGGTCTGCGCCGGTATCATCTCCGCCGCTGCCGGCAGCGTGGGCGGCATCGACGGAGCGGCTGTGTCGCTGCCTGCGGAGATGGCGACTGCTATCGAGGATGTGGGCTTCCTCGCCAGTATTCCCCTGTGGCTGGTAACGCTGCTGGGTTGCCTGCTTATTACGGTGCTGGCGTTTCTGATGGTCCTCACCGTGTATGGCCGGTTTTTTAAGCTCTATTTATATGCCGCGCTGTCGCCGGTGGCGCTGGCGTCCTTTGCGGGAGAAGGCACGTCCCAAATGGGCCGTGCCTTTCTGAAAAGCTATATGGGCGTGTGTCTGGAGGGCGCAGTGATCGTGCTGGCCTGTATCGTGTTCTCGGCCTTCGCCGCCAGCGACACGGTGGTGTTGGGCGGTAGCTCGGTGGTCACGCAGGTGTGGGGCTATTTGGGCGAAGTCATCTTCAATATGCTGGTGCTGGTGGGCTTGGTGAAGGGTGCCGACCGTGTGGTGCGGGAGATGTTTGGGATGTGAGAAAATATCGCCCTATACTTTCTTGCTAATTTCTGCCTTGGTATTAGCAGCGCCGTATCTTTGGGTTGCAAACGATTCTGCTGAGTAGTACAATTAAAAAAAGCAAATTGATATATGAAAGGGCTTGTCATCGTGTTAATCAGATGTGCGGAGGAAAAAGATTTTCGGGAACTACGGCAGTTTTATGACCGTATGTGTGAGGTTCTGGGAGAAAAGGACTTTCTGCCGGAAGGCGATAAGGGAGGCTTTCCCTCGGACGAAATGGTCAAAAATGCGATTGAAGAGAAGGATCAGTTTATCGGCATAGAAGATGGCCAAATTGTTGCCGCGTATATCATGAATCATGACTGCGACGAGGCTTACCACACAGTTCGATGGCTGACAGATGCGGAAGACAAAGAGATGGTCGTTCTCCATGCTCTGCGAGTGCTTCCCGAATATGGCGGTCGCGGGTATTCCAAGCAATTGGTGCAGCACGCAATCGATACCGCAAGAGAAAGAGGGCTGAAATCCATTCGCCTTGACTGCATAGAGGGAAATGATATTCCACAGAAAATGTATATGTCGTTTGGATTTGCCTATGTAGATACTGTCGAAATCACATATGTGGACATCGGAATACCGAGGAAGTTCCTTTTATATGAGTTTGTACTCTGACAATATCTTACTCATTAAGGTAACAACGAAGAAAAGCACCGGCTTTCGGTGCTTTTCTTTTATCCAAGGAGGAAACACATGGAAATCAAAATCAACAAAGAAATTCGCAGCTATAAGGAAACCGTCTATTTCGGCCTGACAGCGCGGCAGCTTATTTGTTCACTGCTGGCGGTGGGTACGGCGGTGGGGCTGTACTTCGCCCTGCGGGGCGTATTAGACCGAGAGACACTGAGCTGGCTGTGCATCGTGAGCGCTGCGCCTATGGCGGCGGCTGGCTTCTTCCACTACAACGGCCTGACGCTGGAGCAATTTCTGTGGGCGTGGTGCAAGACCAACTTTCTGCTGGCCGGCCGGCGGCTGTGGCACAGCGAGAATTACCTATACGACCTTTGGGAGGAGGACAAGAAGTGAGAAAACTATTCAAGGGCCGCAGCACGGAACGGGACGCTTTCCGCATTCCCCGCAGCGTGCAGCAGTCCATCCCCATCAAGCGCATCTATAAAGACGGTATCTTTCGTGTAAGCGGCAGGTTTTCCAAGACCTGGCGCTTTTTTGACATCAATTACGCCGTAGCCTCGCCGGAAAAGCAAATGGAGCTGTTTTTGAGCTACTGCGGCGTTCTCAACAGCCTGCCCATCGACGCGGGCATCAAGCTGACGCTGGTGAACCGCCAGCTCAACCGGCAGGAGTTCAGCCGAAACCTCCTGATGGCCTACCGGCAGGATGGCCGCGACTATATGCGCCGCGAATATAACGGCATTCTGCTGGACAAGGCCACCGGCAGCAACAATCTGGTGCAGGAGAAGTACATCACCGTGTCTGTGGCCAAGCGCAGCATCGAGGAGGCCCGCACCTTCTTCGCCCGCGTGGGAACCGACCTGACCGCTGGCCTGAGCCGTATGGATTCCGGTATACGGGAAATTACCCTCAACGAACGCCTGCGGCTGTTCCACGACTTCTTCCGCGTGGGGCAGGAATCCGCCTTCGCCTTCGATCTGCAAACCGCCCAGCGGCGGGGCCACGACTTCCGCGATGCCATCGCGCCGGAGACGCTGCAATTCTTCCACGACCACTACGCCGTGGACGAGCGTGTAGGCCGCACCCTGTTCCTGCGGGAGTACGCCAGCTTCATCAAGGACACCATGATCACCGAGCTGATGGACTATCCCCGAAACATGATGCTGTCCATCGATATTGTGCCGGTGGCCACTGATGAGGCTGTATCGGAGATGCACCGGCGCATCATGGCGGTGGAGAGCGATATCACCCGCTGGCAGCAGCGGCAGAACCACCACAACAATTTCTCCGCCAATATCCCCTATGATCTGGAGCAAATGAGAAAAGAGACACGGGAGTTCTTAGACGACCTGACCGCCCGCGACCAACGGATGATGTACGCGCTGGTGACGCTGACCCACCTTGCCGACAACGAGGAGCAGTTGGAGCAGGACACGGAGGCGCTGTCCGCCATTGGCCGTTCCCACGGCTGTCAGTTTGCCACTATGAAGCACCAGCAAGAGGACGCGCTGAACACGGTGCTGCCCTACGGCCTGCGGCGTATCGACGCTATGCGAACGTTGACCACCGAAAGTACCGCCGTGCTGCTGCCCTTCAAGACGCAGGAGATCATGGACACGGGCGGCCTGTACTACGGCGTCAACGCCGTGTCCCGCAACCTCATCATCTGTAACCGCGACGCGATGCTCAACGGTCACGGCCTTTATATGGGCGTGTCCGGCAGCGGCAAGTCCATGATGGCCAAGCAGGAGATCGGCTTCGTGGGGCTGAATACCAACCACGATATTATTGTGGTAGACCCCGAGCGGGAGTATGGCCCGCTGATCCGCGCCTTGGGCGGCGAGGTCATCACCATCTCCGCCTCCAACGGCAGCTATGTCAACGCGCTGGACATCTCCAAGGAGTACGGCGACGGGCGTAACCCGTTGGTATTGAAAAGCGAGTTCATTATGAGCCTGTGCGAACAGCTCATGGGCGCGGACGGGATCGGCGCAAAGGAGAAGTCCATCATCGACCGCTGTACCGCCAACATCTACCGCAAGTACATCCGCAGATACGAGGGCGACCCGCCCACGCTGAAAGACCTCTATGACGACCTTATGCGGCAGAAGGAGCCTGTTGCCCATGAAATTGCGCTGGCACTGGAGCTGTTCACTACCGGCAGCCTAAACGTGTTTGCCCATCAGACCAATATCGACACCCGCAACCGTATCATTTGCTACGACATTCAGGACTTGGGTGAAAACCTCAAGCCCATCGGCCTGCTGGTGATGCTGGACAGCATCCTCAACCGCGTCATTCGCAACCGGCAGCAGGGGCGGTACACCCACGTCTATATTGATGAGATCTATCTGTTCTTCGCCAGCCCCGGCGTGGGCGGCAAGAGTGCCATCAACAACTATTCCAGCGAATTTCTTTACAAATGCTGGAAGCGGTTCCGCAAATACTACGCCACCCTCACCGGCATTACGCAGAACGTGGAGGAGTGTCTGCTGTCCGATACGGCGCGGCTGATGTTCGCCAACAGCGAATTTTTGGTGCTGCTGAATCAGGCACCTACCGACCGTGCGGAGCTGGCCAAGCTGCTGGATGCCAGCGACGCGCAGATGGATTACGTCAGCGACGCCCCGGCAGGCCACGGACTGATCAAGGTGGGCTCCTGCCTCGTGCCTTTCATCAATGAGCTGCCCCGCGATACGGAGCTGTACCGCCTGATGACCACCAAGCCGGGGGAGCAAAATGCGTGATGTCAAGACCCGCGCCGCCATGGAGCAGCCGAAAACGCGGCAGAAAGACGCCATACCCCGCACGGCGGTGCGTATCTTGCAGCGGCACTACGTCCAGCAGAAGCAGGAACGGCAGACCCAGCACCAGCGCCAGCCGGTGGAGTACGCCACGGAGCAGGTGAAGCAAAGTGCGGTGGACGCCGCCCGTCTGACATTCCGCGCCACGCAGCAGCTTCAGCGGAAGTACGTCCTGCACAAATACCGTGCGCAAAAGGTACGGCAGCGGCAGGAGACAACGGCGGCGCAGGTGCGACAGCGGGATATGTGGCGGTCAACGGAGCAGACCGCCGCAGCGCAGCACACTGCCACAGTGCCGCGCCAACCGACGCAAAAACCGCCTGCACCAACCATGACCGCCGCCCAGCAGCGGGCGAAGCAGCAAACCCAACGCGCCGCCCAGCGACAGATGCTCCGGCAGACGAAAGCTGCTGCCCGAAAAGCGGGACAGCGGCTGGAACAGATGATGCAGGCGGCAGGCAAGGCCATCCGCGCCGGTATCAAGGCGATAGCCGCAGCAGGCGGCGGTGCGCTGCTGTTCCTGCTGCTGGCCTTGCCGGTAATCGCGGTTGCGGCGGCACTGTCTCCGGCAGGCGTCCTTGCGGACAGTCACACTATGGAGCCCACCGGCGAAGCCATGGAGGTGTGGGAGCGCCTGCCGGACGATCTCTCTATGGAGCGGCGCATGGTTGTCACCTATGCGCTGGCGCTGGTGGACAAGGTGGATTACTTTTGGGGCGGCAAATCGCTGGTGCTGGGCTGGGACGACCGTTGGGGTGAGCTGACGGAGGTCACAGCCGAGGGCGGCGACAGCACCGGCACGGAGCAGCCCTACGGTCTTGACTGTTCCGGCTTCGTGGATTGGGCGTTTTACAACGCCAGCGGCGGCGAGTATGTGATCGGACAGGGCGGCGGAGCGGCGGCACAACACGCCAACTGTGTGGACATAGAGTGGGACGAAGTACAGCCAGGGGACTTGCTGTTTTATCCGGAGGATGAACACGTCGGCGTCGCCGCAGGTCACGACTGGCTGGGCCGCCTGTTGGTGGTGCATTGCGCCGCAGGTACGGACGGTGTGGCGATCTCACATCGAACCGGTTTTGAGACTGCGGCAAGACCCATGTGGTATGGGGAAGAATAGAGGGCAGAGGATGCCATAGCGGCATAGAGTTCCATGCAGTTGATGAGTATCACATAGCATTTTGCCTTTCCATACGCCGCCTGCTACAATACTCAAAAATGACCGGGAGGCGTAGCGCATCATGCGGAAGAAATTGGAGATCACAGAACGGGAGCTGGAAAAATTTGCGGGGTATCTGCGGCGGGAGGAGCGGGAGGATTCCACCATCGAATCTTACCTGAGGACGGCAAGGCGGTTCGCCGCCTGCCGGGATGTGGTGCGTCTGGCGGACGTGCTGGGACACAGCAGCATCGAGATGACCCGCATCTACCTGCTGTCCACGGCAAAAGAAAGTGTCCGCCAGTTGGACAGGCTTGGCCTGCTCAGCGGGTGGGCATAATTATTATTTCGTGTAACTTGTTGGAAACCGTGAAATGAAAACGCCCCACAGCAAAGGCTGCGAGGCGCAAATGGATATAACTGGAAAAGCCAATTCAAAACACAACGAATCGGCTCTGCATAATTGTGTGAAATGGTTGCGTTTGCTTGACGTTAGCTATTAAATGTGGTACACTACCACTGTAATTTTGACGAAACACTGGACATTTCTGACAGTAGCTCGTCAGATTAATAATTATGTCTTGAACGGAGCGACTATGGCACGGAGAAGGGCGAACAGCGCAAAGATAGACCCGGCACTTTTCCGTCGCAGCGCGTCGTCCGTGACGCTGACGGAGGATGTGATCACGGCCTATGTGTCCATCCTGCGTGCAGAAGGCCGTACCGGGTCAAGCTTGCATCTCTGTGAGACTGTCCTGCGACAGTTTCTCGCGTTTTTACCGGACGGTGTCCTTGCAAAGGACTCATTATCCGTCTGGCGTGAGCAGCTGTTGACCGAGGGGTTTGCCATCCGAACGGTGAATTGCAGAGTTTCCACTGTAAGCGCGCTGTTAGAGGCGATGGATTGCCGGGAGTTTCAGGTAGACCGCCAGCTTCGCCCTCCCCAGTTCGAAGCCCCGGAGCTGACGCGACAGGAGTATCTGCGGATGCTGCAAACGGCGAAGGTGCTGGAGGATCGGCGGGGCTATGTGCTGGCGAAGCTGTTTGCCACCACGGGATTGTCTGTGTCTGACCTGCCGTTGGTGACGGTGGAGGCCGCAGAGTCCGGTCGGCTGGTGAAAGGACGGGAGATCGTCCGGTTTTCGGAGGGCCTGCAAACCGACCTGCTGGCGTACGCCAAGCAAAATGGGCGTCTGACCGGCACGATTTTCACACAGAAGAACGGCTCGCCACTGATGCGCACGCAGGTGGGAGTTTACATCCAAAAGCTGGGACAGGACGCACGGATACCCATCGAGAAAGCCAATGTCCGCGCACTGCGCCAGCTGCACAAGGCCGCCGTGGCGGCCATAGAAGCCAACTTCGATCTCCTCGTTCAGCAGGCCTACGAACGGCAGCTGGAGATGGAGGAGGTCAGCGCGGGATGGTAAATCAAATTAGTAAGGGATCGCACTATGACTTTAGCAAAAGACAAGCCGCAATTTGATTTGAAGCGCGTGTTCGCGCTTTGTTTTGCCGTGTACGCGGTGCTTATCATCGCGTTTTACTTTCTGGCAGGCGACCAGCTGCATTTTCGTCGCTCCCGCGGCGAGGTGACCATGCCCGCCGCTGAGGCGGGGACGATAGAGCTGGTGCAGGGGACATATGTACAGCAGATGTTCACCGCGAAGATCCAGCGGTTGGAGAGCGTCTCCGTCCAGTGGGGCACGTACTACCGCGCCAACGCCGGCACGGTGACCATGGCACTGTACCACGGCGAAGAGCTGCTGGGGCAGCAGACCTTTGACGTGGCGGCAATCACCGAGGGCGGCGTGACCACGCTGACCTTTGATACGTCCTTGGAGGGCTTGGCGGATGTGCCGCTGACACTGCGTCTGTGGGCGGATTCCACCCCCGGCAGCGCGGTGTCCCCCATGATGAACACCTCCGCACCGCAGACGGAGGGCTTTGCCCTCGATTTGAACGGCTCTGCCGCTGCGGGGACGCTCTGCTTCTCCGCCGGTGGCGAGGACTATATCTGGACAGGTTTGCATTATTGGGAGTTCGCGGCGGCGCTCGGAATGCTGCTGGCAGCATACCTGTTCTGGTCGTACAAGCGGTGGCAGCAGGGAAAGCCCAGCGCGCCGGTGAAGGCCGTTGTTGCCGTGCAGAAGTACCGGTTTCTCATCAAGCAGCTGGTGGATCGTGACTTCAAGGCGAAGTACAAACGCTCGGTGCTGGGCGTGTTCTGGAGCTTTCTGAACCCGCTGCTGAACATGGCGGTGCAGTATGTGGTGTTCTCGAATCTGTTCAAATTCGATATTCCCAATTTCCCGGTTTACTTGCTGTGCGGCAACGTGATCTTCACCTATTTCTCCGAGTCCTGCGGCATGGCCCTGACCTCCATCGTGGGCAACGCCAGCCTTATCACCAAGGTCTATGTGCCCAAATATATCTACCCGCTGACCCGGATACTGTCCTCCCTCATCAATCTGCTGATTTCCATGATCCCGCTGATTGCCGTGGCACTGATCTCCGGGTTGCTGCCTGCACCGGCGTATATCCTATCGCTGTATGCCTTCGTGTGCCTGGCACTGTTCTGCCTGGGACTGGGCATGCTGCTGTCGGCGGCCATGGTGTTCTTCCGGGATATTCAGTTCTTGTGGGGCGTGCTGACCACCATCTGGATGTACCTGACCCCCATTTTCTATCCGGTCTCCGCACTGCCGGAGGCGGCCCAGCGCATCGTGATGATGAACCCGCTGTACTACTACGTGACCTTCGTGCGGACGTGCATCATCGACGGCGTTTCACCGGAGCCGACCATGTACGCCCAGTGCCTGCTGTACGCCATTGTGGCACTGGTGGTAGGCGCGTGGGTGTTTAAGAAGAATCAGGATAAATTCGTGCTGTATCTGTGAGGTGGAGTATGGAACGAAACGATATTACCATTTCCGCCCACGATGTGGCGATGCGCTTTCGGCTGACGGATGACAAGATCCTGTCGCTGAAGGAATTCGTCACACGGAAGATCCGCGGAAAAATCAAGACCAACGAGTTCTGGGCACTGAAGGGCATCAGCTTCGACGTGCATAAGGGCGAGGTGCTGGGCATCATCGGGCGCAACGGCTCCGGCAAGAGCACATTGCTTAAGTGCATCTCCGGCATTTTGAAGCCTACGCGGGGCAGCGTGACCTGTCACGGGAACATCGTACCTATGCTGGAGCTTGGCTCCGGCTTCGACCCCGACCTGACGGGACGGGAGAACGTGTTCCTCAACGGCGCGATTTTAGGCTACACGGAGGAATTTCTGAAGGAGAAATTCGACGAGATACACGCGTTTTCCGAGCTGGGGGACTTCATTGACGTACCCATTCGGAATTACTCCAGCGGCATGATGGCGCGGCTGGCGTTCTCGGTGGCGACGGTGGTGAATCCGCAGATCCTCATCGTGGACGAGATACTGTCCGTGGGCGATGAGTCGTTTCAGGCCAAGAGCCGTGCGCGGATGATGGAGCTGATGAGCGGCGGCACCACAGTGCTGTTCGTGAGCCACAACCTCAGTCAGATCCGGGAGATGTGCGACCATGTCCTGTGGCTGGACAGCGGAGAAGTGAAAATGTACGGCGAAACACAAGAGGTGTGCGACGCGTACTCGATATAAAAAATGAGGGGAGAAAAAAAGCATGAAAGGTATCGTATTAGCAGGCGGCAGCGGGACGCGGCTATATCCGCTGACCATGGTCACATCCAAACAGCTGCTTCCAATTTATGACAAACCCATGGTGTATTACCCCATCTCCACGCTGATGCTGGCGGGGATACGGGATATTCTCATCATCTCAACGCCGACCGACCTGCCGAACTTCCAGCGCCTGCTGGGAGACGGCAGTCAATTCGGCGTTCATTTTTCGTATAAAGTACAGCCCTCGCCGGACGGTTTGGCGCAGGCGTTCATTCTGGGCGAGGAGTTTATCGGCGATGACCGGGCTGCTATGATCCTGGGCGACAACATTTTCTACGGCGCGGGACTCACTACACAGCTGCGCAAGGCAGTGGAGCAGGAGGACGGCGCGACTGTGTTCGGCTACTACGTCAATGACCCGGAGCGGTTCGGTGTGGTGGAGCTGGACGACAGCGGCAAGGCTATCTCCATTGAGGAAAAGCCCAAAGAGCCCAAGAGCAATTATGCAGTCACCGGCCTGTACTTCTACGACAAAAAGGTGGTGGAGCGAGCAAAGGCGTTGAAGCCCTCCGCTCGTGGCGAGCTGGAGATCACCGATTTGAACCGGGTATATCTGGACGAGGGGACGCTGCACGTGGTCACGCTGGGGCGCGGCTACGCTTGGCTGGATACCGGAACGATGGATTCTCTGGCGGAGGCCACGGAGTTCGTCCGCGTGGTGGAATCCCGGGAGGGCATCCAAATCTCCGCGCTGGAAGAGATTGCCTACCGCAACGGATGGATCAATAAAGAGCAGCTGTTGCTGGCGGCCAATATCTACGGCAAGTCTCCCTATGGCCGGCATTTGAAGAACGTGGCTGAGGGCAAATACATCTATTGAGGACGGGAAAATGGAATTTATTAAGACTGCCATTGACGGCGTATATATCGTAGAGCCGAAGGTGTTCGGCGACCACCGTGGTTTCTTTATGGAGAGCTATTCCAAACGCGTGTTTGAGGAGGCGGGGCTGCACTATGACTTCGTGCAGGACAATCATTCCTCCTCCACGGTGAAGGGCACCCTGCGTGGTATCCACTTCCAGCGGGGCGATAAGGCGCAGGCCAAGCTGGTACGCTGCGTCCGCGGCGCGGTGCTGGATGTGGCGGTGGACCTGCGGCCCAACAGCCCTACCTACAAGAAGTGGGTGGCGGTGGAGCTGAGTGAGGAGAACAAGCGGCAACTGATGATCCCCCGCGGCTTCGGCCACGGCTTTGTGACGCTGACCGATGAGGTGGAGTTTCTCTATAAAGCGGATAACTACTACGCGCCGGAGGCCGACGGCGGTATCCGCTGGAACGACCCTGAGTTAAATATCGACTGGGGCGTGGATGACCCCATCCTGTCCCAAAAGGATCAGACTTCCCCGTGGCTGAAGGACGCCATCACCGATTTTTGAGGAGGAACAGCTATGACTATCATCGTCACCGGCGGTGCCGGATTTATCGGCAGCAACTTCATTTTCTATATGCTGGACAAGCACCCGGAGGATCGTATTGTCTGCGTGGACAAGCTGACCTATGCGGGCAACCTGTCCACGCTGGAGAGCGTCATGGACAAGCCCAACTTCCGTTTCGTGAAGGCGGACATCTGTGACCGCAAGGCCATCTATGCTCTGTTTGAGGAGGAGCATCCCGACATGGTGGTGAACTTCGCCGCCGAGAGCCACGTGGACCGCTCCATCGAGAACCCGGAGGTCTTCTTGCAGACCAACATTCTGGGTACGCAGGTCATGCTGGACGCCTGCCGGAAATACGGTATTCAGCGTTACCATCAGGTGTCCACCGATGAGGTATACGGCGACCTGCCGCTGGATCGTCCCGACCTGTTCTTTACCGAGGAGACACCCATCCACACCTCCAGCCCGTACAGCTCTTCCAAGGCGGGCGCGGATCTGCTGGTGCTGGCCTACCACCGCACCTACGGCCTGCCCGTCACGGTGAGCCGCTGCTCCAACAACTACGGCCCGTACCACTTCCCGGAGAAGCTGATCCCGCTGATGATCGCCAACGCGCTGAACGACAAGCCCCTGCCGGTGTACGGCGAGGGCTTGAACGTCCGGGACTGGCTGTATGTGGAGGATCACTGCAAGGCCATCGACCTCATCATCCGCAATGGCCGGGTGGGCGAGGTGTACAACATCGGCGGCCACAATGAGATGCGGAACATCGACATCGTGCGGCTGATCTGCCAGAAGCTGGGCAAGCCGGAGAGCCTGATCACCTACGTCACCGACCGCAAGGGACACGATATGCGCTACGCCATCGACCCCACCAAGATCCATAGCGAGCTGGGCTGGCTGCCGGAGACGAAGTTTGCCGATGGCATCGACAAGACCATAGACTGGTATCTGACCCACCGCGACTGGTGGGAGAACATCATCAACGGGGAGTACCAGCATTACTATGAGCGGATGTATGGGAACCGATAAACCGCGGATCTCCATTTTGATGGCGGTGTATGAGCCACGGATGGATTGGCTGCGAGAGCAGCTGATGAGCTTGAATGCCCAGACGTATCCCAACCTGCGGCTTTATATCCGGGATGATTGTTCGCCTACCGTGCCCTATGAACAGATACAGTCCTGCGTGCAGGAGTGTATCACGAGTTTCCCCTACACCATCGCGCGCAACGAGAAAAATCTTGGCTCCAACGGTACGTTCGAACTGTTGACTAGAGATGCCGAGGGCGACCTGTTCGCCTACTGCGACCAGGACGATGTTTGGCTGCCGGAGAAGCTGACCGTATTGCAGGAAGCTATGGAACGGGAACAGGCAAGGCTGGTCTGCTCAGATATGTACATCATTGACGGCAATGGAAAACAGGTGGCAGGCAGCATTACCAAAGTGCGGCGTCATCATGTATTCCGCAGCGGCAGAGATCTTGCAGAGGGTCTGCTGACACACAACTTTGTCACCGGCTGCACGATGCTGGTCCAATCGGATGCGGCAAAGCGTGCCATCTCGTTCTGCCCATATATGGTGCATGATCATTATATTGCCTTGTGCTGTGCAGCGGAAGGCATGGTGTACTCCTCCCCCGAAAAGACGATCTGTTATCGCATCCATGGCGGCAACCAAACCGGTATCATGAGCGGTGTGCGGGACAAAGAGAGCTATCTGAACGTGAGGATCAGCGCAGTAGAAGAAAAGCTCCGCTGGTTGGAGAAATATTTTCCATACCATGATGACTTGAACAAAAGTATCCACAGGCGATTGCGCTGGGTGCACGCACGCAAGGAGAACTGGCAGAAAAAAGGCCATGCGAGTGAGCTTTGGCAGCTCCGGGACTGCGGCAGGCAGGTCACGGCGTATGAGATATTGGCGGCTCGTCTGCCGGAAAAACTGTTTATGAGAACGATCAACCTGGCACGGAAAAATGTAATTTAACGACATGAGAGTATTTGTAACAGGCGGAAGCGGGCAGCTTGGAAAAAGCCTGAAAGCCATTTTACCTGCTATGGGACATGAGGTGATCGCGCCATCGCGGGCAGAAATGGATATAACGCACCAAGATGTTGTCTGCGCCCGTATAGTAGAGGCTGCGGCACAAATTGTGATCCACTGCGCTGCCTACAACCAAGTGGACTTGGCAGAAACGGAACAGACGCAATGCTTTGCTGTGAATGCACAAGGTACGGAGAATGTGGCGCGGGCCTGTGTATCAGCCGGCATCAGAATGATTTTTATCAGTACGGATTATGTATTTGACGGCAAGAAGACTGCACCATACCTGCCGGACGATAAACGTGCCCCCTTGTCAGTGTATGGCTGCTCCAAAATGAGGGGGGAGGATGCTGTGTTGGGGGCAAGCCCGCAAAATGCGGTGATACGCACCTCTTGGTTATTTGGCCCGTCACAGGATAACTTCGTTCAGGCGATCCTGCGCGCTTCCGCAACGCGGACAAAACTGGATGTAGTCTGTGATCAAACCGGCAGCCCCACCTACTCGAAAGACTTGGCATTGCTGTTGAGCGAGTTTATTAAGACGGATGCTGCGGGAATTTTTCATGCTGTCAATACAGGCGTATGCAGTCGTGCCGATTACGCAAGAGAGATCCTGCGTTTAGCCGGAAGGAATTGTGTGGTACATGACGTGCCTACGACAGCTTATCCATCGGCGGCATCCAGACCTCTTAATTCGGAACTAAGTACTGCTTGTTTGGCGGAAAAAGGTTTGGCACAGCTGCCGACATGGCAGGATGCGCTTTGCCGCTATATGAAAACTTTAGAGCAAAATATAAAGGGGATATAAGCAATGGAAAAGAAAATAGTTGTAACTGGTGCAGGCGGGTATATTGGCCGCCATGTGGTCAAGACATTGTGCGACCAAGGCGCGGATGTGCTTGCGGTTGATTTTCGTACGGATGGCATCGATCCTCGTGCGGATACCTTAGTTTATGATATTTTCAATGGCTCTAAAACAATTTATCAGGATCTGGGCTGCCCTGACGCTTGTCTGCATATGGCGTGGAAGGATGGCTTTGTGCATAACTCCGATGCACATATGGAATTTCTCTCTCGTCACTATACTTTTGTGCGGGACATGGTTGTTGGCGGTTTGAAGCAGATTGCTGTCATGGGTACTATGCACGAGGTTGGCTATTGGGAGGGCGCGATTGATGAGAACACGCCCTGCAACCCTATCAGCCTCTACGGCGTGGCGAAAGACGCGCTGCGCCGCAGTCTGTTTTTGCTGCTGAAGGATAAAGGTGTTTGCCTGCAATGGCTGCGTGCCTATTACATCTGCGGCGATGACAAACGCGCGGTGTCTATCTTTGGCAAGATCGTACAGGCAGCTGAGGAAGGGAAAACACATTTTCCTTTTACCAGCGGCAAAAATCTTTATGATTTCATCGATGTGGACGAGTTGTCGTGCCAAATTGCAGCTTCCGTGATGCAGACGGAGGTGGACGGAATCATTAACTGCTGTACCGGTGAGCCTATGAGTCTGGCGGATAAGGTGGAGAGTTTTATCAAGGAGCACGGCTTCAACATTCAGTTGGATTACGGTGCATTCCCTGATCGGCCCTACGATTCTCCGGGGGTGTGGGGCGACGCAGCAAAGATCAAAAAGATCTTGGGAAAATAAAAAGGAGCAGGGGAGAGTACAAGCATGAGGTTGGATCAGATAAAGGATATTAAGCGGTTGGTGATTTACTTTTTTTATGATGCGGACGGGATTGTTGACCGCTATGTCCCTTATATGCTGGAGGATATCAAGAGGAACTGTTCTGAGATATTTGTGGTTTGCAACGGGAAATTGACCCCGGAGGGACGAGCAACATTCAAAAAGCTGACGCCGAATGTCATGGTTCGGGAAAACACAGGCTTTGACGTTTGGGCCTATAAGACAGCGTTGGAGTATTACGGCTGGGATAAATTGGCGGAATATGATGAAGTCATACTGATGAACAGTACGATCATGGGACCGATATACCCTTTTTCTGAAATGTTCGAAGAAATGAATCAACGTGACTTGGATTTTTGGGGAATCACAAAATTCCATCGAGTTGACTATAATCCATACAATACGGAGTATGGATATTTACCGGAACATATACAATCCCACTTTATTGCCGTACGAAAATCTCTGCTTTGTACGCCGGAGTTCCACACATATTGGGATAAGCACGTTGAGATAAAATCTTATGCAGATGCTGTTCGTAAACATGAAGCTATTTTTACGAAAAAGTTTGCAGACTACGGGTTCAAGTGGGAAATCTATTCAGATACATCAACCTTAGAAGGTTATACAAATTATCCATTGATGATGTGCCCCGTAAAAACAATCACAGAATATAAGTGTCCAATATTCAAAAGAAGGACTTTCTTTCACATCTACTCCGATTACATAAGAAGCACAGAGGGCAATCAGGCGCGAGAGCTGATGGCATTTCTCAAAAATCAAACATCTTATGATGTGGATATGATTTGGGACAATATACTGCGGCTCTACCACCTTACAGATATTGCCTCCGCGCTTCAGCTAAATTTCATCCTGCCTTCTCGGTATTCTGATGTGGACTGCGAGGGTTCTCATAAAATCGCACTGGTAATTCACTCTTACTTCAAAGATTTAATCCCCTATTGTTATAAATATGCCCTGTCAATGCCTGAAAACTGCGATATATATGTAACAACAAACACCGCTGAAAAGGCACAGGAGATTCGGAATGTATTTTCAAACGGCCCTTGGGAAAAAGTTGAAGTACTTATTGTCGAAAATAGGGGACGAGATGTAAGCGCACTTCTTGTTGGCGTGGCAGGCAGAGTAAGCAACTACGACTACGTGTGTTTTGTGCATGATAAGAAGACAACGCAACTGGATTATGGCATTAAGGGGCATGCTTTCTCGGAAAGATGTTTCCAGAATTTGCTGCCCACAAAAGAATTTGTTCAAAATGTGATAGGGCTGCTTGAGAGCGAACCCAGAATGGGGTTGTTATTTCCTGCGCCGCCAAATCATGCGGATTTTTATTCTACGTTGGGAAATGAATGGGGTCCTAATTTTGAGTGTACAGAAAAGCTGCATAAAAAATTGCAGCTTAAATGCCCCATCGCATATGACAAGGAGCCGCGGGCACCGCTGGGTACAATGTTTTGGTTTCGCCCCGAAGCGTTAAAAAAACTCTTGGAATTTGGCTGGAAATATGAGGATTTTCCCAAAGAGCCAAATGGCATCGATGGAACAGTCCTGCATGCAGTGGAGAGAATTTATCCTTTTGTTGCACAGGATGCAGGGTTCTACTCTGCGTGGATATATTCCGACGAATATGCGCGATCGGAGATCAACAATCTGACCTATGAACTAAGAGGGCTAAATACTCGCGCCTTTGCACTATTTGGAAATCAAGCATACTATGGATTAATGGTTGCTTTCGATGATTTTTTACAAAACAAGGGTTCTGGATATGCCGCACGCCGCGCACTGAAGTTCCAACTTAAGTCAAAAATTCCAAAGCCAATTTGGATCATTATGCGGAAGATTTATCGTTTTTTTGGCGGAAAAAAGTGGGTCGGGTAAACAAAAGAGCAGAGGCTTATATTTTCTCTATCCTTTTGCAGTATAGGGAAAATGCTTTGCATGGTGTAGGGATAGGAGAAACGATGAAAAAGGAGAATAACTTTCTGGTTGTGGGCGCTGCCGTCTGTTTTGTCATAGCCTGCATATTTTCCGGTCTATATAAGTTTAGTAATGAGCATGTCAAACAGTATTCTTTGGATGACAATGTGATTCAGAGTGGGGAATTGTACTTTTACGGGTGTGATGAACCGTCAATCGAGAATAACCGTGTATTAGCAATTACAGGGTGGATTGCTCCCAAAGAATTTGATTTGACCTATATAGATCGCAAAGTGCTGATAGAAAACCAAGGTGTCTTCTATGAATTAAACACAATAGCGGTTGAAAGAGGACTAACAGCTTTTTTTAATACGGGGTACGACTATACAAATGGTGGAATTGAAGCCAAGTGTCTGACTGCAGATTTACAAGGGAAAGAGTATAAACTCTACTATTTGGTCAAGGAACAAGATGGAAGGGCGTACTTGATCAATTTGGACAAAAGCATAGACATATCGGAGGGATGACAGTGAAGCAACTCAAAAAGATGCGCCCTGTTGGGTATCTGCAATTTGTCGTGTTCTTTGTGGCCATTTTTGCAGTATTGCTATCTTATGGTTTGCTGAACGGAAGCGATGACAGCTATTATATTGAGCAGCTCAAAGATATGCCCATTTTTCAATGGGTATATTGGCGAGCCACCACATGGCAACCTAGACTGGTTCCAGACTTTTTGATTGCATTGTTTCAGTTTAATTTCCATGCTTGGAGAGTGGCAACAGCGCTCGTCGCAACGTTCATGATGGTCACAATCGGAAGTATTTGCACAAGGAAAATATCAGACAAGCATGGTAGTGAGGTTATATATTCCGTTATTTGCTGCGCATTCTTTCTGATATTTCCTGAGGTACTTCGCTACTCAGTTTACTGGTATACAGGTTCATTCAACTACTTGTGGCCTGCATTTTTCATGGTTGTCGCAAGCTCTACCTTTTGGTGTGCCGCTATCGATAGGCCAGTGGCAAATCGTCTTTGGATGGCTTTTGCAGCAGTAGCATCAATGCTAGTTGTATATATGGAACAGACTGCTGCGATTTTCCTGTGTTTTGCGCTGTTGAGCCTTATCATAATGCGTGTGCAGCACAAAAGAATCACTTACAATTTGATTTTACAGGTTTTCTGTGCAGCCCTAAATTTAGGCGTTTACCTTTCTTTTGGCGGGACACAAATTAGACAAGCAGCAGAAGTATATTGGTATAAAGATTTCAATATGCTGTCTTCAATTGACAAAATATTCCAAGGCATCAATTGGGGTAACTACCATTTGTTGAATGCATCAAATGCCCTGATGCTGCTCTTTACGGGACTCTTAACTATTACCATATTGAAAACGCGTACAGGATTGTCAAGAATTGCGAAAGTGGTGATAAGTGTTCCTCCGATTGTGATTGTTCTTGGCATGCTGCCTCTTGAAACTGTATTCTCTCGGATAGCGTATTCGAACTTTAATACGGCTTACCATTTGAAGACCGGAACAATATTCGAATATGCTCTGAATTCTATGTATGCAAGACCAAACGATTTTAGGCTCGGAATCGTAGGATTAGCACCAAGCGTATTTTGTATGACGATTGTTCTTTTTATAGGCGTGTGTCTTCTTTTGACGTTTAGAGATAAGACTGAGGCTATATTAAGTTTTCTTTTGTATTTGGCAGCGCTGGCATCAATGTATTCGATAAGTATTTCTCCGACAATTTTTGCATCAGGAGATCGAGTGTTTTTTATGACAGACATCCTATTAGTTTTACTTGTTGGCTTAGTCACGAAAGAATTGATTCTAAGAACTGATGCGCTCAATAAAAAATGGTTTTACAGAGTGAGATTGGTTTTGCTTTTTTTCGCAGCGTGTTATGTATTGGATGAAATCGGCCAAGGGGTCACAATAGGGCAAGGCATTATAAGCTGAGACTTGATTAGGGAGAGGAACACCAAATGGAAAGAGTTACCATGGTCATTCCCTGCTACAACGAGCAGGAGGCGCTCCCGTATTTCCTCAAGGAAATACGTTTAGTAGCGGACCGTATGTCCGCTGCTAAGGATGTTGTGTTTGAATTTTTGTTTGTCAACGACGGCTCCAAAGACCGCACGCTTGACATTCTTCGGGAAGCAGCTTTGGTGGACAAGCGTGTCCGATACATATCATTTTCTAGAAATTTTGGGAAAGAAGCAGCTATGTATGCCGGCCTAAAGAATGCTACTGGTGATTATGTAGCTATCATGGATGCCGATATGCAAGATCCGCCTGCGCTGCTGCCTGAGATGTACGAGGCTTTGCAGAGTGGCGAGTACGATTCTGTGGCCACACGACGAGTTGACCGAAAAGGCGAACCGCCTGTTCGCAGCTTTTTTGCACGCGGCTTCTACAAGATCATCAACCGCATATCTGATGCGGATATTGTGGATGGTGCGCGTGATTTCCGCCTGATGAAACGGCAAATGGTAGATGCTATTCTATCCATGAGTGAGTACAATCGGTTTTCTAAGGGTATTTTCGGCTGGGTAGGTTTCCGCACGAAATGGCTGCCCTACGAGAATGTCGAACGTGTTGCCGGTGAGACAAAGTGGTCTTTTTGGAAGCTGTTCAAGTACTCCCTGCAAGGGATTATTGCGTTCTCCACCGCGCCGCTGGCTATTGCCTCCGTACTGGGCGTAATACTTTGCTTTGTTGCATTTCTGATGATCGTAGTCATCGTGGTCAAGACATTGGCGTTTGGTGATCCTGTGGGCGGGTGGCCGTCTTTAGCGTGTATAACTCTGTTCTTGGGCGGCATCCAACTCCTTTGCATAGGCATCCTCGGACAGTACCTCGCAAAGACATACTTGGAGACAAAGCATCGACCGATCTACATCGTGGCAGAGACAAGTGAGGGCGTGAATGAATAAGCTGCTGGATAAAACTGTCCTACGTTTCCTGCTGGTAGGCGTAGTCAATACCCTGATCGGTGCGGGGATCATGTTCCTGCTTTACAACGTGGCCAACTGCTCCTACTGGCTGTCTTCGGCGGCCAACTACGTGGTGGGCGGTATTGTGAGCTTTTTCCTGAATAAGTATTTTACCTTTGAAAACAAGGTCTGGTCTTGGGGACAGGTATGGCGGTTTGCACTGAACGTGGCTGTGTGCTACTTTATCGGTTATGGCCTAGCCAAGCCCGCCATGCTTTGGCTACTGAAAGGACAAGCTGTAAAGGTACAGGAAAATGTTGCCATGGCGGTTGGTATGTGTCTTTACACCGGGCTGAACTATCTTGGACAGAGGTTCTTTGCGTTCAAAGCGGTAAAAACAGAGAAAACCAGTAACCGTTAGAACTGAGAGCGGCTGGACACACATGGGACAATAGTGGTGGGGAGTTGTGAAACTTCCCACCACTATAACGTTCAGGGTATGAAGTAAATGACGAGCAATGAACGTAACCGTCAAATCTCCCGGCGGATGGACACCCATGGGATAATAGTAGTGGAACGTTTCGCGACGTTCCACTACTATTAACATCAGGGAGGACACCATGACATCAACAGGGTGCCGTCAAGATTTATGCGCAAAATTGTTTGCAGGCTCCGGCAGACCTGAAGTCAGCCGGCAATAGAGGCGTCGTCCAGAGCCGCCTCCAAGTGCTTCATATTCATGTATTTCTTGCAGCCCCACTGCGTCCCTGCCACGTGGCGTAGCCTCGCGCAGACCAGCATCATGGCGGAATTTCCGTCAGGGAACGTCCCTACCACCCGCGTCCGTCGGCGGATCTCACGGTTCAGCCGCTCGATCACGTTGTTGGTGCGGATGCGGGTCCAGTGTTCGCTGGGGAAGTCACAATAGGTCAGTGTCTCCTCGATGCCGTCCTCGACCTTCTTGGCGGCCTCCTTCAGCTTCATGGCGCGCAGCTCGGCGACCACGGCTTTCGCCTTCTCGCGGGACGCCTTTTTGCTCTCCTGGGCGTGGATCGCCTTGAGCATTTTTGCCACAATTTTGACCTTGGATTTGGGCACAA